>Ga0307509_10008495_pt1 | contig 13071 bp, 15 predicted proteins | sample 10_EM_MG_FD_202245 | JGI IMG/M metagenome (GOLD analysis project Ga0307509, IMG submission 202245) | Populus trichocarpa ectomycorrhiza microbial communities from riparian zone in the Pacific Northwest, United States - 10_EM | ecosystem: Host-associated > Plants > Roots > Unclassified | place...
TGCCGCCCCAGACGCCGGCCGACGTCTGAGGAAGCAGCGAATTAATTGAAGTTGTGATAGCGGGGATGAGGGGCGGGATACATCAGGACGCGGAGAAGAGGCGAGGAGGACGAGATTGAGAGTCTGGGGCAGTCTAGACGTCGGGAGGATGTGACGTTGCGTCAGGACGCAAGGAACGTTGGAACGCAAGTCAGGACGCACAGGACGCAGGGGACGCAGAAAATACGTCGCTTGCGTCAGGACGCAACGCCGACGGATCAGACGCAGGATCCGTTTTTGCTGATGTAGATGGCTTAACGTCCACCCCTAGGCAGTGGCCATGATGGGGGAAGAGAGGTGGGTGGGGGAAAGTGACGATGATTTCCCGTGGTGTTGAGATTTCAATCGCCGGAGGTGGAGGAGAGATGGTTCGTGCCCCAGGAGGCGGTCACCCTCACACCCCTTATATATCCTGCGAACAGCTTCTGGTTCGTTGGACGGCCACAACTCATACGGTGTTGTGGGAGCGTTCCTATAGATCTTACTTTACTAGGAAGCACACAACTACACAGCCGTACAGTGCTGTCACGCCGTACCAACGCTGGGGCCGCAGGGGGGTGTTAGGAATATCCCCTGAATGTTACAGGTGGTTCGGACCACTCCTGCTCCGTCAGTAGCCCGTTTCGTGCCCTACGAAGCGGGCCTTTGAACATCTAACAGCCCCACTATAGTGGGATAACTTCCCCCTAAGTCCGCAGATGACTTTGTCGGTGAAGGTAGGGTAACTGGGGTCCCAGGGTAGGGTAATCATGTTTCTAAGGTAGGGTAACTTCACGCTTCCGTGTCTTTATTTCGTTCGGGAGTCCGCGTGACCACATATAATGTTGCCCCGGAGACCCGTGTAACGTTTACTATGGGTCCTTAGCTTTATGTGAACATACCCTCCGAAGGTTACCCTGCCTAGTAGGGTAACTTTGGCCTACCTAGGTTACCCTGTCTAACCCTATGTCACCAAGTCACTTTGTAGACACTTGTACCAACTCATGTCTACCGGTAGTATACTAAGTATACTGGCCTATTCTCAATATGGTTACCACTTGGTATACCATACGGGCTTGAGTCTAGTCCACTGTAGCCACCTATCTGTAGGGTCGTTACAGTTGTAGCCTCCGCGGATATCCAGTTTAGTGAATATCTTAGCTTGTAAAAGTTGCATAAAGGTTTCCTTGACCAAGGGCAAAGGGTAGCAGTTTTTGATCGTTCCCTCATTAAGTCCCCTATAGTCAACACATAAGCATAGAGAACCTTCCTTCTTTTTAACAAACAAAATAGGAGAAGCAGTAGGAGAGGATGATTCGCAGATGAATTTCTTATCCAGGTTTTCGTCTAGCCATTCGTACAAGGCTGATACCTTCAAGTTAGGGGGGCTAAGGCTGTATATTGGCACGAAAGGAGAGACGAATCCAGAGCGTAGCGGTATCTCATGATCAAACCTCCCGTGAGGTGGTAGTTCGTTTTCTGTTTTCTCAAGGACTAAAGAAAGGAATTCATAGTAATATTTGGGAAGTATCTGAAGTACCTCGTCCTTGTTGAGTACCTTATGTCCAAGCACACACTGTGCAGCATAAGCCTGTAGAAAATGTGGTAATTCTTCCTCGATTCCATAGGTCATTGTAACATCGTTAATGCAGTTCTTTACACAATATTCAGATTCAAAAGTAAGGGAGTTTGAAGCGAAGTCAATCTTGACATCGTGGTGATTTAAACAAGGTATACCGAGTGTTAGATAGTATCCCCCAAGCGTGGTAACCAAAGCAGGAATCATTTCGTGGTGGTTGTTAATCGACAACGCGATCTTGGTGATGTGAGTAATTCCACCAACTCACAGGCCGTCCATTGATGACCCTCAAAGGTCGTGGTTCTTTAAGTTCAAACAAAGGAAAGTTATGGCGTTCGGCGAAAGGCTTGTCAATGAAGGCATATCCAGTTACCCCCGAGTCTATAAAAGCATGGGATCTAATCTCGTTGTGGTTGTCAAAAATCGTACATGCCATTACTAGATGATTAGCTTCAAGCGCATTCTCCATGGTATCAAGAGATAAACGGGATAAAGAAAGTAATGAAGAAGGCGATTCTTGTCCCATGACAGTGCCTTAGACAGTACATGGGACAATTAGTTTTCCGAGTGTTCAGACTCAGGACGAGAGTGTTCAGGAACCATCCGTGGGGGTGCAAGAATGGGAGCAGCGTTGGTTCTGAGCTGACTTTGCCTGTTCGGACATTGTCGCGCCATGTGGTTTGCTCCCCCGCAGTAGAAGCATTGGCCGTGTCGTATGAGATCTTCACGTTGTGCTTGTGATAAGCCGCGTGGTCTAGCCAAACAGTCTATAGGGCTACTTGAGTACTTGTGGCGGTGGTGGTGGTCATAGGAGGGGCAGTTGGCTTTGGTGCCATGGTTGTGGTCATGGTAGGTAATCTCCAGGTGGAAGACGACCCCTTTCTTTCCTCCTTGTGGGCACGGATTTTGTTATCCACACATTTGAGCAATATGATATATTGGTCAAGTTCATCAGGGGTGTCCAGGGTTACCAGAGCGTCCTTGTGTTTTGCGCTCAACCCTTCGTACAATGAAGTTCGCTTAGCCGCATCGTTCCAGAATACTTCCCCAGCATATCCCTGAAAATCCGCTAAGCAGTCAGAATGGTTAAGGTTCTTCTGACGTAGGCCTTGTAGATTTCGTTCGGCCGTTCTGACCCTGTCGGGGTAACCGAGGGCATTCTCGAGTAGGGTTATTAGGGCTTCCACACTAGCAATATTAATGTTTCCCTCATCAATAAGGGGAAGGATCTGTTCGTAGGCTTTCCCCTTCAAGTACCCGACAGCATAAGTCAACCGATGTTGAACATGGATGAACTTGTGGGCGTCTCCAACGAACTTGGTATGTAACTGTACAATGAAAGGGCGAAGTTGGTCTTGGGATCCATCCAGCTCTGGTGGTTTGGGGATCGATTCTCGCTTAGGGGGTCGTTCGCCTGCTCGCAGAGCAGGTCTCTCTGCGTTGGCAAGTACAGCTGATACATTTGCCAGGGCAGTGTTCGTGTTGGTCAAAGCAGTATTGAGGGTAACTATGGTGCCCCTGTCGGGCTCTACGTCAGTCTCCATGGCTCTGTACCTTGCTTCAAGTCCGTGTCCCGCTGTAAATAATGCGTCGCGTTCTTCGCTAAGTGCATCTTGTTCTTCAGCCAGTGCCTCCCTTTCATAGGTCAGATTTTGAACACGTTGTTGTAGCTGTTGGAAGTGAGGGCTTTGTTCGAGCAGTGCAGGGGTGCCTGGTCTGGAAATGGGCGGGAGTGTAGGGAGTCCGTTGAGTGCAATAGCGAGATCGTGCGCACTGCGGAGTTCTTGTCTAATATGCTCTTCAGATAGTTGGTCAAAATGTTTATTGGTAACCACCGACAATTCGGTCAAGGCAGTTAACTTGGTGGTCCGGAGTTCGATACTTTGAGACATGGTGTTGTGTGAGTTGGATCATCGTTAGACGCAACCTTGTGTAACGGGTCTTGGCACTGGACGTTAGTCCAAGGCACACAACTCATCAGCAAAAATAATACCTTGCGTCCTTTGCGCACTGTGCGTCTGACGGCTGGGACGTCGGAATGCTAATCGCAAATCAGGACGTGACGTCAGATCGACATCGCGTCCTGACTTTGCATCACCTAGCGCCATCCGTCCTGACGCCATCTGGACACAGACCCCTACGTCCTGTGCGTCCTGACTGCGTCTGGTGCTCCTCTATTACCTCCTGACTCCCCCTGAGCTACGAGTCTTCGGTTCCTACTGCCTTGGGTCCTCCGCTGTTGCGTTCTGACTGCGTCGGATCTATGACTCCACCGCCGTGATGCTGGTCCCTTCTCAGTGAACGTCAGGGCTTCACTCAGCTTCAGATCTCGCTTTCTAATGTTTTCACACCCTGCCGACCTTGTCCGGATCGCACGATCCACATCTCTCCCTTCCTGACGCCTGCTCACTTCTTCCTGATCTTAAGCCCTATATATACCGCGTCCTGATCCAATCGTGACTCTATCTGATGCCGCGTTTTCATCCTGACGTATCGTGTACTTAGTCTAATGCCATGCTGATCCTACGCCTAGGCACTTCTCTTCTTTCAAATGCTGTCACGATGTGTTTTACTATCCTGATCGCCAAGATGCACCTGTTAAGCGTTGCTTCTATTAATTCTATTCTGAATTGCTTGAGTTGGCTAGACGCCCTCATCTTAATACGACGATGCTCCTCGCACACTATCCTATATGTGAGAACACATCCCAAAACCACTACACTACACATGCTCAGCATTCTAACTACCCTCATCTATGCTCACACCTTTCCCCTACTCCATATCCCACCGATGATTAGTCTCCTCCGCCGGCTCTAGATCATCAAGGCTGAGCGCGAGCTGTCGCTATGTAGTCGGAGTCACAGTATTGTCCAAAGTTAGCCCCCCAGCCACCTCCTGTGAGCCATTCGGAGTCTGTATGTCCGAATCGAGGAAGTTGAGTAGCCGGGTTGCCGACACCTGGGTGAAATCGAAAGACGTGACAGTTTCCCGGGAATCGTTTCGGTTATCCGGGGCTCCAGCCAGGGCTCCAATACGCAGGTTGCTGGGAGTTTGACTCTCAATCTGTGAAGTTGGACGTGTCTGAATGGGTGGAGTTGGGCGTGTCGGAATCTGAGGAGTTGCCCGTGGGGGGGCCGTCTAGACATCTGACTCTGCACCTCTGCCGCCACTGCTTCCCAATCGTCAGTAAACCCTTCACAGCGATCTTCCTGTATCCCATGCTCCTTCTCCATTTTCGCTTTGATGGTCTCGCGAATGTTCTTGAGGATCATTGTCTGTACGCATTCTGGGCACGTGGCCCACGTCTGGCGCTGGCGGGCAAAGAGGTCTCCCGAGCTCATGATGTGGTTAGCATCCTGGCCGGAACTAGAGAATACCAGGTTCAGGGTCAGGCTCACCTGCTACTGCGTCAGGCTTGAAGACGCATGTTTGAAGATAGATTCCAGTTTGCGATGCTCGGAGTGTATGGCAGTGTATTGCACAGGTTAAACATACCATGGTGCCATTGATGCAACCAAGAAAATCAGGTTCAGCAATCCCACGCATTTTCCGGCCCTTGAAGTACTTTCACCATATTCCTTCGGCAATCTGGGGCGCGAGGAATCGATTTGTTACTTGCTGGGTCAAGTCCTTACGCATTAGTTGTGCCCGGGCTATTACAAAGCGCTCACCGATCTCATACCCTCTCGGGGAACAAATGAATCTATCTCTCTCGAGGAGGTAGTCCACCCTACGCACAATCGCCGTCAGGTCTCGGGGGAATATCTTCCCATGCGTTCCTTTACGTGGAACAGAAACTCGGATCTTACTGCAGAGTGTCTGGCACGTATCTGTCACATTTAGTAAGGACCCATGACGAGTGTGTCAAGTTTGAGTATCAGCGTCCACTTACTATTTTTATGCTTGCTACCGATGATTCAATATTTCGTGTGTCGGATATGTCCTCGAGAGCCTACAGCCAAACGCGGTGGACCTTGGACATCAATACAGCGGGTGCTGGGAGAGGATTCACAAACAGGGTGTACCATAGAATAAGAGTCTTGGCCCGCACTATTACAGCAGTCTCAGCCCCGGTGGCCAGATTTCGCTGTGTGTTAGTATCCGGCCAGATGTGATGCTCGTGTTGTTGATTATTGGGATGGCTGGAAGGGCTCGAGCTGCGGACTCCGGATGTAGTGGGACTATGGGTGGCCAGCGGCGACGAATATGGTGGTACACTGGAAGATGTGAACGCGGGTGGAGTATAGGCACTACCCTGAATTATAGGTGGTCGAGCAGCTTGGGTGCGCCCAACTTGCGCCGCTCTTTGAGATCCGGAGGTGGTCGAAACTCGCCCAGTTGAAACCCGGGTATTTGCTTGTCGTCTCTCTGCAGTTCGTGATTGGTGACGAGACCCTGATCCAGTGTCGTCATCCGGGACATCATTGTCTTCTGCGTCTAGTTCTGTGTCCGATTCAGTTTCATCGGATCTGCGGGAGTTCTGGTACTCATCGCTGCTCTCATCGCTCAGACGAACTGTCGCTATTTGTTGTTGTGCATCTAATTCCCCCTCAGGTTCACTATACGCCGTGGTCTGTAAGGTCCTCCTGCTGGCGCGCTTCACAGATCGTGATGTGGTGCGTCTTGTGGTTTGTGGTGAGGAAAAAGTGCGACTGGAGGACTGTGTACTGTGGGAGCTGCTTGATTCGGCAGGCAGTGTTCTTGTACTATGGGAGCGGCCTGATTCGGTCCGCTGTATTCCTGATCTTGATCCCCTCTGCGCGGATATGGCGTTGCGTCTACGCGGCTCCAGGTTGCCTACTCGTGAAGTTGGCTGACTGAGTGATTTGCCTTGAGGTTGTCTAGACATCGTAGAATACCGGAGACTGATGAAGATTTTTCAGAGAGAATCGGAATTAGAATGCGTGAGTGTAATGTATCCCACGTGATGTGGATATTTGTAGTTTGTAGTTGTTGTGCAATGGAACGCGTGAGGTCTTATACGCTACCTCTTTTGGGGGGGGCGGGGGTGTGAGATTCACGTACTATTACTCGGTATTGAAAGAATCTATTCAACTGCAAAAAGGTGTTTTCTGCTTGTTCAACATTATGTTCGTACTCGGGAAGAGCTCAGGTATGATGTTCGTCTACGCTCTGGTGTGAAAAGGTTCGAGGTGTCAGTAAAGTAGGAGGCGTCGCTAATATCAGTAGTGCCTATGCAAAAACTAGCCACAACGAGTATCTGTTAGCGACACTAGGTCTAGGAAGACACACGCCACTACCAATGCGGATTAGATATCTCAAACCTGATCTCCCGACGTCGAATCAACCCCACTAAATCTCTAGATCTCAGTTTTCACAGAGTGCATACCCCTGTTGTTTTGGCAAACGCCAGTCTAGTTATGGACAGAGAATGCGAGTCCAGCCCAAGCGGAAAAGGTTATCAGACATCAGCATAAGGGGACGTAAGAATGAGAGAAGCTGAAGCAAGGGGCGCGCAATGGTATCATTACTATACTAGCCAGGAATCATAAGGACAAAATAAATTACATGACACCGTGTCTCAAAGGAAATCGCACAGCCCGTGTTAGGCAGTAGTAGGGGTAAAAATGAATAAAGAATTGATCCCGAAACTTAGAAATCTCATTTTCGACCAGAGGGATGTCTTCTAGAAAGGAGTATTTCGGGTACGGAGGGGGAGTTTGCTGAGGTGTGGTCAGAACTCTGAACTGAAGATCGGTGTGCCGGGGGTGTCCTGGATGCTGGCGGCCGGGTCGGGGCCACATTGGCAGTAGATGGCCGGAGATCAGTTGTGGGAGAGTGATGTTCTATCGTTGTCTCGGGAGTCGAGAGATGGCGGCAAGCAGCTGAAGCAGGGGGAGCTGAGACAGAGCGTTCGTCGCGATTTATATGTGTGGCAGGTGGTGTGTCCTCTGCGCTATCATACCCTTGAAGCCTCTCCGCTACGAGCTCGGAATTCGCCAACAATCTGTTTGCCCAGCGGTTCTCCTGGGCAAATTCGCGGAGTTTACGGCGCATGTCAGACTCAGAAGGCCCAGAGGGGGGAGAGGAGGTCACCCTCGACACCGGCGCTCATGGTTGCGAGCCCGCTGGCTCCTCCATCTGCGATGGAATATTCCTCCGGCGTCTTGAGCGGCCCGGAACTCCCGATGACTGGTCCTACATCAACCATTAGCTATCCAATTTTGATCTAAGTCCCTGTTCAGTGTAGATACTTAAGCTGCCGTCGTCAACAACGATAACGCCAGCACCAGCAGGCGCCCGATGCGCCCCCTCTGCCTCGGCCTGTAGCCATTCGTCGTCGTCAAACCACTCCTCCTCCTCCTCCATTGCTCGTGCCGCATCTTCTGCGCCGGCCAACTCTTCCCAGATGCCGTGGTCGAAAAATGGGTACCTCCCATTGGGAGGCGCGGGGGTCTCGTCCAGGTCCTCGCCGTCTTCGAGTCGTGACTCGATAACCATGAGGTCTAGCGGATCCTGGCCACTGTTGGTGAGAAACCAGACACGAATGTCCTCATCTCGGTTCACGAATATAAGTTGGCGTAGGGGGAGAGGATCTTCGGGGTCCTGACGTAGTCTGGCAGCACCCTCGCCTGTCGCATCGATGAGATACCGGAGACATCGGATTTGGTCATCGACGTCTTGCTCTCTGACGACCCGTAGTAGATGCGTGATGCTTGGTGTAGTGAGGACCCTGCAGGCGATTCCGCGGTCCAAATCTCTTTCACACTAGGGGTGGCCGAGGAAGGGATGCGGGCCGCCGGTGCTCCAGATCGACGAACAATATGGATCCTGACAGCCTGCGGCGAAAATGGCGACTCCCAATCCGCAAGAGCCAGTAGCAGTAGATGTCAGGGCGGGCCTCACGGAATCAAGATGGCTAGCACTTACTCGCGGGTTCTGTAACGTCGGCGCGACCATCACGACCAGCCCTTTGACGCTCCTTGGTCGTTTGCAGTTTCTTTCCAGAATCCCTGAACAAAGATCCTCAGATGCCGGTTCAGTTCCAAAAGGTCGTCGGCGTGGTGCTGGCATTTGATGAGCTCAATTCGCTCCTTGACTGGTGATAGGCCACGGGCGAACAATAAAATTGAATCCACTTTCGTTTCTGTTAGGCGACCGGGGTCCCGGTGGCGAGCAATCATGTAGGCCTTTATTTGCTCGCGCCATGGCGCATAGATAGAAGATGGGCCACGCGGATGCTTGAATCCCCACCACGATTTGGCGTACACAATGTCGCCATACTCAGTCCTGTTTCTTAGATTGTCAGTATACTAGATTCTCATTATTGTGCGATAGTTTGGCCTTATACACCGAATCTCCCGCGGCAGGTTGGAAGTGAGCGCTTTCCTCAGGCTCGGGTTCTCTGTTGATTAAAAAAGGGTAGTGAGTTTGATATCCTAAGATTCCATATAAAGAGAATTCCAGCATTGCTTACGCTCGCTCTTCCGCCGGGCGACGGGTGGCCGAAAGGGTAAGAGTTCTTCTTCGTATGCCGCCCCGAACTTCTGGCGTGGGAGGTTGCGCGGCGGGGAGTCTAAGTGGCAGAGAGCTATTAGCATCAGTTACAAACACTGGGAGATGTAGTTTGCTTACTTTCCGTTCTGCAACTGATGTCTGGCTATGCCTGGAGGGGCCATTGGTTCGTCGGCGATTTTGGAATCTAATATGAACGGTGATCAAAACAAAATCGCGGGGGTCTCTTGATACCCACTTGGATGCCAGTTGGCCTTCGTATGTCTCAAGACGCCAGATGGTCGGGTGCTCGAGAGGAGGAACGCAGGTGGAGGTCTTCTAAGGCAGGAGGTAAGAAAGATGGAGGGGTCGGAGGGGTCGGAGGGGTCCTTATATAGATTTTGCCGATGCTGTATATTTCGACGACGGAGAGTCCTACGGGCTGTACAAACCGGGAATCATCCGACTTAGGGTGTACCGCGATGTCATGATGTAGGGCGCGACGTCATGACGTGGGGCACGACTTCGCAGTATCTTGGGATGGATAACAAAGGCAATTCGCCTAATGGCGGTGGATAATGATGTAGCACTTAGATAAAACAAAGACTATTGAAAGATCGTGAAAAGTCATGATTGTTACAGGTGATACGTGCACCCCCTAAAATATTGTTTTAAGCCTCACTTTTAAGCATGCGCCAAGAGACATCGTGTACTGTAATGTCTCTTGGCGTCAGCCTCAGCCTACTCTCATACTAGTATCCTCAACACGACCTAACCCCGAATGCTTAGCCTCATGAGCGAATCTGCAGTCTATAAGAAATCTATTCTAATACTCTAAGAACCTAAATCACTAATATATCTTGGCAGACTCAGGCGTTCAACGCGCTGTCAGATCGATCAAACTCCTCCGACAATCTCAATCCCTTCCTCTTCCTCATGACCCTTTTCCTCTTCGAGTTCTGCCCGAACATTACGGTCCACCTTACCTTTCAACCACGCAAGGGCATAGGAAGCCTGGCGGGCTTTCTTGGACAAATACTGCGAATCGTCCTCATCGGATGGCGCTCCACGCTTCTGTACATTATGGTACACAGTATCACCCCCGCGTGCACTAAGTTTCGACACCGTCTGAATATTTATTGTGGATTGTGTTTGTGTTTTACTGCGATCTGCAACAGGGGATGGTGATGCTCTGATGCTTGCTTGGTATCCCTCTTTGGCGTCAGAAACATCCGATGATGAACTACTCAATCCAGGAAGAAACAAGCGAGAGTCATCTCGCTGTTCCTGTTCACCTCCGGCATTGGACGGTCCAGGGTCAGTTCTCGCGTCTGATCGGGCTACCTGGATGCGATTACCTGGCACCGCGGTACTAGTCCAATTGGCGATGGCATTTTCGCAAAGGTAAATGTGCCACCTCAAGGGCGGAGTGGGCAACCTGCCCCAAGTCTCTTGGCGATGACAATAGACCAATAGATCCAACGGATCGTCGAGAACCGGATTCGACAGCAGCCAGGCCCTTACGTCCTCATCATTCTCGAGGAAGACATAATCTATATAAGATAATTTGGCGCCGGGATGTAGACGCAGCTGTTGCCGGCCTTCACCAGTGGCGCCAAGTATGTAGCGAATCATATTGTGTGGCACAGTTCTCGAAATAATGGCGGACAGACCGGGTATGTCGTAGGAATTTAACTCAGCAAAACGTACCCCATTGATATAAGGATTACGCCAATGCAGAAGGCGATAATTTGGTCGTGGTGCGCTGCTATTGGCGGGTTGGCTGACCCAGATGATACGTACTGCACGTCGACGTCCAAGCAGAGCACTCCAATCTATATCTCCTAAGTCAGTAAGTTCAAAAAAAACACATCCCGATTATTGCCAAAAAAACTCACTAATTTGGGACAGACCTGACATTGCGTAACGCACCCTCCACGCCACATCAAAGGATTGAATCAACGGATCCTCCATGTTCGGTGCCGCCGCTTCCGGGATATCCGCCAGGGGAGCATGTCGCATCCTTCTTGCCCTCCCGAGAATACCCATTGGGGGATCCGCTTGGATTTGTACAGATATATCTTCTGGGCCGGGCAGATTGATCGGCCCTGGGGGATTCGCTGGAGCATGTTTGATACCCAGTGGCGTACCCAGAATGCCCACTGGGGGATCCGCTTGGATTGGCACAGGTATATCTTCTTGGCCGCGCAGATTGATCGGACCTGGGGGATTCGCTGCCGCATGTTTGATACCCAGTGGCGTACCCAGAATGCCCATTGAGGCAACTGATTGGATCTGCACAGGTAAATCTTCTCGGCCGGGCAGATTGATCGGACCTGCGGGATTCGCTGGAGCATGTTTGATACCCAGGGGCGTACCCAGAATGCCCATTGAGGCACCAGATTGGATCTGCCAAGGAATATTCACGGGTTGGTGCGCATTTTTCTGCCGGTAGAGATTGCCCAAGCGGAGACCAATCCTACGTTGGGGATTAGGCGGGCCTGGGGGTGGAGGATCGTTCTGAGATTCGGGATCGGCGGGGCCTGGGGGTGCGGCAATGTTCTGAGCTTGGGGATTCGCCGGGGGAGCAGGTACGCCTTGGGCACCCACCGGGGGAGCAGGTAGGTTTTGGGCTGGCCCAGGAGCATTGGCCAGCGGCGCATTTTGGCCAACTGGGCCAGCGTTCGGTACTACAGCCGTTGCAATACTCCACTGGCACTGAGGTGGTGTGTTGAGAGGTAGTAACATCGGCCTCACAATAACTGGGGCAGGGGGGACGCCTGGGCCGGGTGGAGGTACGTGGTTATTGGTCCTAATGGTATTTGCCGGCTTCTTTCCACAGTTCTTAACCAATTGAAGAACTGCCTCATCAATCTCCTGCATACTAGCCATGTTATTTGCTGCTGACGCAGTGGCGTGTTCATCGCACGCAGGTTTCAATCTCCTCATGCCTTCAACGATTTGCGGCAGCATCTGGGAAGTGCCAATTATCTGAAATATAGCCCCTGGCTAACATCTGATCTTTCACAGCATCCCGCCACCACAGGTATTCAGCGAGGGGCTTGTTTATGGGGTGATGGGGGACGCCCATAGCCAACCTATGAGCGCTAATTGATTGAAGATCGGGGCGTCGATGAGAATACTCTCCAACGAGCGTAAAAGGTGGAAGATGATAGGTCTGACCCACCGGTGGCTGCTGTGCACCTCCGGCCGGCAAGAGGGCGTACACTACAATGTTGTTATTCTGCGCCAGATCGCTGGATTCCTTATGTATATAGATTGCAGTATTTAGGGATACTCGTGATGTGATGATGGTGGCTGTTGATACGGAGGAGGTTGTGCGTGTGAGATGAATCTTGGTATGAAGTCCCTCTAGTCTCGGGATCGAATCACTTTATATATAAAACTCCCAGATCCTCTAGGTAGTTTGAAAAGAAAACCCAAATCTGACACTCTATTACAGGACTCTACTGTAGTTTGATTCAACTTGAATGAATGAAACCTGATAAACGCCTTGGGGCAGGAACTTATAATTTTTGAAATCTCAGATGTTGAAAGACACGATAGCTGATACCACGTGACACTTACGCTAAACTCTATCTACAACTAGATCATGAATATGGCATCCCTTGGCCCTACATGGGATCCACACGCGCTGTGGTCAAGACTTGACATATCATAGCCTTACCGTCGAAACTACACGGACTACGAGCCCCGCGATCGACTGAGCAAGGTCCAACCATGCCTAGCCAATGTCCGTTCTGCCGCCAAAAATGCAGCAGGTCTGGTGCATATGAGAAGCACCTGCGAACTGCGCACGCGAGTCTGGCATTGTCCTCACGTCCACCGTACAATATAACAACATCCAAACAGGTGAATTGCTCAACGCCGAAGCGAGTGAGCGCCAGGATTCCGACTATGAATCCGATCCGGGCCCTGCTGGATTGGAACCTGATGCATTTTGTCCAGACATTGCATACGAGTCTGATGCTGAAGTCTTCGATACTACCTCAGCCTGT
>Ga0307509_10008496_pt1 | contig 13070 bp, 14 predicted proteins | sample 10_EM_MG_FD_202245 | JGI IMG/M metagenome (GOLD analysis project Ga0307509, IMG submission 202245) | Populus trichocarpa ectomycorrhiza microbial communities from riparian zone in the Pacific Northwest, United States - 10_EM | ecosystem: Host-associated > Plants > Roots > Unclassified | place...
TGAATCCAGACGCCGACCAGCACTCGCCAGGCAGCGAACAGACGTTTGGCTCGTTCGTAATGATCTGAAGTTCCCCACTGTAAGGGCGGTGAACTCAGATCAAGAGGGAGACGTACCTTGAATGAGCTTGTTGTGGTACACAGCCAAGAGCCAAACGATACCAGCAGAGATCAGGGCGCCAAGAGGGGTGTACATCATGAAAGCCCAGAGGAGGAAGAAAGCCGTAGGGTAAATGAAGAGGACCGACAAAATAAGGCCGATGACGACTTTGTTCTGTGCCTGACTTTCCACTTCGTCCTCAGCAAGTTGGGCCGCAAGTCTTGATAAGATATAAACCGGGAGATGGGCGATTACGGGGAAGAGGAAGAACGGAAGTCGAATCGTTAATGCCAGAGTGTCTCTGAGGAGGATCATGACGGTGTATAGACGGCTTGGCAACGGGACAGGCTGATTGGGATCCAATGTACGAGGGAGTGGCATGGCCGACAGAACAGAGTTCGTCAATCTTGCAGATTCAAGGAGAGAGTAGTACTCCAACAATCGTCGCTTCACGTTGTGGGCGTTGGGGGTGAGATCGGGATTGGAAAGAAGGTCGACTAATCTGTTCGTGGTGTCAACGTGTGGTCGATAGGAATAAGCCGGGGGCGTACGTCTGGGATACATCCACAAAGTCTTTGAGGTCGATGGACTTCTCGTCCGGCCACAACAAATCGCGAGCCATCCGAGCGGAATACAGGGTGTCCCTGGACAGACACCATCAGAAAATCGACCGGCTTAGCTGAAGCAGAACGAACCAGTCTGGCGCGTTGACGGTAGACTTGATCAACCAACTCTCAATATCGCCGGTGAGACGTTTCGCAGCAGACCTAGCCGCCCCTTCAGTTTCGGAAAGGAACTCCTCGAGGTAACCGTCGACAACGATTGGCTTCCCGTAATCGACCACGACCTAGTATCCCGATCAGTCGTGCGTAAACTGTTCTTTGTAATGGACGGGAGCTCACGTCACTACGATACTTAGATTTGTTAGTGTATACGATGGCCACGGGTACGATCACAATTCCTTTAGATCCGGTGCCAGCGGGTTGTTCCCTTTGGAGCTTGGCGTACTCCAACGCTGCCCAAGCAGCGCCATCCTTGACTTGCATAATCCTTGGCTCGGTGTAACTGGTCCCTTCGGGGAAGAGAGCCACTACCTTGTCATCGCGGAGCGTGTCAAAGGTCCCCTTGAACAAGACCATCCGATCCTTGCTCTTGCGGTCAACGGGGATGCAACCAGAACTGGTGAGAATGTAACGGGCAATCGGGTGAGCGAATAGGGTCGCCTTGCTCCAGTAGTGCAATATGCGCTGGTTGGGAACCGAGGCAGCTATGGGGCCGTTCAAGGAGAAATAGTCCAAAAAATCGAGAGAGCATACATAGTACGGCGGGGTCGAGCATCATATTGTGATGGGTTGCAGCACTACAAAAGTTGGATAAGTCGACGGGAAAGTGGGTCATTAAGGGGACGCCCACATGATGACTGGACCGTTGTCTGGCATGTTCTCGCCATTGATGACCTGGAATCTGGTGAAGAAGGCCCACACTCCCCAGTGGGCGAACCTCCGTATAATCCTATGGGCGACGTAGGCTTCAGTCATGCCGATGACGGGGCTGGTCAAGGGGATTTAAGCGAACTCAGGCGGTACTTGTACCCAAATTAGTCAACGTCAGGCCACGTGATGTACCCGTACCTTTGACCTCCTCTGCTTCCACGTACACCAGAACTCGCTCGAAGGGGGATGCACAGTTTATACGCTCGGGTGAACAATGGTTTCGCCTTCATGTCGTCTTGTTTGATGGCAATGCTGGCCGCAATCGCACTGTCGTCCTTCTTGTTCACCGCGGATCCGATGGGAAACCTGGTCATCTCCAACTTCAAAGTGTATGCGTCTACTTTGCGATATTTAGTCCACCCAACCACTGACAACGGGATGCAGTGCCGATGCCAAAGTGAATTCTCGCTCTCAGGAGGTTGGGCTGGTGCGCTTCAACTTGACCGCAGGTTAGTACACCCTTCGATCAACCCCAGAAAACTCGTGGCTAACTAAACCACTCAAGATCTTACACCACTGTTCCATTGGAACACAAAACAATTGTTTATTTATATCACTGCAGAGTACAACAACTCGGATGGGGTTCGTGCCCACTTCGCGGTTACTGGATCATCGAATTTCTAACCTCCGTGGGGTTTACAGACGCACAATGAGGCTGTGATGTGGGATAGGATTGTTCGTCGCAAGGAGGACGCGCTGATAAACGCCGTTGTTCCACCAAAATACCCACTCCGCGATATGCGGTATTCATTCAAGTGCGTCTCTTCCCTCGTCGTCCACAACGGTGTGGCTGACGTCGTTCGTAGGAAATCTTCGCCGGTTCAATTTGCGCTGAAGTATAATTTGATGCCCTACGTCGGATTGTTGACGTCCGGTGAAGCCGCTAGAACAGAACCAGAACCATTTCCCCCCAAGGTCGGGAGGTTGTAACATTATCACCACTAATCTACCACTGGGCTTCTCTCTTGGAATTGTATCCCTCGCCCCTCCGCCGGGTGTTCCAGCAATCGAGGGTCGGGCGGGATCACCGTGAGCTTCCAATGGGCAGTCGTGAGACGGAAGACTTCATGACCCCGACAATAGTCCTGGACGGCGGTCATCTCCCCTAGAAACGAAAATGAAATGAACCCCTCAGCACGATTTAAGTTTTCAACGCGAACTCGTCCGATGCTCCCGGCCAAATGTGTTTTCCTGTATTGAGCAGTCTGCGGTGAAGCGACGTTCCACCAGACAAGGAATTTGCGACACCGCCGAATTGTTCAGGATGTCAGTTCCTTAGTCCTGGACATCCGGGGGGGGCACGACAAGTCTTAGTTGGCTAAGAGATCAGGGGGAGGTCGCGTTAGCGAGGTCTCCCGATGGATACCCAACAGATCGTTAGAATGTCAGATTAGGAAGGCGTTGCAAACGTGGGAGAATTGCCGCCGCAACTGTAAATTCTCCATCGGCACCGTCGTCCCCATCCACAAAATCGCGAACGACGAGCACCCTGACGCTCAGCTCTAGTCTCCGACGGTGAGTGTTCATAATTGTGTTTGCATGCACACCAGTACTCTCTAGAACCGTGGATTCTTGGATTTCACCGATGGATGCGGCGTGGTGACTTTGGGTGGGCCTGATGCTGACCTTCGCTATCTCTCCCTTGTAGATGTCTTCAAAACTCCCCTCCGTTCTGAGCGCGACCGATGAGGAGATCCAGCTCCTGCTGGCCGCTCAGTGTCACATTGGTGGCAAAAACTGCGATAAGCAAATGCAACCTTATGTCTGGAAACGAAGGGCCGATGGTGCGTCTATCCCAATACTGGGAGGGAAGTCCAGACCTGAGCCTGGTGTTTAGGTATCCACATTCTCAACATTGGAAAGACGTGGGAGAAACTCGTCTTCGCTGCTCGTATCATCGCCGCTGTTGAAAACCCAAATGACGTCTGTGTGATCTCGTCAAGGACTTATGGCCACCGTGCTGTTCTCAAATTCGCTGCCAATACCGGTGCCCAGGCCATCGCCGGCCGCTTCACTCCCGGTAACTTCACCAACTACATCACTCGCTCCTTCAAGGAACCCCGCTTGATCGTTGTCACCGACCCCCGCTTCGACCACCAAGCCATCCGGGAAGCTTCATACGTCAACATCCCCGTCATCGCTTTCTGCGACACCGATGCCCCTTTGAAGTTCGTCGACGTTGCTATCCCTACCAACAACAAGGCCCGACATGCCGTCGGTCTCGTCTGGTGGCTCCTTGCCCGCGAAGTCCTCCGTCTGCGCGGAACGATCCCCAGGACGTCTGAAGGCTGGAACGTCATGGTCGACATGTTCTTCTACCGTGACCCTGAGGAAGTCGAGAGGCAACAGCAGGAGGAGGCTCAAGCCAAGGCTCAGGTTCCGGGCATCGAGCCAACGGACGTCCTTGGCCCTGCCGTTTGGGACACCACCACCGCTCCCCGGGCCGGTGGCGTCGACCCTACTTTGGTTGCTCAGGATGGCGGTTAGTGTTTTTAAAGTCGGCTTGCGGGGCCAGCTCTCATTTTTCTTCTTCTCACAGGTGCTCTCGATTGGTCCGCCGATACCGGTGCCCCCGGACCAACCGACTGGTCAGCAGACCAGGCAGGGGCCAGTGGCGGCGGCTGGGGTGCCGAGACTACGGATGCTGTGTGGTAATCTTATGGCGGAGTTGTTGTGGGATCGTGTTGTCTCCCTGTTTTTTATCCCCGACTTGTTTGTTACATCAGCAGCACGAGCACGAATATGCATGTAGCCCTAAACGACGTGGAGCGGAGTGACGATCGGAGGATTTTTTGCACCTCAGCTCCATCCCTCACCATCTTCAAGATGAAAACGCTCGACGGGTCTAACGTTGTCATCCTTGACGGCGGATTGGTGTGCAATAACCTCGGTTCTGGGTGCGATATCTGGTCTCACTTACGTCCAAGGGATCTATCCTAGAGGACACGTTCAAACAAGATATCTCGCACACACCACTCTGGTCTGCAAAGCCCATACAAGAACGGCCAGAGCTGATATTTGATGCCCACCTCGCCTTTCTGAGAGCCGGCGCTGAGATCATCTTGACTTCCACGTACGTATCCAAACAAGAGAGAAGATTTGCGCATCTCAACTTGGGGTAGGTATCAATGTTCACGGGAAACGTTCGAGCAGGCCGGGTACACTCCCGAGGAGGGAATCCAGATCATGCAGAAATGCGTGAAACTGGCTGATGGCGCTCGTAAAGCCTATCTATCCGAGGAGGGTGCGGCTGCGACGAGAGAAGCCTTCGTGGCGTTGTCGTTGGGACCTTTTGGGTCTGCCGTGATGCCCCCTCAGGATTTCGATGGGTTTTATCCTCCTCCGTTTGGACCTCGTGGGCCCACCAGCGACGGGATCGGGAACACTCGATTGTTCTCAGATTCCGGCGTCATCGTCGAAGAGGAGGAGCGGAAGGCGGTTGAAGCGTTGGCTCAGTTCCATCTGTGGAGGTTACACGCCGTAGCTTCCAATCCCGAAACCTGGAATGCCATAGACTACATCGCGTTCGAGACGGTCCCGCATCTCCGGGAACTACGAGCGATCAAACTCGCAATGTCCAAATTCGACGCCGATACCAGTACTCAAACTCAAGGAGGGGTCTTGACCAAATTACGAGGGTGGTGGATCAGCCTAGTGTTCCCCAACGGCGAGGAATCAGCTCAATGGGGCCCTGAAGAGCGGCAACACCAAACTCGCGATCAGACCCACGAAAGCGAAACCCTAAACGTCGTATTGGACCCCAAGGTCGGAGCGGTTCCTACAGGGTTAGGTTTAAATTGTACAAGAATCGACCAATACCCTTCGATCCTCTCCTCCATCTCCAACTCGTCGGGGCAAAACGTCCCAATCCCACTTACGCTGGTCGTATACCCGAACGGTGGGAGGTTCGGAGATACCTTCGACACCGTCACCCATAGATGGGAAAACGATGGAGGACCGCGGCCTGACGGGAGGACCGTTACGTGGGAGGAGGAAGTCGTGGAAGTCGTTCAGAGATGTCGGGGTGAATGGAAGGATGTCATCGTTGGAGGGTGCTGTCGAGTGTACCCACCCCAAATACAGACGCTGAGGGAAAAGGTGAATGAATCGTTGTAAAACGAACACGTACATGTAAATTTGAATGTGTAACATCCGTCGCGGTTCTCCACTCACTAGCAACCATCACACGGTCCCGAGAGGTGTACAGAGTTATGATGATATGAATATGATAACAGAGGTTGTAGAAACAGTAGAATACAAGGTTACAATACTGGGAGAACAGTAGGGAGATGGAGAGAGGGAGATAAGTCGTTGCGCACAACCGAGGAAACCAGAAAAATACGTTTAGAGAGTGGAAATACGAGGGAATGAACGCGAGACAACAAGGAGGGATGGCAGGGATGTGTGCATGTGGGAGAGCAGGTATGGGGGATGCAGGGTGGGTGATTAACGCAGTGGCGGGATCTATTATAGGAGAGAGAAAGGGAGTTTCGTAAAATCTTGGACCCAATGTGGGGAGAAATGAATGCGGGATGAATGCAAGAGCGGGAGTGTGTGATCTTCACTATCAAAGCATAGCCCCTCGTTCACTCTTGTCCGAATCCTTCGGTTTCCCTGCGAGGAATCGTCAGAAAGATACGAGAGGGCAAGGGCGAGGGTCACGTACTCGATGGCCAACCTCAACTTGTCCTCCAAGGTCTTGATGTCCTCGTAAGGTGGGAGGTCCAATCTATTAAAGCACGTGTGGCTTCGTGGCAACTTGCTGGCGTCTCCGTACTTTTCAATTGTAAACCTCCTTGGTCCGTCAGAACCTTGGAGGTCCTTGAAACCGTTGACTGGTATCCTAGAGGTTCCGGTGGTGAATTGGAGGAGGCGGGCCTTTTGTTCTGGGGGCCAAGAACGAAGGATCTGCCAGAACCAGGAGATGACCTGATCTTCCTTATCGTAGCCACGGTAGTCGGTGAACTTGGACCAATCGTCCCTGGAAAAAGATGTCAGTCGGGGAGGAAAGATTCAGGGTTGAGGGCACACACATGTCGATGTCGGTCATTCCGCCGATCAAGAGTTCTAATTCCCTCTCGTCAAAGACGGTGATGAGGTTCTTGGGAATGACCTCGAAGAAACCGTCGATGAAAGCGTCAAACTGTTCCTTGACGCGACCGATGATCCTATAGTGAACGGCGAGATCGACATATTCGCGTTTGTTCTCTTCGGTCACTGGTATGTCGGACCCGCCAGGCTTGAGGTCGACGCTGATGAATTCACCGAACCTGTCTTCGGTGACGGAAAAGGTTTCCTCCAAGACGCCGGTGATGTCGTTCTCACTGGATTAAGAACCGTCAGCGCAGGCAAGTGATCGAGATTGGAAGAGGGACGAACAGCATCCAAGTCAAGCCCCTGTGAAGTTCCTCGTCGACACCCTCGAGGTCGGCGATGCAGACCTTTTTACCGAGGATGATCTTGTAGAAACAAGGGACGAAGAAGGCGTCGAGGAAGCGTCGGTGGAAGATGGCCATGCCGACGACGCGCCCAATAAACTTGAAGTAGGACAGATGCTCGGGATTGATGTAGGAGGAGGGGTTGATCTGAAGGGTGTAGCTGTCCATGGTTGAATAGGTGAACAGACCGTACGAAGGATCAAACATGTCGTGAGACAGGAGGAAGAACCATTCCCTAGGATAAGGAGTATTAGGATAATAGGACAACAATGGCGATGACTGATGGGGACAGACCTGGATACACCGCCATAGTCTAAGCCGTCCTCGCCATCGAACCTGATCATGAGCCTCCTGCGCATGTCCTCCCGGGTGGACCTCATGACTGCGGCAAAGCTGTCTTCGAATGCCATACTCCTTCTGATCTTGATATCGCATTTGCCTGGTGCCTCGCGCATTCCCGGTTGGCTTCGGAAGTATACGACCTTCCGACGATAGTCACGCTTGTATTGGGGAGCGGTTGGGTCGTTGGAAGGCATGCGGGGGTCATCCCAACTGGTGGTTCGGGTGTTGTGGTCGACGAAATAGATCCTCTCAGAGGAAGTCATGCGCATCTCCCATCCTGAGGGAAGAGGGCCGAGATTGAGGGCGGTCTGGGTAGTAGTGGAGGAAAAGACGGAGCGCGGGGCGTTCGCGAGGCGAGGGTCCAGCCATGTGGTCGTCCTGCTGTTGTGGTCGACAAAGTAGGGTCGGCCATCTGGGGTCTGGCGCTCTTCCCATCCTTGGGGCAGGGGGATGGCGTCTGCGGTCGTAGTGGTGGTGGGAGAGGTAGAGGTGGGGGTTACGACCGGGGCGTTCGTCGGTGTCGTCGTCGTCGTCGTCGTCGTCGGGGATGGTGCGGGAGGCGGCTGAGGACGAGCGGGGAGGGCGCCCTGGCGACGCGGGTGAACCCATGTGGTGGTGCGAGTGGTGTGGTCGACGTAGTAAGGGCGACCTTCAGACGTGAACCGTCGCTCCCAGTTGGTGGGAATGTCGGAGTCTGGCTGAGGGTGGGCGGGCATGGACTGTCTGGGAGGATTTGGGAGAGGAAGGGAAAGGGTGGATGGTGATCGAAAAGGAAGTGCGCTAGAAGGTTGAACCGGATCCGGGGACGGTGTTGGTTCATTCTCCGCTTCAGCCACATCGGGTTGGTCCATTTCCTCTTCCTCCTCTTCCGCCAGTTCCGCTTCCTCGATTTCTCTCGCTTGCTCCTCCTCCGCCTCTATCACATCTACAATCGAGGTAGAGCCAACTCCATCAGTGGATACAGACATCATCAGTCGCCCATTCACAGAATCCGATTCGCTCGACCCATGCTTCAGATCATTCGTGATGATTTCTAAACAAAACGATTAAAAATGATTCGGACGTGACATGCAAAAAAAGAACAACCGACCGTGACCGCCAGTTGCCAAGTCGAGGGTATCCGCAACTGATATCGTCAACGTTCCGAACGAGCTGTCTGGGTCTCGTCGTCCCGGTCGTCGTTGGTCAAACACTTCCACCGTCAGCGTAGATGATACCCGTAAGGTGCTGTATGCGACTTGAGTCAAACACGCCGATGGTGAACAAAGCGACTCACACGTCAAAGTGTTCATTCCAAAACGGATTCAAAGACTTTCTGACCGTGCTGGACGCAAACTTCTCGACTCCATCCACAGAGACAACGACGAATGGGTCTGGGAGCCGGAACAGGTTTCGCTTCGGCAGGCCGCTTGCGCTTAGAACTGGTGGCACACGGGTTGAGCACGAAGAGTTGGACGAGCTGTGGCTGGAAAGGGTGCTTACTTGTGATCCTCACTCTTCTTCGTACGATTTCCGGGTTGCTTCTGGAGGTGGAGCGTCAGACGTAAGGGGTTACACCATCATTGACTGGACGTACGACGAGGACGCGCCGTCTGTCATCGTTTTTCCTCCTGTGGCGGAGAGAGGGGTCGTGGACGGGGAGGGCGAGAGAGGGAGAAACCGCCAGGAGTGAGTGGGCAGAGGTCGAAGCTCGGAAGAAGAAAGGTTGGATGACGCTGAGAGAACACCGCCGGGAATGCAACTGCCCCACATGTATTCCTATATTATTATACGACGGGACGCATGAGTCTGGATCAATCTCTCATCCCCTTGGAGCTTCATGAGCTGATCGTTCCTTCCGCCCTCCCCTCCTTCTTTTTCATTATCATTCTTTCAAAATGCCAGCTCGTTACATAATCCTCGATTATTCCTCAGCGCCGTCGCACAACAACTGCACGTCGAGAGTAACAGCGCTCTCTCTTCCATCCGTTACCTGAGAAGGTTGATCCCTTCGTCAACCTGACCGGGGATGGGCGATGAACAAACCCAGACCAAGCTTACCCTGCGTCCACACAGCGGTCCGGCGGGTTGCGGACACGGCCGCGAGCGCTTGTCGGCTTCGAAACCAGAGATCACCAAGCTCGGGGTTCCCGCATTCAGAATCGATTCGGAGTTGAATGCAACGCGGTTGACTGCCGGAGTACTTCCGAGTCCAGGCCTCTCTATCCCCGCCAAATTTACCCCGCGAAAGGCGTAACCAAGGTGTCGGTCGAATGAACTTGTCTCTCCCTCTGACCAACGCTGCGGTTTGACCCGCCCCCCTTGGACGCCAGGAATAGGTGGATCCGCCGTCCGGCCTGCCTTCAGTCCCGCCTCGTGGTGCCAGGGTCGGCAAGCTGCACTCCGACCCTCCTCTATTTTCGGGTCCACCGCCTTTCCTTTTCTGACTCCATCCGCGACAACCAGGGCAGCTGTCGTTTCGGTTTCGTGTCCAGTGTATCCCCGGAAAACTAGGCAACAAACGAGGTGCCGCCACAAATATGACGTGATACGACGTGACGGGCGAAAGGCGATATTTGCACTTTCTTGGCAGACTCGTGGTCGTCCTGAGTTCACCATCCGAGCTTGGCCTGGGGACCTGAAACCCGGGCGTGGGCTCGGAAAGCTGCGGGCGCGTCCTTGGTCCGAGTCGCAGCTGACACCCCCATTCCAAAACTGGTCCTTCCACCCCACCACCGTGGGGCCAAAGACCACCATGTGGCCGCCACGGAAAGCCGACCTCTTCGGACAGGGTTTGTCGCCGCCCAACCATTAATCCGATGTTTCTTCAGCGCCAGTTCTCCCCACCCACGCCCTCGCATCATCAATCCACTCGCACCCCGCTATTCTAACCCTATGCGGGGGATGGCCAGGATCGGCCGAACCATCACCACATATCAAGGTTGGCATGGAAAACAGCTGGAAACGCTGTGTCCGCTACATCCGGATCTGGAGATATATGATGCACGGAATTCGAGGGCGCGGCCGTCAGAGCTTGGGTCGGGGCGTATGTCGGGACGGCGATTCAGGATTGCCGAGTACCGGGATCTGACCGTAACGTTGACTCTTTATGACCAAGGAGTTGGACCCCAGTTCACTTTCACTCTGAGCGGGTCCTGAAAACGATTTACGTTCCGTTCAACGAAGAGGATGGTCAGGACGACCTTCAAAAGTCGCCTTGGTTTGCCATGAGCTGGAGTTGACCAAACTTGCCGATCTTTCCATCCGCAGTGTTTAGAGTATATCAATCCGTAATTGCGCTCTAAGCTTTTGATATATTGTATATATCATCGGACACCCCACTGATGTGCTCATGATCAAACGAGAGGAGGGTTGTGAACGAAAAGTCTCAATCTGATCCTCCCCCGTACTATCACTACGGGGTTCGTTTCAGTAAACTCGGCCGGCAAAGAGTCTGGTGCAGATAAACGACCACAGTTTACTCGACGTGTCCACACGGTTGCAGTTGAGGGCGCTCACTCGTGCGTACCGGCGGAACCAAATGACGTCACCAGAACTGCTCCTTCCCATCAGCTGCTTCCATCGCTCCTTTCAAAGACACACCCAGCAGTGTGCCAGCTCGTTCACTCAAACAGAGCTCAAAACACATCTGCGTCATCTACAGTGACCACCTCTTCTTGAAATTGGCCATGTCTGACGATTCCGGTGTCATCGCCAACTGTTGTGGAGCTTGCTTCGGAATCTGCTGTGAGTTTCCTCCCAATATCATGGCACCCTGACGATTTCCTTCTCACCGCTGGCCGATCATCTCAACCTTTTTCGCGTGCTTTTTCCCATCTTGAATCTGGCCGAACGTATCCCCCCACCGGTCCGCGTACATCTGCCTGGGGTGTCCCGACGTTTTGGATTCTGAAACCGCTCTTTCTTGGGGGATGTGATGGGTCACCATGGATCTAGGTTTGGTCTGTTGCGAATCTGTTCTCGTCGCCCTCAACTTCAGTAAGTCTACAGTCTCGCTAGCACTCTCTCGGTGGTGGCGATCACCGTACTACGACCCGACACCCGACACGGGAGTTGCGCCACCACCTCGCCGATGATTCATCATATCCATCATGATTTTCACTATTTGCTAACCACGACCACGACCCTTCCTCCTTCCACGGCCACACCGGATCGTAGAGAAACGCGGGTCGCGTGCTGGGTCTACGCAACGAGGGTGTTGTAGAGACTTGGGCGAATCGACTGAAGACGATGTGTTCGAGGTCGAAGCTCGGAAGAGACGGGTCGCTGGTCCTTCTTCCTCCAAGAAGCACCAGAATGGGAGTGGGGGGGAAGGAAACGGAACGGTTACGGAACAACCTGGTTCTTCTCCGGAGATGCCGGCCAAGACGACCGAAGCTACGACTATCACTCCGACGAAACCTGATACAGACGAGGCGAAGTAGGCCCGAACCCGAATGGATTCGGTTCGTGTGGAGGTGTAGGGGGTCCTACAGTTTCCACCTTCGGTATGGATTAGGTTGTTGATTCGCTTTCGCCCCCAGACGCTACAGTACACCGGATTTAATCACGTTTTCTCGTACTCACTTCACATCCACGTTTTTCTTTTTCAAGGGACATTTCACGGTGTTCTTGACTCCTTGACCCCAAATCCTACCTCGCGCTTGGCTGTGACACTGGGGGCTGTCACTGTGGTTTTGAGACCGCCAATCCTCCGGGAAATCCTTCGAGTGGGGTGCCTCACCTAGCACCCAATGTTCAGACACCCCGATTGTGGGGTTGTCGACTGCACAACCAGTCCCTTGGAGTAGAGAAGGGCGTCGCCTCGAGACCCTTTGTTCACGTGGGTCCGAAATTCAAGTTCGCCCTCAGCTCTGCGTGCCGCCTCCTCGGGACCAATGGGATATGTAATTTTCATGCCGGCCCATCAGCAAATCGTGGAAAACCGTACACTGAAATATCATGGTCTACGAAAGTGGTAGACCCAGATATCCGGTTATAACACGTTATAACACTGATAATCCTGGGCGCCTGATCACCTAACGTTGCAACGCTATAGCAGTCTTTCCACGACTTGCTGATGCCTTTTATACCCTTCACAAAGCGTGAATGGGATGTTGGACGTTGGCGCCTTCTACCTTGCCAACCACCGCCATGCGGTCGGACACTCTAGGTCAAAGATCCGGGAGCTGTTGGGATTTTTTTTCTTTACTAACGGTTGCGAGAAACCTAACGGGCAGCGAAACACGCTTGCCCCAGACCGAATACTTGACAAACTTTCGTACGGAACTGATCCTCTGCCAAGGCATCTGACTTTCCAACGGACCCCGACACCTGGGGCCATTTGAACGATAAATGTGGATATTTGATGGGTATAGTCAAGGCAATTGTGAATTAGGCTAAGATACAGGTCATAGGCCGGTTATTACACTCGAAATGTAAAGCTACAGAGTGGTGGAAAAAGAGTCCACAAAGGAGGAAGCGGATATTTACAGCGCAGTGTGATTAGGTTCCAAGTCCGGCCAGAACGGAAAACACGTCGTGTTGACGATCCCTGAACGCTTTGTGCCTCGTCATGCCCAACGCGAGAGCGTTAATCCTGTTAGCAAGGCTCACAGCTCTCCCCTGTATACTCCTCCGACTCGGATTTCCATCGTCCTCGTCATTTCGGTGTCGCCTGCTGTACCCAATCCCACTCTCCAGCACCTTCTTGGTCCGC
>Ga0307509_10008497_pt1 | contig 13068 bp, 12 predicted proteins | sample 10_EM_MG_FD_202245 | JGI IMG/M metagenome (GOLD analysis project Ga0307509, IMG submission 202245) | Populus trichocarpa ectomycorrhiza microbial communities from riparian zone in the Pacific Northwest, United States - 10_EM | ecosystem: Host-associated > Plants > Roots > Unclassified | place...
CGCAAACCCCCACCACAGCCCTTCAAAACAGGATCCAGAGTCCTTGTTATAGGACGCCCTTACACCGCCTCTCCTGGACGATCCAAGAAGCTAGAACCTCGATGGTTTGGACCATTCAAAGTCCTAGCACATGACGAAGATACAAACAACTACAAACTCGAATTACCCCGCCGCATGGCCAGACAGAAGCCATACTTTCACATCTCCTCCCTCAAAGCATATAATGAGAACGACCCCGATAGGTTTGCTTCCAGAAGGATGGACAAACCCGCCCCTATCCTTATCAACAATGCAGAAGAATGGGAAGCAGAGCAGGTACTCGATTACAGACGCCAGAACAACAGAGACGAATTCCTGGTACACTGGCAAGGCTATGAGAGATCCGACGACTCTTGGGAGCCTATCGAGAACCTTGACCATGCCCTGGAACTTATCCAGGAATACTGGAACGAAAACCACCCTAATGAACCAACGCCAAAGATCACCTCCCACTACATTAGGACCTCCTGGGAACCGATGGAGGTTTCCTCTACACCCTGTACCGCCACCGCTATTCCCGATGACTTCTGGGAACCCTATGATGACGAAGAATACGATTCTAGCAGCTCTGAGCAGGACTACTTCCCCACCAGCGATGACGAGCTCCTTTGGCACAGAGATATGGACGAAATTGATTATGAGGACTAGGAAAGGTTATGGTTTTTCAGAATAAGGGAATGTAACATGTATACATGTTCCGGTAACTGTATACAGGAGTGGAGTGCAGGATTTCCTATGTTTAGTTTGATTATATTGCTCACTTTGATTAGTTTGATTGTTTTACAGCCCCGGAGCTATATTAAGGCCCGGTAGCTTGTGTTAAGTTTAGTTTTGCATGTTTGTTGTTTTATTTAGAAACACAAGTGAAGGAACGGTCATGTAAGCTGACGATATCATTGAGGCAGTGTTATGACTCTTAGGTTTCATGTGAGATCACAGGACATGCAGGGCAAGGTGCACTGCCCGGTAATGATCGCGGTTGCAGGATATCTGATTACTATCGCTCTGAGAGAGCTCTTGTATTTAAACTCATCTCCTGGCTAGCAGGAGAACGGCAGACTTCAGCAGACTCTTGATTTATGAAGATACTTGGTTGAACGGCGATCTCCGAGTTCCACTTGCCCTTTAACTATTATCTCTCTTTATTCTCGAGCTCTCTGAGGACTCCCTTAGACCTAGCGCTTGCCGGTCAACCGCTAGCCCTCTATTGTACCTTTTCGTTAGACAGGAGTAAACCTGTTACAGCTGCCAAGTGTTCCTTTTTGTATTGTGCTATTTCTGATTTAAAATTGGCATGATCGTTTGCTCGGGCTTTCTCTTCTTTGAGGATGCGGTCTCGGAGTTCCTTGTCCTAAAGCTGGCTATGTACCGCTTGTTCTTGATGTGCTTGCTGAGCCTGGAACTCCGCTTGGACCCTTGCCACAATCTCTGCCTGAATCGCTTTGGACTCTTCGTCCAACATTTCAATAGCTTGCTCAAAAATTTCCAAGTCCTGTACCAGTATGGACTCTCCCTGTTCCTATCGGCTTTGGAGCTGTCCTAGCCTTTTTGCCTGTTCCTGACCCTTGGTGGCAAGTCGTCCTATATCCAGGTACGTGGAATGTTGTGATCTTGCGATTCTTTGGCCGAATCTTCTCATTACGCCTCTCATGTGACCGGCAAATTGGTTTAACTCTTCCCTTGAAACCAAGGTAAGAGTGTGCGTCTTTAAACGTCCATGGGCTAGTCGTCCAATGGCCCGGCTTCCAGTCAGAGTTGTATCCATTGCGCCTGGCATCTGGCTGGCACTATGGACAATCGTTTCGTCTCCCCCCGTGATGATAGAGTCTTGAGTTTCTTCTGTCATGATTCGTGATCATGAGGTGTCTGGTCGCCGATACACCAGGGAACCTCTTTGTACTTAATTGCACAAGTTTGGAAGGATATCTGATGATATAACCGCTTCCTATGGGGTAGCGGTCTTGCAAAAGGATATGGGTATTGTCTCTAACCAAACTGGTGGTTTAAACGAGATCAAGTACCGGAGATGCCAACAAGTAATCGAATGGACTCTTTTACTTTATCGAAACTACTAAGAGAAGGCCAAGTACTCTAGGCCTATGCGAAGCTCAAGGATTCTCCAATCGATCTGAATAGAAGATAACTGTTCAACCAAGTATTTTGAAAACTGTATCTGTCGAAGTCTGGTATCTCTATGTCCGGAGAGAACCAGGCCTTTACATACACTTGCGATAATCCATCTCGCTTTAATCATATCCAAATCCTAAGGTATTCAACGATAGCTAACCCATTGACAATCCAAGAATGAACAAGGCTTACACACTTCCGGAGTTCAGATCCTGAAACAATTCTAGTCTTAAATAATCAGGCTTACGAGTCCCCTGAGCTCGTATCCTCAAACAAAACTTCACACAAACTAACTAGGCATACAAGTCACCTGAACTCGTATCTTGAAACAATACATAAAATAAATCCATACCTAAACTGGTATCCTTTACCGGTTACAGATGATGCTTATCGAAGTGGGTTGGGATCAAGCCAGATAAGCGGAATTTTGTAGTCTTTGTCGGACGCAGGGTAGGGTGTACATTAGTCTTCGTATACATGAGGAATTTCTTCTATCTTCGTGAGATAGGTATCGATTAGCTGCTGAGAGGAAGGAATGACATGGAATCCTTTCCAGGCCCTACTTGGCTCGAAAGGAATTTCTGGTAGAAAGGGTAGAAATTCCAGAATATCAAAATAGATTTGCATGTCTTTCTGAATGGTTTTCAAGAACAGAGGCGGGTTTGGGCTTGATAGGAAAAGGTGTTCGCACAAGTCATGGCATCTTATCTCAATCATATAGTGAGCCTTGGTAACAAGGAGAACTATCAATATACTGTTAGGCGGGAGCCTATCTCAAAGACTTGCGAGATAACTCAGGCCGATAATCTTTAACGTAGACAGAGATTGTGTAGGAAAGCTCTATGTTTTAAAAGTGAGTAGAGTGATAAAAGATTTTCTAGCGTAAACTTATTATATTCATAAGATCACTTCTTGGTTGCTTGCTGATGTTCAAATAGCTTGGGAGGCACCTTGATATTTATACACCGCGTCTGGGTGGTCGCGGGCTACATCTAGTACTCATACTAACTATGTACCTGCCAACAAACTCCAGCTGCTTCTAAAAGTGCCAACACCATTTGACCCTGACAATTTCTGTTATCTCAGTCAACTTCCGAATTGCAACACCATGAGTTTTTCCTGACAGTGCTTTCACACATGCATCTATTGGTCACAATCCATCTTTGTTGGCATGGAGTCTTGCTTACCATTGCATACACAAAATGGTCTCCATGATGGAACCAACAAAGGGGCCAGCTTTGTTATTGAACCTCTCAGCATTGCGGATATATCCTGCACTCGACAGCTGCGAGGGATAAGATAGACCTGTCCCGATAATCGCACCAATAGCCATTATCTCTCCATAGTCATATCGTTATCGTATGGTTCCGTCAGTATCTGTGAATACTGATGACGTGTGTCAGTGAGGGTATGCTTGATTTCTCAAACTACCTCATCCAACAACACCATTCACATCTGTGACCTTCATCGCGGGAGCGTGGAGCATAGAATGTGTTACTTAACCTTTGTCCGTAAAACAATGTCCCATTACGCCGTGACCACCTTCGCGATTCTCCTCTTTAGTACTCAGTAACCTTATGCGATGTCAACCTACCTGGCTTGAACCACTTGCATAAGCTCGCCAGAGGTCTTCCCTCATATATCCTGCGAAGGGGATCCCGTCGGACAGACGGCCGCGGCATATACGAGGTGAGGAGGAGGGCTCCAATGCCCATGTCTTTGGTGAGGGGACGCAACTATGGGGGCGTGTGCCGATGGTGCGCCATCGGAACACTTGTGCGAGAGAAGGGTGTCGGCTTCCCCTTTTGAACTCAGAATGCCAAGGTAGGGTAACTATAGGTCTTTATTCATTAATGCAAGGCTGAGCCTTCCGGTATGCCTAATAGATGTGTGCAAAAGTACGGCGAACATCCTCCTTGGTGCTTATAACCCCAGTGTGTGAAACTGAACCTTCAGGTGATGTGTCATATTTGGGGGTTCAGCTGGTTGGGGCCATGATTTTCATCTCGCGATGGCTTCATATGTTTGACTCCATTACGATGGTTTCAATTTTTCTTTGAAACGGTGTTTATTTATCACTTCCATTAGATCTTTATCTCTAGAAAGCCTTCAGGCCTTCTTTAGATTCATGTTGTGTTGTTGGCCCCATCATAATGTCAGTCCCACAATGTTTTAGGGGACAGGGAATACTTGACGCTTTTCATTGGTCCACGGACTGGTGAGTGGATGGCTAGTGGCATTGTGGTGCATCAGTGGTGGGTTGGTAGGGGCTTGAGTTAAGGCGTTGGCATTCATTGCAAGTGTCATCTCTGGATCATCAGTGAGGGGCGTGTTGGGAGATGAGATTGGCGTCCGGGCTTGACCTGAGACCGGTAAAATATCTCTGAGACCTGGACTTAGGTTCTGGTTTGAGCTACTTTTTTGTTTGATAATTTTCATTTGTTTCCAATTGTGGTGGTGGGCTGATGGAGAAGGGGATTTTGGGTGTAATACCTATCAGGGAACCAGATGTCTCATTTGTCACCGAGGACAGTTGTTTACCAAAGGACAATTATACTGCACCAGCGGATCGGGGATGTGACTACAATTCACGATCCCTTCATTTGGGCTGGTTTGCTACTGATGTGAAGTATGTGTTTGGGGTAGGGATTTTGTGGGCCTCCCAGATATGTATGGAACTAACCGTGCTCTGAGGCTTTGATTTGGGATTGAGGGTTGCTTTTTAGGGTTTGGCAAGGCCCAAATGGGATTTGGGGCTGTAGGTATTGTACGTAGCGGCCTTGCTTTATTGTAGCTTAGTGCCTGAAATGGCAAAAGTTGATAAAAAAAAAAACAAAAAAACAACTATGGCGAAGATTGTTTCAACCACGCAAAGAAATTGGTGTGTATAACAACTGGGACATGCAATCTTGGCAAGATTTTGGTAAGGGAAAAAAGTCTGGCGAACTCTTGGTATGAAACAAGTCACTGTACTCGATCCGATGATTGGCTGACTTGCCTACGAGCCAATCAGAGCAGGCAGGCCAGACTTATCCACAACCCCCAGTAGATGGGTGTAAGGGTATTTCGGGCACCATGACACAAGCTGCTTCTTCGTCTTACCACGCCCGACTTTTTGCAATCACCACACAATCCTCACCAATTATCACTCACATTTCCTAATCCGGTTTACTCTACACATAAATGTAATGATGGTGCACCTGACTTTTTGCCCCACCCTTGTACCCTCGTGTCTAATAAGTTTCCGTACCCCCGGCGCAACCACACAACCACAACAAAATGAAAACTTGAAATTTGGAAAAAGATGACAACAACTCAATTACAGAATAGATAGTAGAAGTAATACAATAGAATATTTTAAATATTTTACCATTTTGTATGGCTTCTACATCACCAAAAAAACTAGCTTGCGTCCTGTGCGCCCTGTGCGTCTGACGCACCTGACACACAGAACGTCAATCGCGAATCAGGACGCCACGTCGATCCGACGTTGCGTCCTGATTTGCCTTTGTTTCCACCCTGAATCCTGACACCACCAGGGCACAGACCTCTTCGCCCTGTGCGTCCTGACGCGGGATCTCTCTCCCCCGTACTCAGGGCTTCTTTCATCTGGCCACGTCCCCTCCAGATATCTCTGCTCTGTGGTCCTGCGTCAGGATCTCACGATCCTGATCCATCATCTCCAGATGCGTGATGACTTCTTCCAGATTTTACTCCAAATATGGTGCCTCCCCTGATTCTTACACATGACATGTTCAGACTCTCTGCGCTGCGATATCCTGACTCTGGTATCGGTATTGTGTTCTGGCGCCCGATAAACTACTTCTGACGAAATTGCAACGTCTCCCGGAATGCATTTTCTTTCGCACCTCACGCTCTGGCAATGACCTCTACTATTTCCACTTTTGGTTCTGTCTTCTTAGGAATACGAAATAATTATTACCATATCTTACTCTACAAACACATCATTTCCTATGTACCCTCTCATATGCTTGCCCCATTTCCCTCCTTCTCCGTTCCCGGGTCACTATGAACAGTTTCCTCCAGTTCTGGTTCCATGATCTCAAGACTCAGAGATACCTGACATGACGGAGTTGGGCTCACTGCGGCGTCCAACGTTAGCACCACGGTCTCCTCTGGTGAAGAGTCCGGACTCAGAGGATCCGAATCTAGATATCTGAGAAGGCCCGCTGCTGACCCGGCGCCGAAATCACAAGACGCTTCTGCTGTCGGGGAACTGTTTTGGCTCTCCGGCAGAGGGCCAAGATGCAGGTTATTCGGAGTTTGACTCCGTGGTGCTGTCCATCGCGGAAGGTTGGTCGAACTTTGACCCTCTAGTTCTGCTGCCACAGCAGCCCAATCGTCCGTGAAGCCTTCCTGGCGATCTTGTAGGACTCCATGCTCTCGCTCCATCTTGCCACAGATGGTCCCACGAATTTTGTCCAGAATCAGAGTTTGAACCGAGTCGGGGCATGATGCCCACGTTCGCCTTTGCCGCGCAAAAAGATCTTAAATGGTTGCCGTTAGGTTAGTCTTCTTGGGAAAGAGAAAGGTCAGGGTTCTGGCTCACCTCGGGCGGCTTCAGGCTTGAAGTCGCCCTGATCCTTATATACTCCTGTCTGCCATGCTGGCTGTGCATGGCAGATTATGGCACACGTTAAGCAAATCATGGTACCATTGATGTGCCCAAGAAATGCCGGATCAATAATCCCACGCATTCTCCTACCCTCGAAGTACTTTCCCCATATGGCCTCAGGGATCTGGGGCGCCAGGAATCGATTTGTTATTTTCTGCGACAAGTTCACTCTGATTAGTTGCAAGAGGATAGGTCCCATGGTTAATAAGAGCAAAAACGCACCTCATATCCTCTCGGGGAGCACATAAATCTATCCTTTTCCAGCAGGTAGTCCACCCGGCGCGCAATTGCGGTTAGGTCTTCCGGGAGATCGTACAATTTTACGATCTCATGCTTTACGTGGTAGACAAACTGGGATCTTACCCCCGAGTATTTTTGGCGTATCTGGAAAGGTTAGTACTAGTCCAGACGTCTAAAAGATTCTTCTAAAATTGGTTGATGTCTACTTACCGCTTTTACGCTTTCCTCAGATGCTTCTATATTCCCTGCATCGGATATCTGATTGAGCGCCTGAAGCCAAACACGGTGCACCTGAATGGTCAATGCAACCGGTCCCGGGAGTGGTTCATCAAAGAGGGTATATAGAAGAATAAGTCCCTTGACCTGCCCTACGACGGCTCCCTCTGCTCCCATAGTTGTATTGCGCCGTGAGTTAGTCTCAGGCCATATGTGCTCATGGCCCGGCCTGCCATGTTCGCCCTGAGGACTTGAGCGTCGGACTGCTGACGTTGTGGCTCTGTGTGTAGCCATTGATGAATAACAGGATACACCGGATGTCGAGATCGTCGGTGGAGTGTACGCACTACTTCGTATTATAGGTGCTCGTGCAGCAGGGGTAGGCCTGACGATTGCGGCTTCCTACGATCCGGAGGTGGTCGAAGTTCGGACAGTCGATACCCTGTTGTTGGTTCGTTTCTCCCCGGCTCATGATTGATGATGTTATATTGATCTAGTCTCATCCGCATTATCATTCTCATCTGTGTCTCGCTCTGTGTCCAATTTGGTTGGATCAGATATGTTGGAGTTTTGGTACTCATCGCAGCTATCATGGCTGAGATGAAAGATTTCTGTTATTTGTTGTCCATCCTCATCCTGATCGGCCTCATGATCGTTATACGCAACTGTGTGTAAAGTGTCCCTTCGGGCGCGCTTGCCTGGTCATACCAGAAACCGTCTTACGATCCGTGGTGGGGAAGATTTCCGAGCCCCCGAATGTGCACCGTGAGTCCTGCCTGATTCGGTCGGCTGCGTTCCTGATCTGGCTGCCTTATCGACTGGTACGACGTCGCGCCTACGTCGGTTCTGATTGGCTACCCGTGCGGTGGGTTGCCTGCGTGAATTGGCTTGTGGTTGTTTATGCATGTTTGAATGCCGGACGTTTGATAAAGGTATAGGATAGGAATTAGGACGTATGAAAAAGCGATATATTGTGTGGTAAAGATGAAGAGAGTGTTGTTTTGTTGAGTAGGACACGTCTGGTCTTATACGCTAGGACTTAGGAGGCGGGTGGGGGGGGTTGAGCATCCCATACGATCACTCGTTAATGAAAAAGACTATTTGGCTGCAAAAAGGGGTTTTTCTGCTTGTTCATCATTAAGTTAATACTCTGGACGAGCTTATGTATGATGTTCGTCTAGACTCTCGTATGAACCAGTTCGACGGAATGCAGGCGTCGCTAATGTACGAGCTATCGTCGATGTCTGAGCCCAAGCAAAAACTAGCCACAATGAGTATCGCTTAGCGACACCAATTCTATCAAGACACACGCCACGCTAAAAGCAGTTTAGATTTATCGATCTTGATCTCCAGACGTTGATTCAACATCATTGAACTTCGAGATATCAGTTTTCACGTCATGCATCCGCGCTAATTGTCTAGTTCTATTGGCCATCGCCTGCCGCGTTATGCACAGACTATGCGAGATGTGCCCAATCGGGAAAAACATATTAGACTTAGCTCAAGGGGAAGTAAGGTCAAGAAGCTGATGCAAGGGCGCGCACAGGTATCATTAATTGTGTTCTATCTGATACTAGCTACGAACAAGAAGCAAAAAAGAAATTCAATGACACCAAAGGGAAAACAACATCTAGTAAACGGTAAGGTTGTTTGGGCAAAAATGAAAAAAAAAATTACTCAAAAAAGTAGTGAATCTCGTTTTATTTGCTGCCCGTGCTGCGTCTTGCTGAATGGCGCACCTGAGGAGTAGATAGGGTGTTGTTTGGGGCTAGCGGAGAACTACGGTTTTGAGATCCGCGTCCCGGGTGTGTCACTGGAGCTGGTGGCTGGGTTGGGGAGTCCTTGATTGTGGCTGGCGGGTGTTCGGGTGGGGCAGAGGGATGTTCTATTGGTCTCTCCGGAGCCGTGAGATCGAGCCCAGCATGTGGAGCTGCGGGAGGCGAGAGTGGAAGTGCGTCGCAAATCATAGATAGACTGGCAGGAGGTGAGTCCTTGGCGCCATCGTGTCCTTGATGCCTCACAGATACAGCACCTGGGTTTGCCAGCCAATCAAGCATCCACGGGTGCTCCTTCGCCATTTCGCGAAGCGCTCGAAGTTTCTCCAACTCAGGAGGCCCAGAAGGGCCTGAAGAGTGCAACCCCGACGCCGTCGCAATTGGATTAGAGCTTGCCGGTACTTCGATTTGGGATGGAATATTCCGCCGGCGTGTTGAGGGGCCCGGATCTCCAAGTCCCTGGAGATTCTTCTGTAATTAGCTATTCCATTTTAATGTGAAGGATGAAGAGAGATGAATGATGCTGCGGATTAGATACTTACATCGCCCTCATCCACATAGATCACCCCAGCGCCATGAGGCGCCCGAGTTTCCCCCTCTGACTCGGCCTCTAGCCATTCCTCGTCGTCAACAGACTCTTCATCCCGCATTTCCCTCACTGAGTCTTCTCCTCGAGCCGAATCATCCCAGACGTCCCAGTCAAAAAATAGATACCTCGCATTGGGAGGCTCGGGGGTTCCGTCCAGGTCCTCTCCATCTTCGCGACGTGACTCAAGAACAATGAGGTCCAGGGGATCGTGGCCTTTGTTAGTGAGGAACCACGCACGAATGTCGTCATTTCTATTGAGAAATATGAGCTGGTGTAGGGGGAGTGTATGATCCGGCTTCTGACGTAGCATGGCGGCACCTTGTCCTGTCGCACCAATTAGATAACGGGGGCATCGAATTTCCTCTTCCACGTTTTGCGCTCTTACTACCCGGAGCAAATCCATGATGCTCGGTGTAGTCAGAACCCCCCAGGCGATTCACCTGTCGGAGTCTTTTACAAACCATGGGTGGCCGAGGAACGGATGCACGGTAGGCAGCGCACCAGTCCTTCGAATAATATGGATTCTCAAAGCACGCGGGGAAAATGGGGAGTGCCAATCCGAGTAAGGCACTGGGATCTGCTGTCAGTCAAGGGCATACGGAATAAATATTGGTAATACTTAGCTGGAGGTTCCGCAACGTCGCCACGAAGATCCCGCCCAGCCTTTTGGCGCTCATTCGACGTCTGTAGTTTCTTGGCCGAATCTTTGACCAGAATTTTCTGATGACGGATGAACTCTCCAACATCATCCGCGTGGTGCTGGCTTTCGATGAGCTCAATACGCCCCTTGACTGGCGAAAGGCTGCGAGCAAACGAAACAATTGAGTCAACTTGCGATTCAGTTAGGCGACCGGGGTCAAGAAGGCAAGCTATAATATAGGCCTTGATTTGCTCCCGCCATGTAGCATAGATGGAAGATACACCACGCGGATGCTTCAATCCACACCACGATTTCGCATACGCAATGTCGCCATATACAGTCCTGGTTTGAGCTAGAGAGTCAGTATAACCAATTCAGACTACTCGATACTTTGGATCTAAATACCCCAAATCCCCCACGGCTGGCTGGAAGTGTGCGCGCTCAACAGGCTCCGGTTCTCTGTTGATTTGAAAAAATGAAAGATTTATCAGTTCGCTATTCTATTCATGCACAGCAGGGGGGACAATGATTGCTCACAATGCATCTTCCACGGGGCGACGGCCTGCCGAACGTGTGAGAGTTCTTCTTCGTATTCCGCTCTGAACTTCTGGCGTGCGAGGCTGATCCGCGGGACGTCTGAGAAGCAGAGAGTTAACTTTGATCTCTAAAGTTAGGTGTTGATGTTTGCTTACTTTCCCTTGCGTAATTGACGTCTCGCTCTGCCTGGGGGCGCCATTTGTGCGTGGATGAATGAATTGGATCAAGCCGCCAGGGCAAACAAAATAGTTGGCCGACTAAGGCTATTGATACGACGTCAAGTAAGGCTTAGAGAGTATGGATTGTAGTTGACGTAAATATCTCTCCTGACGAAGGCCGTCGGGGCGCTTTCGAAAAGCGCAATGGTAAGTGTGCTGTCTCTAAAGGTAACAGGAAGATGTGGATGGGGCGCATGAGAGGACCTCTTATAGGCGTCAAGAGCAAGAGTGTTGGGTCTGCTCTTGCTCTTCCTTGTTTGTCACCCTTAGGGTCCGGCGTGTACTGTAGGTGCCTGGGGTAGGGTTGGGTGTAGAAGACACTTTCGTGGTAAAGTATCACGGGTGTGACTAAGAATGATTGTCGATAGAAGAACGAATTGCAAAGGGAGCATATACCAAACGTAGAGAATAGATCGATGGCTTAGTCTCCCATCGCGTGTCGTCAAACACCTTTTTAAGCCTCATGTGAGTTTGACGCCACGAGACGTCGCTTACTGCGATGCATCTTGGCGTCCCTTGGTGTCCACAAAGGGCTAAGGCTGGGAATAAGACGTCAACCTAACCCTGCTGCGCATCACACACCGAACACAACCCCAGGGCATCATGACTTTGGGCTGACGAAGATGAACACCTCCGACTTGATTGACGTGCTATGAGAAATTGAATCTATTGTAAGTCTAATTATGATACTCTATTAAAACTATCAATATCAAATACTAATACACTCGGCGTCTCTGTAGACGCAGCATCAATCTACGCGCCATAATATGGGTTACCCTCTCGGGGGCAAACATAGTCTCTTAACCTGAAGCTCGTCCTTACTATCGTCTTCGAAAACCATTCGGCGCTTCTGAAGCTGGTCCTCTTTCAAAAATTCTTTAGCAGAAGCAGCAAGACACTACATTTTGGACCTGCGCTCATCCCAATTATCGACGTCAAACTGCGCCTTACGCTTCCGTGCCATATCGTCATGCGTGGGACTCCATAGCTGTTTCATGATGCGATATGTGTTCAGCATTCCCTGCGGTTTAATTGAGAGAGGTATCCGACGTCCTGTGGAATCGCCGCCCTGGTAAACAGGAGATGTCATACTGACAACCCTACTACGGTGCGAATCAAAGTCGTCTGAAACATCTGATAATGAGCTGGACCATCCCGGAAGAAAAAGGGGAGAAACCTGTGGGTTTTGTGATCCACTGGCCTTAGTACTGCACATGGGAATGGCTTTTCCCTTCGGTTGAGCTGCCGGGTTGACATTACGTCCGGCTAAGGCGTTTGCCCAATTAGAGACAGCATTTGGTGCGAGGTATCTGTGTCTCGGCTCCGGTGGTGTAGCTGGTCTAGCTGGCGTTGATGGGCGATGACAATAAACGAGCACGTCAAGCGGGTCCTCATTAGGTTGATTCAACAAGAGCCCGGTACGTACGTCCTCATCACTGTGGATGAAAATATAATTGGAATAATGTAATGCGTGTGTAGGGTCTTCACGAAGCTCGCGCCGGCCTTCGCCTGTGGCGCCGAATATGTAGCCAATGCTGTCCGAGGGTACACATGTTAAAATTGCCGATGCCAAGCCCCCAATGTTATATGAATTTAACTCTGCAAAATCCACACCATTGATATGAGGATAGCGCAAATAGAGGATGCGATAATTGGGTCGCGGTCCGTCGCTATGAACCGGATGTCGTTTCCAAACAATGCGCAGAGCCCGTGGGCGACCAAGTAGAGCCCTGCAGTCTGTATCTCATTTGTTAGTAAGTCACCACACAAATCATTGGGGAAATTTCGAAAAACACTCACTTATTTGACTTACATCACATAGATCTGGCGCGTTTTGCCTTACATTAGGGTGATCTAGCGCATGGCGAATTATCTGGGCCTCATAATTGGCCGGCGCAGGCGTACTAAGAATAGTTAAGGGGGCAGCTGGTTGGATTTGCGGAGGGTTATTCACGAGGGGAGCACCCATTTTGTGCATTCTGACTCCCGACGAGCGCAATCTTAATATCGCAGGGGCAATCACCGGGAGAGGATTATTCTGCGTCGCCCTT
>Ga0307509_10008498_pt1 | contig 13068 bp, 15 predicted proteins | sample 10_EM_MG_FD_202245 | JGI IMG/M metagenome (GOLD analysis project Ga0307509, IMG submission 202245) | Populus trichocarpa ectomycorrhiza microbial communities from riparian zone in the Pacific Northwest, United States - 10_EM | ecosystem: Host-associated > Plants > Roots > Unclassified | place...
CCTGAATGCCGCATCTCCTCCGATTTCCTTCAATCCACAGCCCGAATTTGTACAGGGCTCGTCCAAATCAGCGCTGCCCTTGCAACAACAGACTCTTACCGGGGACGCCAGGGGTACGCATCCCTCGTCTGTGTGGAACGAGCTTCCTGAATTCGATGCTCTAGCACGACATTATGCGGTTCCGGATCAGAAAAGGGGTATTCTCCTTTTGCAACCGACCCCTCCAAGTCACACAACAGAACCAGAACCGATGCCCTCGGCCCCTACCTTCACATCGCGTTCTTTCCAGCATTCCGAAAGTCTTGGGACGCCACGTCCGCAGTGGACTCCGTACAATGTCGCACCTTTACAAGATCCTTTTACGCCGCCCAACATGCCCAGCGCCCCGGGGCCTCCCCGAGTCAAACTGTCCCATGCATCTGCCAAACGTCGCCACCGGTCATCGATGCCCGGGACCCTGCCTGGCGCCACCGTCATGGACGACAGTACAGAGATGACACCAAGCCCGCCCTCACGCGCTGAAACGGTGCTAGCGGTAGATGACGTCGAGGACTGGGCGACGCGCGAGCCGTGGGAGTACATTCACCGCGTGCTGACGTCCTCGACGTGCCCGCTCGTCACGTTCCTCAAGACGCCGACGGGCGACATCCCCGCTGCAGCACAGGGCGCGCTGGGCGCGGACCTGCAATTGCAGAAGATGCTCATCGACAACGAACACTGGCTTCTGATCGCGCCCCGCGACATCGATCTGTACCACTTTGGCGTCAGCTTCCAGACGCGCGCCGCCACGGCCGACAAGTTCGTCTTTCGCTTCGGGAACTTGAACTGGGGCGCGGACGTCAATCAGATCGAGGACGAGGTGCACAAGGCGGTGATGGAGAGTTCGAGACGGGGCAGGGGCGCGCCCACGGCGCTGCCTGCGCAGTTCATGGCTGGGGCCATGGGTGGTTTCGTGGTTTGGTATGCGCTCTCTCTCATGTAGGCGATTATTGGTCGCTGTTGTGCTGGGCCATCACCCTACGTTACGTTGCTGTACGGTTGATATCGCAAACGCTCCTTGCTCGCGCTCTTTTCTTTGATCTCATAAATGCTCTACACATTCCTTATGGACTATCAGCACCTTTAGAGCTCTGTAATATACTAGACATCGTCCCTCGTTTCAATGCCAGCTAAGATCGGGAGGCTTATAGGCAGTGCACCATAGCAACATTCTGGACAATGTTGCTTAGCCACTTACTAAGGTGCACTGTCCATAAGCTACCTCTTGTCCTTCATTGCTTCGCGGGTTGGATGACGTCATTCGTAACCTCGCACCTCTCAATCCTCAATCGGCTTTCCCAACCGACACGGATGACAATTATAACTTCGGGTGCTTCATGGAAAGCGATACCAATGTATTTTTTGTCCACATATTACCTTCCGAACCTGTTAGCCTGTTGAAACAATTGACTCACGACCAGCACAAGAATGCAACTTTTCGATCCCCTGGACCACATTCTCACCATATCAAGAATCCCATGTAAGTATCGATGTGTCCAACGACCTGGCTGAATTGCTATGACTTGCAGGTCACTGGCGACGTGGATTTGGATGATATCAAAACAGTACGTTTACCAGCACGCACAAGCCTGAGAACACTGCCCCGATAACTGGTCCATGGCGACGAATTCACGATGAATGACCAAATATACCTATCGACGGCCACCTCCATGTTTTCGTTGACCTACCTATGAGTGATTAGAGCGTTGGCTTCTCTATTTGAATGATTTTTATGGTGTTATGACATTCCTCTCACTCACCCTCGCCTTGGAGTTCTCTCATCTCGGCCAGGTGGTTGTACTCAGAATTGCGAAGGAAGGACCTTGGTTCAATCCTAGAGCAAGTCCCTGGTTGCCCAGGAAAATATGTACCGAAGTCCAAGGTTACCCATCTACAACTATACAGACTCGGCTACATGTCCGTGGGGTGTACATCCCACCATAAACATGTTTCACGGGTCACTCCAGTATTCTACCGATGTAGTCATTCCCGGCCAACCTGGGATAGGTGTGTTGTTCTCACTGTTTGCTATCGTGTTCCTCCCACGTCGTCTGAATATGAGAAACCTAGGGAAGCTATGCTCCCTGTATTGTGTTCTCTTATCCCGTTTGTGCGACCCAACTGCCCAGCGCCTTCCAGGGGCCAGATACCTTCATCACCTCTCAAGGGAGTGGTACCACAATCCACAATGTCACGACCCAGGACTTCTATGTGATAACGGAGGGAAGTCGGACACTTGCGGACTCCGATGCACATCTTACAACCCCCTGCCAACCCTCCTTCCGGCTTGTCATCTTCAGCTGACCTGGGTTGTACATACACCCTCCCCAAAGCAATCCCGGTATCGGCCCTGGACGTCGCAGACCCCTGCAATCGAGTACACCTTGGAATATTTCTCGACCTGAGATCATTGCACTTGGGTCAGCCCAGACTTAAATTGGTGGCATTTCTTTTTACTGGGCCCTGGTCTCAATGAGGATGCCCTCTGTCGCCATTTTGATAAATGGGGTCCTGCTGCGCGAACCTGCGTCCACTTGGAACGGTACCCTGTGACGGAACATCAACTCATGGCTCCGGCGATAGAAGCCGCAAGAGCTTCCGTTCGGACTTTCCGCAGATAGGGCAACGTTGACCTGGAAAGCGTCCCACGCAATGTGTTTGCCATCCGGCCGGCAGGTCCAGAATGGCAGCAGAGGGTAAAAAGGGTGGCTGAAGTCGCGACGAAGCACCTTGATCGGACACTACTCGCCGATGCCCGCCAGCAAGTCAAATTCTGGCCTATTTGAACCCGTCGCGGAAACTTCTCGAGATGTACCCCGCTGATTCTGCAGGCTACATCCAGACGGTTTTCCATCGATGGTCCTTGGGCCGTCGGGTCATGGTCGACAAGCTGCTCTGTTTCCCCTGATGCGCCGAGGGTGAGTTCCGGCCCCCAAACTATTTCCATTTGCTACGAGTTTCTGATTTGAATCCTCCAAAAGAAGTAAACCGATTAAAACTCCCAACTGCGTCTCAAAACATTTCTGACTGCCAACGTCATGACCCTTATAGATGACCATGTCATTACGATCCAGGTGAGGGTGGTTTCCTCCTATGACGTCGACGTGACAGTCTTGCACGGGATAAAGGGAAACTTTACTCCTCCAAGGTTCCGGGCGAAGCGAAGTTGGTGCCATGTATTCGTGACTGATGCCAGTGATGAGGACAAGGCAACCCTTGTACTCTCTGTTGCGTAAATTTGACTGAAATTGCGAAATAACGCGTACAAGGGCCTCACAAAGACAGACGCCTCCGTTTATTCTGTCATCTTCAGTACCCATGTGTTGTACTTAACCACAGAGGAAACCAGAACGAGTAGTCATTCGCTACGTTTGATTGACACACCCCTTCCTTCGAGTCGCAATGTTTGTATTCCCGCAATATGTGTGTCACCTCGCATGAAGTAGAAGGACACCAATCGATCTACTGCATCAAATCTCGACTACAATTTTTGGGGTGGTACGTAGGCCTCTCACCCGAGCTCCAGAACTTTCAGTTGAATAATTGTATCGCGTAATGGGGACTAGAGGTTGCCCCGTGCTTTGTACAGGCACCTTTGTGAAGTTCCAGACGTACAGTCTGGCACCATAAGAGAGATTCATATCGCAAGATTGTTCATTTCAGGAAAAGGAGTTGCAGACGCGTTTTTAGTAAATTTGAAATGCAGAGTAGTAAATACAAAAAAGTTACGATATGTGCCTTCTGCTAGAACAGAAATAGAACAGAAATGGAAATCCATCCGCTTAAACATACATCCCCTTGTCCATCCATTGGTTGCGAAATAGTAATACACCGATCATCGTGACGACGTTGAATATGTACCTTGTTGTTGAGTTTAGGGGACACGGGCTTCCATTCCCCCCGCCAGGTCTAGGGCCAAGAAGATCATGGGGTAAGCGTAAAAAAAAATCAAATCGTGCGGGGGCAATTCATTAGAGTGTGATGCGTGATGTGTGAGACGTAAATCGTTTGCCACGAGGAGCGGAGCGCTGTAGAGTGCGATTGAATCGAGGACGTTAAAACAAATTTTTGGAAGGCGGAGGAAGACGGCGCTCACCCAAGGCGTAAAAAGACACGTAATAACCGATAACTCATGCGACCTCCCCTGGCTCCCCATGGGCCGATTCTAAACGGCCCAATCCTCTATCCCTCCGCCGAAGCCTCCGCGGCTGCCAAGACCCCTGGCAATACGCGCCTCGATGCGGTCCTCAGGCCGACCAAGCGAGAGAGCCCGCGAATGTGTGGGACCCAGCAGCAGCCTCGCCCACCACCCCTTCTCGTCGTCTTCGTCGCTTCCGTCGCTTCCGTCGTCCAACGCGTCGACTTTGGATTTGCCCTTGCCTTTGCCCTTGCCCTGGCCTTTCCCACTACGTTTCCTCCCCCTTCTCGCGCTGCTTCTCTTCTCGAACCCTCGCCCTGACCCGCCGCCCCGCTCGCTTCCGTAGGGCTCAGGCAGGTCGGCAAAGGAGATGCGTTTCGGGGTCGACCGGGCGCTCGATTCCGAGCTGCCCCCGGCACCCGTACTACGACCAGGAGAGAGAAACCCATCGACTGACATGGGACTCTGCGGCGTACGCGAGCCGCTTTTGAGGGCAGATGGGCGCGGTTCTCGACTGGGCGACCCAGAATGCATGTGTACGGGTTTGGTGAATAGACGTGAGATGCTCGCGGTCGCGGTAGACGTCCCTAGCGTTGGTGCGGGTAAAGGTGTTCGAGGAAGGAAGGTTGGACGGCGGGGTACACGACCCTCGGATTGTGAACGCGACATAGGGGGTGACTTCGGTTGATCGTCGAGGATTTTTCGTAAGGCTTGAACGCTGAGAACGGGATTTGGATGGGGGTCTGACGAGTGGTTGGAAGAGGATGAAGAAGAGAGCGATGAAAGAGAAGGGTCTTCAGTGGGCGGAGTTAACGTGCGAGTTGGAAGCACAAGGGACGGGGGTACGAGTGGTGGCGTTGATAAGCGCTTGCAAGTACGAGAGCGCATAGGATTGGAAAACGGGGTGCGAGTGCGCGATGAGGCCGCGGTGTTTGATGCACGTGATGAGTTCGTGGCTGTGTCCGTTGAACGCGTGAAATAGTGCTCGGAATGGGAACAAGACGACGGGGGTGAGGTAGTAGAGCTCGTAGATGAGCGTCGTGTTATGAAGGAGGAAAGTAGCGTGTACGCGGTGGTCGAAGGCTCGGCAAGGGTGGTATGGGGTAGAGAAGGAGAGGGATAACTGAGTGAGGTTGGAGAGGACATTCCAGGTGGTACGTGGGCAGAAGATGTCGAGCGTAGGCCGAGTGTTGACGGGAGAAGAATCGTATCTGGGTCAGCGTTTGACTCGACGTACTGGGTAATGCAGCGCGGGGCGGGCGAAATGAGACGGCTACGGGGCCAGTTTGAAAGGCGCAGATGTGGCTCATCCAGGCCAGTCGTTTCCTCAGCAACTTGACGAAGGTCGGTTGACGAGCGATTGCGACGGTGACGTCGCGCGCGTAGTTGTAGAGGGGAAGGGCCAACTGGGAGACTCCTACTTATAGGGTCGTCATGAGAAAGGCTGAGGCCGAGGGCGTCCGGCCGTGAATCTGAATCGGCGGTGAAATGCTCCGAGATAACTGCGAGGTCGTCCAACCAGTTAGCATGAACGTCCGAATTGACGCCGATTCGCGATGACAGGTTACGCGCCCTTGCCTCCAACGAGCTCTCGACGACGGGTGTGTCCACTGCCAGGACGGTGGAGAGCGACGAGTGCGTGCTGATGGAGGATTGGAGGAGCGCGTTGGACATTTCGAGGGCATGGACGCTGCGGGCGAGCAACGCGTCTAGGTACGGGTCCGTGGGGGACGAGACGGCCTGAGAAGCGCTGTAACGTCTCCGGTGTGCGTGCAGACGGCGGGGAGGTGAGGCGAGCGGAAGGAGGGTATCGTCGGACGTGGAATAGTCTGTGTCAGCGTCGGCTTCGTTGGCGCTCTCTGGATAGTCCGGGGGGCGGTCGTCAGGGGGGTTTTCTGTGCGTGGATAGGCTGGGAGCGTGGCTGTGGTGTCGGTAGAGAGCCGAGTAACTGAGAAGCGCTTTCTGTGAGGACGTTTACGAAAAGGAGAGGGAGGAGATTGGATAGAGAGTGTGGGCTTAGCGTCCATGACGAGGGAAAGGATAAAGATGAGAGAGATGATGACGGATAACCCCAAGATGGTAGTCCGAATCGGGCTTGGACTTCGGACTCGGACTCGGACTCGGACTCGAAAGCTGATAAAGCTGATAAATGCAGTCCGTATCTCTTATCTCTATACTACCATCCATACTACAAGTACAACGCTTTACTTTAATGCTTTACTCTAAACGCGCACACGGACTATCGCCGTTCGGGTATTCAATTTACTCTCGATATCAAACGAGCCTGCGACCTTCTCCAACTTGCGCTTGAACACAATGGTCCTCCCGTACTGCACTGCGGCATAAAATAGCGGCCCAGTCCAAAGGAACGACCGTGTGTACTGGGCTCCGACTTTCTCATAGTCACCTAATCCGGACGTCAGTGCCTTCTCTGGTATCACACGGTTACCCCGATAAACCATCAAACTTCCCCACGTACCATCGAGCGCCGCTCTCAGCTTGAGCCACGTTTTTGTCACGTCAGTCAAGATAGCGTCAACGCCCCACCTCACGGCCTTCATAACACACGCCTCAGCGCTCCTAAGGACGCACGTTTGCAAGCTGACAGGCTTACCTCCATCATCTGGGCTGGATCGTTCACTGTCCAGACCATGAGCTTCTTCCCGGCCTTCTTGCACTCATTCCGGAATCTGACATGTGCATGTCAGAGGGCCGCTGTCAGCGCCGAGATCTAAAAAACACTGACTTTTCACCGTCCGCGGTTGCCAGTGCAGGGAACCACATAGAGAACGCGTCGCAGTCGTTCCAGAAGTACTTTCGTGCGATGTCTGGCGCAGGTCCGATGTGGGACCGCTTGCAATATGGGAGATGTACTTTAGCTGCGCTCAAGAAACGTGGGTGCCAAAGCCCGAGAATGATGCGCGGCGCCAGCTTAGCCTCCCATTCGGGGTACGAGGCGATAATCTCGTTCATTAGCGTGAAAACCCGCTCTGGCTCGTTATACACTTTTACGTCAATATTGAATTTGACGTGTTGGTTCTCTGGCTGCTCATGGAGGGCAATTTGTAAGTGGGTGTGTGAAGGTGTCCGTTATGGTTGCGCTAACCTTCATCAGTAGATCGAGCGTCTCCTTAAATGTTGGGATGGGTTGCTTGGGCTCCTTGACCGTTCGCACGTGCACCATGCCGTCTGATCCGCACCAATTCCTCTCCCGAATCAAACCTGTAAAAGGAAATTCATAGGCGTCAAAAAAACGGACTTTTGTTCGATGACTTCAAGCACAATTAGCATACCCTTTGAATCTGTAGTCCGTTCTAAACCTGCCACAAGGGGACATCTCAGATTAATTGAAACGGGTATTGTCCGTGGGCGGAACTTACTTGGGTCATGGAACATCACAACGACGTTGTCCCGAGAGACGTGGACGTCTGCCGAAGCGGTTACGGGTCATAGACGGTTCAACCACGGCAAGAAATACCGCTCTCAATGCCTTCGGCACCATCGCGGATAGCGGCTTCAAAGCTGGCCAGAGTATTTTCTGGATAGGCTGCAGAAGCCTGTATGAACCGCGTTAGAAGAGCTAGAGGTTGTCAAGAGACGATCATGGCCTACACCGCGGTGACCCCAACATTCTGACATGGGAGATATGCAATCAGTCGGTGTTGGGAACATGAAATGCAAAATGAGGCTACCTGGCAATACTGGTGTGCTGGTCTTGGTCGAAGACATATCACGACAAGGCAACAAATATGTAGAAGGGTAGGTTTTTAGTTCTATTGACGTAAAACAGGTGAAAGGGGAGGGCAGTAGAGGCAGGTTAGGTGATGAGATATGCGCTAGATGAGGTGACGGATTTATACGCCGGTGAGATGGTGGGAGGATGTTTCCATGACCGACTTTGTGCAGGCGAAGGAGTTTCCTTGCCCGGTGCGTGTATACAAGTGTTACGTATCGCCAACGTGGATCGTCCTCGAACGTGGTACACGAGCGTTCGCGCCAAGCACCAATGAGATGACACACATGAAGATGAGCTACGCACGCTCTCATACCCCATCGTTACCGATTTTGCGTGGCCCGCGGGGGAAGGCCTTATCTTCTATTTCCGGTCAGGTCCGACAGCTCCGCCCACACGTTTTGTCGACAAACTGTAACTATAAATTTTGGCGAAACACGTAGAAATGCGCTGTAATCCCGTGCCTGTATATCGCCCGAAGGGCCGAATGACCCCTGCCCCGCGCCTCGCCGTGAAAAAATAATGGGAAAAACTTGGCTCCATCCGAGGGACTCATTTCATTCTTGGCAGGTGTTCAGTCACGAGAGTGCATGAGACAGTCAGATGATTTGGCTTTAATTCGCATTTATAAAGCAGATCCGAAACGGTAGATGCGGACCTTGCAAGAATGCACGATCTGGATCGCACCGCACCGCACATTCCTTAAACAGTTGTCGGTCAGGCATGCGACGATGGAGGGATTCATAACGTCCTCTGTCAGCCGTGAACCCCAAATGCGGCGCGCCTAGGCCCACAAAGCCGTCGGCACCCCGTCATGCTCCGACAGTAACGCAATGACAGCGAGACGAAATCTCTTGGGCCTTGACTCATGCCTTGACTCATGGGGTAGTTTAGAGTTTCAAAGGTTCCTTCATTCAATAAAACAACAACAAAAACTCCGTAAACATCACCACGCGGATCAATGCTGACTGTCTCCGTAGCTTCAACTTCAACCGAACGAACGACATGATGCTAACAGCAGAGGTCCGATGATTTAGGGGTGATTTTTTTCGCTATAGCTGCATATACAATACTCGGCTTGAGCCGAACACACTGAATTTCAAATTATCCAGGACGTTATTTACCTGCAAAGAATCCGCTGTTTTCCGAAAAGAAGTGGGGGTGCCAGTGACCTGAGTGCTGGCTCATCATACTCAAAAGACATACGCACTATTGATAAAACAAAGAGGCCATGTCCACGTCCACGTAGGCCAAGATTGCGGAGAGCGCCAAGATAAGCCTGTCTCCAAAACCTTGAACAGAACGGTATCATAGCTCCGGAAAGCAGAAAACATAGTTAAAAAAAAGGTAAGAGGAAAGGAAACCCGATATATGGACGAAATTCCAATCGCTCTAATCGCCACCACCATCCATCATCTACCGAGGTCGCCCAACCAATACCATCCCTTCCTCTTCCTCGGTGTCACTTCGTCGGACACTACTCCACTCGGAGGTTACTTCTGAGTGTGGCGACTCTGGTCTCTCCTCTGGAACATTCCGGGACTGCGGTACATCCACACCGCCAGCAAACGGAACTGGGGTGGTTTCTTTTGGAGTTGGGACAGCCACAACTGGGTTCTCCTTCTCCGATTGCGACATGGAGACCGCCTGCGCGGGAGCGACCGGGGGCGGAGGAGCGTTGGGATCTGATATCTCGCGTAGCACCTCAAGCATCTGCTCGCGAACGCGTGTGGCGAGATCGCCAACATCGGCCGCTGTCAAACCTTCGGTGGAGACAGGTGGAAGCGCTGATCGTTGACGAATCGTCAGAGGAGTGGCACACGTGCGTGGAGGGGGAACGCAGTCGCACCTCGAACTTTAAAAGTGCCAGATCTGAAGTGACCCGAGTGGTAGATGTCCCAGTAATTCTCGGCGACCACCGGGACGATTGGGAGGCCAGCCTGAATTGCGAGGTGGAAGGCGCCCTTCTTGAACGGTTGTATGTCATGATACGGACGCGAGGTGCGCGTTCCTTCTGCGAAAACCCACATCGACGTGTGAGTCTTTTTTATTTCTTCTCCGGCGGCCTTGAGTGAGCGCACGGCGAGCGCGCTATTGCCTCGATCTATCCACACGGCGCCTCCGGCCACCATGAATTGACCCAAGATTGGCATGTACTTGAGCGACTTTTTGGCCATCATCCGTGTGCCAAACGGGAGTATACTATCCGTATGATCAGAATAGGAAGAAAGGTAAACAAACTTACAACGCACCTTCCGAGCCAAAAGACATCGAGCATGGTCTGGTGATTACCGACGAATACACAAGGACGCATTTTCAGATATTCCTCGCCCTCCACCGTGACATATACACCGATCAGTCTGCTGTAAATAGAGTAGAAGGTGCGAGCTCCGACATAGTTGACATCGTATCGCCTTCCTATGAGGTGAAGGAAAGGCGAAGCGCAAAACCCCAACCCAGAGCTAAAGCCGAGGCTGACAGCGTATAAAACGTTGCGAATGTAGTATGCGGCGAATGGCGACGCCTGCGAGAGGCGATGGAGGAGATAGGCAGGGAGGCCGATGTAGGCCACGGGCTTCAGGATGAGCGCGATGAGGGACATGTTGTGGGGCCTGGTCAATACGCTGAGCAGAGCCGTTTTGGGGACCGAGCAGAGCATGTTTGACCCAACCACACGTGTGCTGCTCGGCCCTGATGCCGGATTTGATTAATTGATTTCCCGTCCCCGTTCCTCCCGCCTCCGATCCTCTTTTCTCCGTATCTCCCGAATGGCCCTCAACTGTGAGACGAATTTATCGGCTTTTTTCATTTTGTGGCGTTTAATTGTTCGATTTCAGCGAGAACCCCGTCGTATCTTCAGCCCACCGCGTCGACCGCTCAGAGAGTGGCAAGCTCTGGGGCAGCCAAGCGCGCGCCGCGACCCCCTGCCAAACGCGACCCGCCCCAATCTCGTGCCCCATTGTCATCCGGTGACGACACTTCCTCCAAGAGTAAATCCAAGCCGTCCGTACCGAAGTCCCGTGTTGTAAGTGGAGACGGGGCGATCGATCGTGTGGGCATTCGGCGTTCGCTCACCGTCTTTCTTTTCCAGACCGGGGAACCTGCTGCCCAACCATCTCAACCCCTCCTCCAATCTGAGGGGCCTTCTGCACCGCCTGAGCCACCTCACGACACGCTTCAAATTGCAGCACAGGTTCAACCATGGCTCTTTATGCAGTCAAATCTACAAGACAGTCTGTCATCTATTCGAAAGGGTGCACAGGTCTACTATCCCATGGATTCCCCCGCCCGTTTTCCTATCCCTGACTTTCGTAGGACAGCCATAATGCCCTCTCAAATGCAATATCCGACGACTCTAATCTCGGAGTTGATACCTCTCGGCTGGATGCCGAGAAGCTTGTGACGTTTTTGGATGATCTCGCAAACGTACGTCTTTGCCACCCGATCCCAGTGTAATTACTGTCGGACTCATGTTGTTGTGGGTATAGGAGGGTCCAGATTCTCGCTCGGCTGTGTTCGTACACCAATACTTAGAACACGAAAAGTCGTGGCTCGAACTGCAGTCCGAGTTGTCTCAGTTCTTCGCTCGCATATCACAAGCACCCACCGATTCGCCACTAGAAGAAGGCCAGAATCTCAAAGGTGAGGGGTCGTTTACGTGGTAATAGATGATGTCCTGAATATTTGTTTAGACCGCTTAAGCGAAGAAGCGTCAAGGATAAGGACTCTTCTCACAGAAGCTGATTCGTGGAGGAGCGGGGTTGACTGTACCTTGCATAACTTGGCGCAGCTACATCCCATCCTTCTTGCAAGATCTGATAACGCCTCAATAGCGTCAGATGCAATAGAGTGTTCTCTCGATAATATACGAGCCATGCGCCGTCTGAGAACGTAAACGTTGCACATGAACGTTGCATGAACCCTAACCCTAGTATTGGACTTCAAATGGAACGACCGTGAACACGCCTGGGACTGATAGGCAGGTGGATATGAGGCTTCACGCGGATCGTTTCAGATGAATTTTGGGACTTGGCGACTGCATATCCAACGATCTCCATGTTTAATCACTTATCAACAAGTAGGAAGGTCACTCCACTGCCATTTTCGTCGTTCATACGATTCACGAGTCTCGTGGCATGATCTCGCCTCACTTTCCGTTCTTCGCCTTGGCCATTGAGATCTCATCCTGAACTAGCCCAACATGTGTCCCCGACCATGTTCCTTGGTCCTCACGGTGTTGGCAAACACGCAAGCTGCCACGTGGTAGTCGCTAGCGCGAGTCATGGGCACCTTTTCCGCATTTGAGTACCTGCAGACGTGGAAGAACCGCCACGGAATGTGTTGTTGCATGTTAGAACTCACACGGCGTCCATTTTTGTGCTCCATCTCTCTCTACGTCTCATCCTGTGACAAGTGTCAAATCGCCATGATCAGTGGGCTAATCTCCACGATCATCGTCGTACTCGGCCCTGGCCACACCACGGGCTGCCCCGACATGCGTGCGCATTCTCACTCGCGTATTTGTGGAGCCTAGGAGAGAGCTGTGAGTTCTTCCGCATAAATTTTCGTTTTTGGGCCTCTGCACGGCTCCTTTTTTGAACGGGGAGGGGGGCTACCGCTCTCTCGTCGTTACATGCTCCTGTCTGGTCATCGGCGTATGGCTCGGTACGATATTTCTGTGCATTTATGCACGTAGGTTGGTGATCATGAATGCTCATGATTACTCTTGGCCATTCGAGGGCAGAATGATACCATGACAGGAACAATGCACAATCATCGTGGCGCATGCGCACAACACAGCTTGCGATTGTAAGTGTGGAGGGTGTGCGCTAGTGAGTTCGAGGGTTCCAGAGCAAGACAGATATCCATAACACGCCCCTTCCGAATATGTTTGCCATCTACTTGCAACTTGAAGTATACGAGTTATGGATCGTCCGAGAGTATTAACGTGATCACATAAACAGCACTTATACCCTAACCCTAAATATCGAGCGTTCCGAGCGTGTAATTTTATCATAACGCATTCCGGATGCGATTTTGCCTCTAAGGACTGTCTGGCTGATAGATGGTCGCAAGTATCGGCGAACCCCTCTTACTTTCCAGCTATGACAATTACCGGCGAGGTTCACCCACGGCCCCACTCCAAAGCGTATACAT
>Ga0307509_10008499_pt1 | contig 13067 bp, 8 predicted proteins | sample 10_EM_MG_FD_202245 | JGI IMG/M metagenome (GOLD analysis project Ga0307509, IMG submission 202245) | Populus trichocarpa ectomycorrhiza microbial communities from riparian zone in the Pacific Northwest, United States - 10_EM | ecosystem: Host-associated > Plants > Roots > Unclassified | place...
GCCATTTTTGAGCTCAAATGACTCAGCAGTGGTGGTCAACTTAAATATTCCCTCCACTCAAATCGCTCCAAAATAGCGTTAGCGCGCTGGTAACGAATTCAAGTGTTTCAGACCGCCCAAGGGATACCCGTTCGTTCATTACTGCTCGGGGAGAGGGTTAGATTTGTATGTATCATCTGTCACATCTCGCAGTGAACTCGTACAGCACCTGCCTTCTAGACTAATACCGGTATTATACATGAAAAGCCTGTAGTTTTGCCATAGCCCTAGACCTGACGCCTCATATCTGGAATATATATGATGGCGCTGGAGCATAGTGAGGTGCTACCTACTCGGGTGGCCTGGCGCCGTATCATACAAGCACTTGAGCACAAGTGCGGTACAAGCAATCCCCAGGATCCGTCTAATATGATACTGTAACCAACCTTTATAGATGGGTAGAATGAACCACGCTTACGGCATCTATGATACTGGTACTCCATGGTAGTGTAGGAAAAAAAATAGTATCATGATTTCTACGCGCGCGAGAGGGTAATCTTCACTCTATCGCACGGTGTTACATGTAACGCAATTTAGTCTATAGATCTCCACACCACTCCGCTCCTTCCCCCTTCCCGGGACCCGGCCTGGCCACTCATACCCCCTCCACCATTTCCCGCCGTCTGACTGTGGGCTACAAACATGTGCTACCGGTATAAGTCAAGTTTGCGGTTTTGACCGCTCTACGAGTACTCACCAAACCGGGGGGGGGGGGGGTGAAAAGGGGTGGGGGAAGTATGATCCTATCACGTAATGGATTATTCGACTGCTTGCTCGCTGGGCTTGGGCGCGGACGTTTTTGGGATGATACTCGAGTAGAGGAGGGTACAGTGCTCGAGTACACGTACTTGTACCTGTAGTGTGCTTGGATGCAGAGGGGTACAGTACGAGTACTGGTAGGCTGCAAGGTGAAAGGGGTAATGCCTGCGAGCGATATGATAAGGGAAGGGGAATATGATGCTGGCGTTTTGTGATATCGCGAGTAGATTGGATTCATTGGGTTGGGTTGGGGCTCTGGTGGGTGGGGTGGGTGCAGGGGGGGTTGTCAGATGCAGGTACGACTCCCGAAAAAAACTCCTGCAATCCACGACAAGTAATCGACGGCAGGCCTTCGCAATCCGAGACAAAAAAGAAGCCCCGAGAAGGAATAGTGTTTTCCAAACGGGGTATAGCTTGTTTAATATGCGCCCGGATCTTGTTAACTGGTATTCGTCATTCAGTCTAACCTGCTCGGTTAAGCCTATCGTGGTTTCGTCGGCGGTTTCTGTGAGGAATTCCAATGGACCCAACGAGTTTTTAAGGTTATCGGACTAAGCTACCGTAGAAGCACGTCGTTTGGTTAGTTCTAAGGCATTAGCGTAAAGTTTGATTGTTTGTATCATACCCGGGCATCGTACTGTACATAGTCAGGCTAGGTGCGCAGCACGTTGCTTGGGATTCGAAGATAGTCAATGGCTTTGAAGTGCCTAAAGTGCAATACCGATATCGTAATCATAATATAAGCCTTGATGTGGAGTAGACTATACCCAAGCACACTTTCAAACATTCACTCGCTCAACCAACCATTTTGGAAGAAAGGGAATATCGTTTATGCGTCGAAACTTTAATTACACCGCCTTGCTGGTATTAGACCTGCCACGCACTCGTGTTTCTTATTTATTTCCTTCCCCTTCCTCACCCCTCACTCCCTACTATCCATTCTGCACTAGTTCATTTTACCCACTCACTGATTCCACCAAACCACCATACCCCCCCTCCTATCAAGAGAGAGAGAGCTCACAAAGTGCGGCACCTGAGTGTATGGTGCAGCGTGAAACGGATAAATGGGTAGAACAACCCCTCCTCCAACGAATCGGAGCCCTCCCCCGCCTTCCTTCCACCCCCCGGTGAGCCACCCAACAAGCCAAAAAAAAGAAGAAAAAAAGCAAACCCAAGCCAAGCTGGCGATTGCGGGTTGAGCTATTATGGGGTAATTTTGTGACTGCGGCAAGTGGGCGATATTTCAGAGTCAACGGGAGGATCCAACCGGAAAGGGTTTAGATGAGCTTTCCATGATTCTATTCCGAGGCCGGATGGAACGGTAGTGGCGGGTAGTGGAGGGATGGGTGGGTAGGTGTGCTGTTACTCGAGTATGTAGAGGTTAGTATTGTGTCAAGGGTTTGTCCATGATGATGATACAGCATTGTAGCTGGGGAAGTGAGGGGGATACCGGTGCTGTACGGTAGTCTACTCTACAATAGTCAATGATATCCAAGCCCCATTTTCACCCTCCGGATACAACCACCACCAGATAATCAGACTACCGGTAACCCGTAACTCGACTTGGAGTATAACATCTTTTTTGATTAATTATTCTGTCAATTGCGGCATCATACAGTAACCATCCGGAATCCCTCTTAGTCTCTCCCGACATGAAGAGCAACGAACGTGGTACGATATTATCATGCTATCCGGCACTGCATACTCGTATCAAACACTGGTCCGGCTCCCCGGTACTGTGCAAGCGCAGTTCGCTACCGGAGGTCTGATCCAATGAAGGCTAGCCTTGGCGGTGCAAGCCTACCGTGATGGATTCTCATTGGGAGTGGCGCATTCTGGCCTTGGTAGTCGCAGATGAGTGTTGATGATGTTGTGGTGAGGGTACCGTACCGTAAGCGAGTTTACCTGGTGCGAGGGGGGGGGAGGGTCATCAGTTGGAGAGAGAATTAAGCACCGGTCCGGAGATAGCTCTACCAAATCCCAGGAGATGCCTTGCCATCATTATTTCCACTGTGCTAATCCAGCGAATTCCGGTAGCAATTGAGCACGGGAGGTTGTGCTTTTGTTTTCCTGCCAAATGCTTGGCTTGATGGAAATGATGCTTGATTCTCTTCCTTCATGGCCAGTACTCGAGTACGAGGTTTGTAGGGGTTTCTCATTGTTTGGAATCTCTCGTGGTAGAACCCTGCACTGCAACCCGATAGGCTGGCAACCAATTATGTGGCGTTATCCCCCCCCTGTCATCATCCTCGCAAACCTTCAACTACCGTAGACCCTTCCAGCACCAGAACCTTTGATTCGCGAACAAAACTTTCTCACTTATATTGCATTTTGTGATGGGAGTGTACCGTAGACGTGGCCACGGACGGGTATCGTGCCGGGCTGGGGAACTCTTTTGTCTGAAGGTCAAGCGTGGTGACTTGGCTTGGGCACAAGGAGAAACGCCGACTTTGGAGGGACAAGTTGCAGTTACTGGTACAGTACAGTTGTAGGAAATGAAGGTAATTACAAAATGTGTAGTACTGGTAGAAGAGCTGTTGTACGTACAGTACTATTGTGTTCGCACTTGTCCGAAATGTTCCCTATAAATGCGAATAAATTACGAGTTATGGGAGATTACTTGTACTTGTAGACTCATCTCACGTTTCTGGCCTCGTGACGCAAAATCATGCGAGCAAATCTCTACCATCGGAGATACCGGTACCGTTACTCAAAGGTACATATTATAATTCGCTTGAATACTACGCGCCTCAAATATTCAGCTCCCTCGGACCATTCTACAGTCTTCACCGTAGTCACGACGAAACTGGGGCGGTGACGAACAGGGGTATTTGGTGGGCAAAAAAATAAATCGTCAAGGTTAGGGTTGCAGAAAATTACTTGTCATTAATCCCTGTTCGTCACCACCCCAGTTTCGTCGTGACTACGGTTAGGACTGTACTCGTTGGGCAAATCAGCCCGTTTTTGGAAGCGCGCCACCTACAATCGCCACCGGACGGGGACATCTGCAACCCCCGTTAAATCTACAAGATACCGGGATCCAGTATTGTCGTCTTATATGGCTTCGTCATCACTCCATCGCTCTTGATACCGTACTCGAGTACTGTAAATATTATAATATCAGAGCGCTCGAAACCCCCCCCGGGATTGCATATCTACCACCGGGCTCGACGAACAAAGATCTAATCTGATCTTCGCCGGGGTATCGCATCCACACCGGCGTTAGACTATGCGGTGGTAGTGATGTGTTGCTGGAGAGCTAGGCTTTAGCTCTACCGCCGGCGTAGATTGGAGCTAAGTTTGGAAGCGAGGATGGAATAGTGGTGGTGGGGGGGGAGGTCCGGTGGTGGCGATGGGAGTGTAAACGGGTATGCCGGATAGGAGGCCCACACTCGCGATCTACAGGTACCGTAGACTACCGTAATAGCGGAAAAGCAAAGAGTGGGTGAGTGAGTGAGTGAGTGAGTGGGTATGATTGCAGCCTGCCAAATTCAAAACCTTCCCCTTGCAGCTGACTTGACACAGAATTTCCGAATCGGGGATAGGGCTTTTTTTTGGTCGAGGACTCGAATGCAGGATACTGTACCTGCATGGGGAACCCCAATACCGTACCGTATGTATGATATTCGAGTCTGAATTCCGTGCGGGCGCTCAGATGTGCACAAATTTTTTTTTGCCATGGCGAAAATTTTCATCCCTGTGTTCGGGTTTTTCATGCCAGGTTCTTATGCTTGTATGCATGATACGATATCATATGCCACCGTTTGCTCTGGGAGAATTATCCCAAGTAATGAGCCAGAATTGATCCATGTTTTTTTTCTTTTTCTTTTTCTTCCCCCCCCCCCCCCCTCGTTTTCTCCCTCTGAAAGCAAATACCGGTACTGTAAGTAAGGTCCCAGCGATTCTTCTTCTTTTTGTCTGTCCGTCTTGGAGGGGGGGGAAGGAAAGGGCTGCGCCATTGCTGTGCCTCTCTCGCTCGTTTTCCGGAGGAGAGGAAGGGTGTTTTTCGGACTACGGTATTATACAAGTGCCATGGGTGATGTTTTCGGACACACCAAAGTGGCTTACCAGCAAAAAAATGGTAAAAATTGGTGAGGTCACAAACTGGTGTGTGCGAAAACATCACCCATGGCACTTGTACAGAGCGGGGCACATGGTTTGATTACGGTATTCAAGTTTCTGCCTTAGGAAGTTTACTTGTCATGGTTGGGGTTTGGATTTGGGGAGATGTCGCATGTCCTTGTCGAGTGATCGACCCACTCACTGCAATCACATTTCAATGATTGTCTTCGGGACTGCCGATACAATAAGGGTATGGTTTTTTTTATAAAAAAAACTAATTATACGAAAGGGTTTCCCTTAAAAGGTTATCGGAGGGGTTATTTGTTTTTTAAAAGGGTTTTTCTCTCTCTTGAAGGCTGATGGTTTGCTACGTCTAGATTGTAGCCTAGAGGGAAGGTGGGGGGGGGTTTTGGTAGAATGGGGAAACTTCCTGTGACTTGGCTTTAAGGTAACACGAACACGATAAGTATTTTATCTTAGCTAATAAGCGCTGAAAATATGAATACTATGACAAGGGTAGGAGCCTATTAACCGGAACAGAGATATATATATTTATTTGGGTAGCTAACCTTGAATAACTGTTCCATAACTTCTTGTGGGACCTTCTACACTCTCATACTACCGAAATGGATAATGAGGTTTAAGCCCAGTTGTGCATCGTGACACAGGCGCCTTTTTTCTTTGGCATAATGTTTATATCCGACCTGATCTGGTCTGATTTCTGCCCTACGTGGGCGGTTGGGTGCTACACGGTATTCTTTCCTTTCATGAGTCCATTTTCGGAGTGGGAAGGGATACAAGTACAGAACACGATTACGGTAAGGTCGTGGAGAGGGGAGAAAGGTTGGAACTGTGAGTTTGTAGGGGAGAGGAGGCGGTGTTTTTTGATCGAGTGCTTGGTAGGTGGGATGGAAGCGAGCAGGCGTTTATCTTTGCCTGGGTTTGCTTATGGTGAGGGGGGGAGATTAGTGCTTCGGACTTGGATGAAACATATGATGAGCGGGGATGCGGGACTGGAGAGTGAGTTTGCTTGTCAAGTTTTTTGTTTGCAGGGGGAGGTTTTCCTTAAAGAGAAGTTGTGTCCGTGATTGTCTTGATTTTGTGCTGGTCTGACTCGTGCGGCTATACAAGTACAGGCACGATATACCGCTTCCTCAATCCGATCATGAACGAGCACTCGGGAAGCTCTGAGGACTCGGGGCTTTGGGTGGTGGACTTACGAGTGCATGAACCATAAAATATCATAGGGTATGGGTTTTCAAGTTTAGGGAGTTGGAGAGACCTATGTTTTCACTTTTTTATGATGGTTGAATGTTTGATCCAAATTTGGACACAAAGACTACAGGCTTATCATACCATCACCACTGGGCTAACCGGAAAATACAATCCTTTATTTCCTTAAGTGCGGGGGTGGGAAAGAAGGTCTGTAATGACCATGTAATTATGGTTAACAGGGCTCGGGAATGGATAGAACGGAACGAAAAGAAAACCAAAGCCAAGAAAAAATTGCTCAGTATAATAATAAACACCAAAAGTGATTGTCTGCTATCTCTGCTAAAAGGTCATTTGGGCTTGAAAGTCATGGGCGAATAATAGCTTACAGTAGGTACTTTACTTCTGGTACCTCGGCACGCTCGAGTGTATGATACTACTAGAAACATGGGTACATATAATATTGGCCACAGGGTAAGGTGACCTAATACAACTCTGGGCGTTTACTAGTGAATCAGAGATGTTTTTAGTTTTGGGGGCCCTTTAGTCCGGTAACCTACCATAAACTTGGCAGACCAAGCTAGACCGGGCGGTATCTTAAAAGGTAACAAAAAAAACACTTTAGATCTCAATTGAGATGTAAGTGGGGGGAAGGGGAGAGTGTACACATGGCTACAGAGGTCAAGATATCATAACCCCAATTTAGGGTTTTAACCCTAGCATTTCGGATAAGAGTATTGTGGGCCCTGTTTGGCTGTTCCTGAGTAGCATCCTCCTGCTCATAGTCCTGGTGCAGTGCTAGAACAGCAGTTTTGAATCTTTTGCCTAGCTATACCCTAACCTCTGTGGATTGCCTATCTGAAATCGACTCGCAATAGGTAATCTGAATTAATCAGCACTTTCTGAAGCGGGAACGCCTGTTGCAGGAAACATTACCTGGCATAAGGTTTTTTTATAGTGCGAGGTATGATACCGGTAGAGCACAGAATTATTCGAACACTAGTGGGAGCCAGGAGTTGAGCTGTAATATGTACAGTACCGTACATCGTGTGAAGGATGCTACCTTAAGGTGAATGCTAGTATGTCGACTTTCAGTTTTGGGACTTGGTCGATGTTCTTATGCGCAATAATTTACTGCTATAGCTGGAGCCGTGGGTGTTAACTTTCGGAGCGAGTTCTTAACCTGGTTTCCCGCTCTTAAGGGGACTTTCCCCCGAGCTTCTGACATCGGCATATATAGACGAGCTCTTGCTGTGCTTTCTGAGCAGCAGAGACCCACAAAGGCCGCAGGGGAGGGGGCGGGAGGAGGGGCAGGCTCAACTGTGGGGGTACAATGTGTTGGTCTGGGTTTTCGGGAGGGGATAGCGGGAGCAAGAAGCTATGTCATTGGTTAGTGAAGAGAAGGGTTTATCCTGGGATGTGGTAAATGAATAGGTGAGTGGCGAAGGATGGATGGCGGGAGAGGGTGAAAATGGAAAGAGTAGGCTAGACCCTGTGAATCATGCACCATACGCTCTTCTCCGTTGATTCCTGCAGCATGTTCTCATATGTGCGGTAGGTGTGTCTGTATCTGGTCTATGTCTATATCTATGAGGCCTTCATCCAGCCCACTCATAATACAACGCGGCTGCTGTATACGCTATGTGGCGGTACAAATAAATACTGTCAATCATCGACGGACATGGAATGGCTTGACTAAATAGGGATGAGAAAATTCAGATCGAAACGGCGTATATATGGGGGGTAGGGAGTATAGAAAAGCGCCACTGTGGAATGGATATATACAAAATTGGTTAGACCCGAATAATATGACAACAGGAGATGCGGGAGGCAATAAAGTAGTTTGAGGGCACCGATGGGACAACGAGGTGTTCCAGGTGAATGACCCGAGGTGTTTGAATCTGTGGTAGCTTGTTGATTCGCATATAAAGAGCCGTCTGTGGCAGGCTTAGGATTTTGCTCCGGTGGGCCCGCCCCCCTGCTGGGAGGGTATGCCTGGTTGACGAAGGAAGAAGGGTAGGGCTTTGTCCTTGGATTGGATATCAAAACCTGTGAATTCTTTTGGGAGGAGGTTCAGAGAGCTCGGACGACTCGGGGGAGAAGAGCTGGGTTGATTGGGGGCTTGATAGATATCTGGGAATCAAATTTATCGGCTCCTGCGGCAGCATTGCAACACTGGCGTCCCTGTTGCTGGCAGCCCATTGGAATGGTGTTTGGCCATATCGAGTGTCAGTAATGTTGGGATTGACGTCGTTCCGTTCCAACAGTATCCTCACGACTCCTTCGTGTCCATTCTCGGTAGCTAACCAGAGCGGTGTTCGACCATATCGGGTGTCAGCTATGTTGGGATTGACGTCGTTCCGTTCGAGTAGTATCCTCACGACCCCTTCGTGCCCATTCTCGGCGGCCCACGAGAGCGGGGATTGGCCAAATTTGATGTCAACTGTGTTGGGGCTGACATCGTTCCGTTCTAACAGTATCCTCACGACCCCTCGTGCCCATTTCTGGCAGCCCACACGGGCGGTGTACGGCCATATTTGGTGTCAGCTATGTTGGGATTGACGTCGTTCCGTTCTAGCAGTATCCTCGCGGCCCTATCTCGGCCATAGCAGGCGGCCCACGAGAGCGGTGTCATCCCCCCCTTATCCGCTTTGTTGGGATTGATGCCGTTACGCTCTAGAAGGATCCGCGCAACACCCCCATGTCCGTTCTCGGCAGCCCACGAGAGCGGTGATTGGCCAAATTTGGTGTCAACTGTGTTGGGGCTGACATCGTTCCGTTCTAACAGTATCCTCACGACCCCCTCGTGCCCATGTCTGGCAGCCCACACGAGCGGTGTACGGCCTAATCGGGTGTCAGCTATGTTGGGATTGACGTCGTTCCGTTCCAGCAGTACCCTCACGACCCCCTCATGCCCATTTTTTGCAGCCCACGAGAGAAGTGTTCGGCCGCATTGGGTGTCAGCTGTATTGGGATTGACATCGCTCTGTTCAAGCAGTACCCTTACGACCCCCTCATGCCCTCTTCTAGCAGCCCAAGCGACTGCTGTGTTACCATAGAAATCAGTTGCCTGCGCATCCCATTTATTCATCTCCAATAAAGCAACAGTTATTTCCATGCGTCCCAGGTATGCAGCGCCGTGAAGCGCCGTAAATCCCCTAGGGGTGTCGTCCTGATCAAAAGGTCGGTCAAAAAAACTCGTCCTATGCAGTAACAGCATCTTCGAAGATATGTGCTTATCATATCCATCTAGTAGTTTCAATGCAAGCATTTTCACACTTTCAGTTGTTTCCCGCCTAGCGTGTGCACCCCAGTAACAAGATGCATATTGGATAAAAGGGGCGGTTGATGGGACCGAACGAAGAGAAGGCGAAAGGTCATTGACATGGTGGAAATTGAGGTAGGTCAGGCAGACCTCAGCAATCATTGAGTGGGGTTTAAGGAAAAGGTTGGGATTATGGGAGAGGTACTCTTGCAGGGTGTAATGGATAGGGCGGACGGTAGACGAGGACTTCTCAACCGTGATAAGCCCCAGAGAGCATGCTAGGAGTGTTTCTATTGCAGGAACATTGCGAACATTCAAGTCGGTAGATCCTTCCTCTACCCCAAGGGCGTGGCATAACTCGTTGACATGTAGTGGCCGCTCCGAATGTGATACCCACATTAGAGCTTCCATGCCGAGTTCTGACCTGCTTCTTGGCTGCGATTTGACTCGTGATAGGGTGCCATGTAAGCATCGCCTAGACCCTTCCCTTTGGTCATCTCATCAAGCCTTTTCCTTCTCTGGTGGAGAGTAATCTCACCCAGGATCGCATCAATGTTTAGTGAAACGAGAAGGAAACTGGGTGTCGCTTTAGCACGTAGCTCAGTCTTTCATTGGGGGTACACTGGATATTGCGTACATTTCTGAGATCTTCTCCGAAATTACCCTCATAATATCTGCCCGCAGTGCATCATCCATTGCATTGGAGTCGGTGTCACGGTCCAGCCTCATCTCCAGGTAGCTCTTGATGTCGTCCTGGGTAGGGCTGATAGGTATCCTAACTGCCTTGCCAAAACATTTCGTAATTTCGTCATCGATATGGGGTCTCCCAGTGAGGAATACTCTCGTGTTTGGTGACTCCGGAATGATTTTTTGCAGGAGCTCCCATCGGTGCTTCGGAACGGATTCGTCTAAAGCGTTAATGCATATATACACCCGCCGCAGGGGCGCAACCGTCTTCTTGAGAATTTCTACCAGATCGGAAACTCGGGGACTCCGGCCACCAAATTCCCTTTTGGCCTCCTGAAAAGCCTCCCGTATATGTTTCGGGATTCTTCCTCTGTTGACAAGTTGCTTGAGGATGGCGCCTAACATGCCTGTAGTGGACTGCTCCTGCTGGGCAAGGAAATCGCAGTAGAGTCCTACCACAGCGGCGTCTTTTCCCCAAGCCTGATCGCACAGGCTGTCAATCACCAGGGAGCTAATATATGCTAACCGTTAGTGACACTTCCGCTATCTTTGTTTAGAGAAGAGGCCTTCATACCCCAGATATGTTTTCCCCACTTCTGGATTCCCGCAACAGAACAAGACTGGTTCAACACAGCCATCTTCGGTATCTCTCCATTTTCTGAACTCGTTGGTTTCTAGTGCCCAGTTTCCCACACCATCGAGTCGTTCGGTTTGCACACCTTGGTGCCGTAGCTGTGGCTCAAGTGGCGATAACCACTGTAGAATTTGACGTCCCTCATTGTCTATTTCTGTAACGAAGTTGAAAACATTGTGGTGGTTGTAGTTGGTCAACGCGTTGAACGAGTTGATATTGCCGGTGGTCTGCTGGTGCGATAGTCTATTACCTGAATTCCGTTTTTCGTGAGGGATAAGTTAAGAGGGATGGTATGCAACGAGAGGCTGACTTCTCAGAGTTTGGGGAGTTTCTGTGACCGGAAGTGAGGCGGCAACTCATACTGTACGTGAGGCTCTGGGGTTGCACAAGCATGCTCTTTACAATCTAGTTCGTGTCTTCTCTCACTTCACTCCTGTTCATTTATTCGTTTGTGTTTTCCTACTCGAAGACTATCCTAAATCAATCTATTAACCTCTGAGGAGTAGGGGATTTTTAGCCTTACCATTCCGCAACAAATGCAGATGGATTAAGGGAGTTCCATTACTATGCTCTAGAATCCCTCTTTTATTCTCTTATAAATTTTGATCTTAATTTAAGTATCATTGAAAGGCCTGCCAGGGATTGAAGTGGTAGTAGTTTTCGTTGTTGAATGATTGATTTATGTGGGCGAATTGTATTCTGTGGCGGCCTTTCTTTCCATCAACTGTATAGTATACTTGTATATGGGGGGACGGGGTAGAGTGCTACACATAGGAGCTGTTTCATGGCATGGTAATCTTAGTAGCAGAACGTTGTAGTATTAGAAGCGACAAGGGAGAGTACGAGTAGATATCTGGAAACCTAGCTATGGAGGAGCACAGAAGTATGGGCGTGTGGACATATTAGGGCATGAACGGATGCAGCGGTCCCAAACGGTTAGTCCGTCTTTAGGCACTGCCGGGGACCGACCCGGGATTTTTTCAAAGAGACTCCGAAGGGCTATGGGAAAGCGACTTTCCAAAATCGAAGCTGTACCTAGCCTGGGTCACCCGCATGCTTCAGGTTATGGATGATAGCGTGTTTTAAACCTCTGATGACTTTAGGCGCACTGGAAGCTCTCATGTCAGTGGAGGATATTCCGATCTTACTTCTACCGTGTGTCACATATGGGGAGATGAGCATACTTAGAGACGCATATCAGCAAAGATTCAAGTTTAGTAGAGAGGGGACTAGAAAAAGTATCTCGGTTAATATTGATCCACTAGAAGTGGCGTAAGGGTCATTAAGAGAAGTGTGTAAAGGGACTAGAGGTATGATCATGGTCGGGTGGTGTGGACAAAGATCGTGGTTGTTGATTAGTTTATAACATTAGTGTATCGTGAGCGAGATCTATAGCACCGCAGGCTCCTTGTCTTATTTTCATACTGTGAGTGATTAACCATGAAAGGCCGCAGGTCATTCACAGATATCTACATGCTACCTGGACACCGGGGGTAGCAGTCCGAATTAAAGTTTTGAGCAACTTGGCAGCTTTGACCTAGGTACCTTGCAGCTTTGACCTAGGTTGCTTCGGGCTTTGGCGGCGCCGATGGTTTTCACCGGGCTGACAGTTTGGGATCACTGAATGGATATATAACGTTATACATGTAGAAGTTTTCTCTTGTCTAGTAGTCGCTGGCTATATAGTAGTCTCTTGTAGACAATGCGCACTTTGGGATCTCACCGTCTGCGCTCCTGAGCGGTCCCTGTTGGAAGCCATGCTGCTCGCCATACTCTTATGATAGTTCCTTTGTTGTTTAGATAGCTTCCGGGGACGCGCTTTGGCTTCAGAGATGGGCTTGTTTTCGGGGACTCGCTTCGTTTTTGAGCGTGTTTTTGGACGTTCGGGAAAGCATCTCCCGTGCAGGGATGCAGCATTGGAACGGAAGCAGAGAGGCTGTAAGGAAAGCTGGAAAGAAAGCGAAAAGGTTGTAAAAGGGTTTTGCACCCGAAGAGAAAATGTGCGGAGGTTGTGAGTAGTGGTGTTTGTGTTAGCATCGGAGTATGGAAAAGGGAAGGGGAACATATCTGGAGGAGGTTGCCTTGTGGGAAAATAAGAGGACTCTGTGATATATACTTCTGTTTTTTGCTTTAGTTGTGGTTGAAGGAGGTGTCGTTGAACGAGAGACTGTGGTTGTTAGTGGAAAGGAGAGTGCGATCGCTCTCGTTGTGAGTTGCTTGGCGTTTCGTTTCGTCCTCACAATACCGGTACTGAAAAACAAAATATTCGGGTATGGTTTTATCTATTGTACGGGGACAAAATTAACCGATCGCGACAACGATCGCGAACACATAATTTGCCCGGTGATGACAACCCCCCATATATTCAACTACCTTAACATCAACTAAAAAAAATTAAAGAATTAAAAA
>Ga0307509_10008500_pt1 | contig 13067 bp, 21 predicted proteins | sample 10_EM_MG_FD_202245 | JGI IMG/M metagenome (GOLD analysis project Ga0307509, IMG submission 202245) | Populus trichocarpa ectomycorrhiza microbial communities from riparian zone in the Pacific Northwest, United States - 10_EM | ecosystem: Host-associated > Plants > Roots > Unclassified | place...
GACATGGAGAAGCGCGTGAAGACTCCTGGGGTGTTCAATAGGGAGAAGCCGAGGTCAGAAGCCCTGTCAAAGTAGGGCGACGAGGTGGCTATTTCATCCTCTTTGAATGTCCTGAGGGGGTCTGATATCGGGTGGTGAATGTTCAGGTCTCCCAGCGTGAGGGTGGGGAGAGAGGAGGCAGGGAAGATAATATCCGGAGGGACAGAACGGGTGTTGTTTAGACGACCCTTCGTGCTGTATGAGTTGATTATTGTAAAGCCAGTGGTGGCGGGGTTGAAGAAGCCGTCAGGGGTGAAGAGGTCCAAAGCCATAACATCACCCCTGGCAAAAAACCGGGGTAGGAGAGAAACCGTAGCCAAAAACGAACTGTAAACATAACAGGCGACGCGGGGCTTGCAACCACCGTCGGCGGGGGGGGAAAAAACAGTAAACATATTAAATGAGGGTAGCTTGCCCCTGTAGACCGGTGGGTCCTGCAGGGCGACGATAGACGGAGGGTGGGCCAGTTGCGTGAACGACCTGAAAAGCGACAGAAACACATCCCAGCTCCCGAGGCAGTTGTCTTGAACGAGTGTGAAGGGTTTCGGAGGGGGAGGGGAGTCCTGCTCACCGCCCCATGATGTACGGTTGTGCTGCATTAACGGGCCAGGCCCGACGGAGTTCTGCTCATGGGAGAGGGGCTGGCGGGCTCCGCTGGGGGGAGGAGTCGGCTACCTTGTGTGGGCCCTATTGGGGCCGGAAGAATCGTTGAGCTTCTGGCTCTTGGAGTAGCCATCTCGAACGCTGACTGGAGGGAGCGGGTGGGTGAAGCGGGGGGCGAGAGGTCATCATCGTCGTTGGCCGTGTCCATCTCGTCGCCAGCGGGCGGCGGAGGAACAATCGTTTCGGTACCGGTAGAACGCCTGAGAGTGAGCGGAGACGGGCGGGAGTCACAATCCCTGTGAGTCGCAGTGTGGGCCCCATTACAATTGGCGCATCTCGGTGGTGAGGAAGAGCAACAGCCAGGAGTAGCCTTAGTGTTGCCACCTCCAGGGCAGGTAGGGTTGGGACATCGGTGCATGGCTCGGGTGTGGCAAACAGGGTCGACGGAGGGGCACCTGGGGGCAACGTGTCCGAAGCCCCAGCAGTTCTTGCACTGCGTGTACCTATTGGAGGAGTAGGCTCGCTCGACCGTCCTGGAACGGGAGAAGAGGCGAATAGAGGAGCCCATGATTGGGACGTCCCCTGGGTGGACAGAGATGATGACGGAGGTGGCAGTCTTGTTTTCCCTTGACCGAGCGTCGGGGTTGAGAAATCTGGCGGGGAGGATGCGTATGTTCTTGGAGTTGAGGATCGACTCCGCGAGACACGGGAAGAGCTCATTCGGGTTTTCAGGGAGGAACGCGATGGGGAGGGAGTGGATGGCGAGTTGGGCTTCGTTAGGGGCGAGGCGGAAGGGCAGCCAGGAGGACTCACCCACCGGGAAGGACTTGTTCAGTTGGGCAGAGAGAGCGTCGAAGTATGGTGCGAAGGCGGCAGCGGGGGTGGCAGGGTCGGTGACGAGTAGGGTGACTGAACCACGATCGTTGACCTTGGTCGTGACCGCGAGGGGGAGGCTACAGTTGGCATCCCTTAGGACACGAGCAGCTATGTAAGGGGAAGGTGGCAGCTATCAAAGACGCTTGTTGGTGCTCGGAGGGGGAGGAACGGGGAGCGTAGAACCTTCTTTCGGCCGTAGGGAGCGATTTCGGTGGCTGGGACGCAGGCACACCGGTACTTGCTGATGCGACTTGGGCGGCCGTGAGGGAGCTCTTATTCTTCTTGCCCTTAGGAGCGCTAGCAGAGGCGGCCTTGGCATACGATTGTTGAGGTTTGGGGCAGTCGGGGGCGAGGTGCCCAGGGATGAAGGTGGTGGGGTCGGGGTACTTCCCTTCTCGGAACGCGTTTGCTTCCCAGGAATCCGGGAACTTGACCGCGTATGCCCTAGGGTCGCCGTAAAATGATCGGGTGCCCACATCATATCTGGGGATGTCCGGGTCGAAGGAGGACGAGGAGCCCTTGTTGGGGGGAGGGGCCCTTGCTTTGGGCCTGGAAGGGGGCGGTGCTGTCGCACCAAACGGAGGAATAGGTGGCCGAGCTGCTGCAGGGGCTTGGTGTGTGGTCGCACCAGTCGGGGGAACCGGGGGCCGAGTGGGGGCAGGCGCTTGGGGGGGGGGCGCAGTCACCCTATGTGACAGGTCACGAATGGCTGCGTTGATTGGTTCGATGACACCCTGGAGTGCAGGCCAGGTGGGCATGGTGTGGAGGGCAGTCTGGATGTTGCCTAATTGGGTTGTTATGGTGTCGAGCTGACGCGTAATGGACGCGAGCGCGTTGAGGGTGGAGCAGGAAAGGGGGACGAGAATCGTCTCGCCGTCAGAAAAGCCGGAGAGCTGGTGATCGTCGAGGATAGGGATTTGGACCGAGGTGAAGTTAAGTCTCTGGCGGGTTTCGTGGACAAAGTCGCGTATGTATAGGTGGGACTCAGAGAGCTCAGAGGAAGAAGACTGCGCCGAGGGAGCTCTAGACGAGTTCCTCGAAGAGGGGAGAGGGGGAAGGTCTTCCATCGTGGAGATGGGGGTTCAGGGACGCGAAGCCTGAGGGGAGGTAGAGTTAGGGGGCGAGGGTGGATCGTGCACTGAACGACGTGGAGTTGTAATTTCAATGACTGGAGGTGGAGAGGGTGCGAAGCGTGACGGAAATGGGGGGGCGGAGCCCCACTTATATAGAAGGAAATCCTAGCACGGCCTTTGCCGCCCGACTCATACCCCAGGATGAGTCGCATATCCGTGTAACCCAGGAAACACTACAATTTGTTGTAAACCTTACAAAGGCAATCCCTCATAGCAACGGTGTAACAAAAGAAAGAACACCAATGTTATCCCAGAACGTGTCTCATCAGGGGACCGTGAGATCAAGACATCGTTCGGCGGCTTTACCAGTCACGTCATGATACAAGAAGACATGAATGCTCCCGGAACCTTTGTAAGCACTATGGAAGACCTATTCCATGACGAATTGGGCAAGAACATATGGGTCTAAATTGACAATATTTCTGTCTTCAGTGACATCTTGGAAGAGCATGTTAAGGTGGTCACGAAGGCCTGCAGTAAGCTGCAGAACGCCGGCTATTATGCCAACCCAAAGAAAAGTGTTTTGTTTGCCACAAAGCGCGATAACCTAGGCCATATGATAGACAATGATGACATCCACCCTGCACCAGAGAAAATCCGGACCATAATGGACTGGACAAGCCCAGAGAGCCAGCCAGAACTGCAGCGATTCAATGGAATGGTTAATTATATCTCGCAGTTCATTCCCCACATCGCGACCATCACAGCCCCACTCACAGTGCTGAGTGAGAACGCTGAATGGCTGTGAACAGATCTGCAGGAAGCAGCCTTCGAAGTGGTCAAGCGAGCTGCAGATAAGTACAAAGTCCTTAGACCGATGGACTATAATAAGCCAGGTATGACATCGCTTTTTACCAATGCATCCCGTACAGGTACGGGCGCTTCGATAGGGCAAGGACCAACCAGAGAGGCAGCCAGCCCTGCAGCGTTCCACAGCAGGAAGCTGACGCCATCACGAAGCAACTACCCCACACACCAACAGGAAACGCTCGCAATCATTGAGGCTATGGAAGCTTGCGCTCCCCATTTGCTACATACACAATTTACAGTCGTTACAGACCACAAAAGTCTCACTAAACTCATGACACAAAAGAATCTCAATGGAAGACAGCATAGATGGCTGACGCATATCAGTCGCTTTGAGTTTAAAATTGAATACCAGCCAGGAGCGAAAGACTCCGTAGCAGACTACCTATCGAGAATCTATGAGGGAACCCCAGGGCCGCTAGATATAAGTCTCAGGGACCCCACTATCGATTATGATAGCCTTGAGCTACCAGACCCTACCCAACCCCTACAGATCAATACAGGCTACCCCTCCTTTACTGATTTTAGCATTGAATCAGACAACGCCATGTACCACTCTGGCAAAGCCCAAACCTCTCCCACCCTTACCAGCAGGGACTCTATCAGTCGCTGCCGCCCTGAATACCTTATGGAAGAAATTACTAGCAATGCAGTAACCTGTTCGCAGATGTGCAAGGCTTCTGCATCCTCGCCAGCAACATCAAGCGCAGCCAGCAACGATAGCAGAATATCGATTGAAAGGTCTTGGGGTGATAATTGAACACCCCCAATCTCTAGTGAAATGGGACGACGATACTCAGAAATGAGCATGATGTCATACACTAAGGATGGGTCTGCAATACATAAGAATGAAAAGGAAGGTGTAGGCTACTGGCCAAAGGATGCTAAGGTCCGGAAGCAGAGTAAGAAGATGAAGAGAAAAGACCAGGATAGGACTTCAACATCGAATACAGCCCTTGAAGAATGCCAGGCCTTGCTCAACGATATCCCATACCTCTCACAGAGCCTTCCGCCCTTCCATATGAACGATACTATCCTAGCTCCACCGCCTATGGCCTCGCCGGCCTTTAGTCCCCTTTACAGCCAAGCAGGCTATGACTCCGACGAGGCACCAAATGCCAACCAATTCCTAAGCACCCTACACTCCCGCCTTATGGGTATCCTTGCCCAGTGAGTTAGAGAGGGCCTTAAGACCGACGCCCTCTACACTATGGTCAAGGAAACCGATAATAAACTACATTATTCTATCCGTGATGGCCTTCTACTTGCCCAGAACACCAATCGGTACGAAAACCTTTATATACCGGTAGGACCTCTTGAGAAGGGGGTATCCCTACGGGATTTCATCCTCAAGACTGTCCATGAAGGCCTCGGACATTTCTCAGCTTACAAATGCTACTGCTATGTGGCTTGCTTCTTCTGGTGGCCACAGATGCGCCAGGACTTTGTCTAATACAGTCGGTTATGCGATCAGTGCCAGATTAACAACGCGCCCACCACCCTACCCTATGGACGATCCCTTACCCTCCCTGACCCCGACGAAGCCGACCAATCCCTAGCCATAGACTTCGCCGGCCCCTTTAACAAATCTTATGGCTATACATCTATCATGGTCATTATGGACCGCTTTACCTCCTACACGCATCTCATCCCCCTCAAGGACGCTGCTACCTCTGAGAAGATCTTCAAGAAGCTTAATAGCACCATCTTTGATGTCCATGGCCTTCCTCTTAGCATTGTCCTTGACCAGGACTCTCGCTTTATCTCTAAGTTTTGGTCACAAATGATGAAGTCTCTTGGTATCCAGGTCTGGATGGCGACCCAATACCACCACCAAACGAATGGCCAGGTTGAGAGAAGGATCCGTACCCTCAAACAGCTAATTAGGAACTTCGTTAACCCCAGATAGAACAACTGGCCCGGCGCCATCCCAGCTATTGCAGCAGCCATGAACAGCACCCCTCATGAATCACTAGGTATCTCGCCATACCATGCCCGCTATGTACGTACTACCTGGAAGATATTCAACCCTGTCCAGATATGCGCCAGCAAGGTACCAGCTGTGGACGATATCCTAAACGCCCATGAATCAACGAGAATGGAAGTAGACATGGCCAGAAAGCATGCAACATTCAGTCAGACTGTCCAAGCAGACAAATGCCGCAAACCCCTCACGGAACAAACACTTCAAGAATGGCAGCAGAGTTCTTGTTAGAGGCCGCCGCTATACCTCCTCCACTCAACGATCCAATAAGCTAGAACCATGCTGGTTCGGACCTTTCAAGGTACTAGAACATCTACCTGATACAGAAAACTACAAACTACACCTCCCGCCCCGAATGGCCCGCCAGAAGCACTACTTCCAAGTCTCCTCCTTTAAGGAATACAGAGGGAACGATCCCGATAGATTCAAGTCCCGCAGAATTGAAAAGCCAGCACCCATCCTAATCGACAATGCAGAAGAATGTGAAGCAGAGCAGATACTTGATTACCGCCGCCAGAATAACAGGCACGAATTCCTGGTCTACTGGAAAGGCAAGGAGCGAGCTGATGACTCCTGAGAACTAGAGTTCATTACGGGGCGGACGGGCCCCAGAAAACGCGGGCCCCAGGCCCTTTTCCCCACCCCGCCCCACTCAACGGCCTGGGGCAGGGTGTTTTTTTCGGCATCCCCTGCCCCTGTCCCCGCTCAGGCCCCCGCCCCACTCATACCCCAGACGGGTCTCCTTTAAAAATAGGTGGTAACAAGCAGGGCCCCGTCCAGGGAATGAGTGCGGGTGGGCCCCGGAAGGGGGCGGGGCGCGAATTACCCGAAGCATACCCCCCCGGCCCTGTGTAAGGGCTGGGTCTGGCGAGTGAAAACCCGCTGCGCCCTGCCGCGTAACAAACACTACTGGGAACCTATCGAGAACCGCGACCACTCCCTGGAACTGATACAGGAATACTAGGATGCTAACCACCCCGCAGAACCAACGCCCCAGATCACCTCCCACTACATTAAAGCTTGCTGGGAACCCATGGAGGTTTCCTGCACACCATGTACCGCAAACGATTGCCCAGACGACTTCTGGGAACCCTATAACGATGAGGAATATGATTCTAGCAGCTCTAGGCAGGACTATTTCCCAACAGATGACGACAGCCTCCTATGGCACACCGAGGAGAGCGCTAAGGACAGCGAGGACTTTGGCATGATGGTTGATTTTTCAGAATAAGGGAATGTAACATGTGTACATGTTCCGGTAACGGTACACAGGAGCAGGCAGTGCAGGATTTCCTATGTTTAGTTGATTTATATTTGGTTTATTTGATTTGATTTCAGCTCCGCCACTGCTTCTGAGTCAGATAGGCTATGATATCGTATTGCTATGTTTAGTTTCCTTTGTTGGAAGTTTATATTTAGGATTCCGGGTATGGAAAGGTCATGTAGCACTGGTGTGGGCTGAGCAGTGTTTGTTTGTTTCTTTCTTTGGTCTTTCAGGATTACAGGATTCCGGTATGTGCGCAGCTACTGGTAATGATCGTGATTGCAGGAAGGCTATCGCTCTTGGGTTTTATATTTAAACCAGTCTCCTGGCTAGCAGGAGACAGCAGACTTCAACAAACTTCACTCTAAGAATATACTTGGTTGAACGGCAATCCATGAGCTCTATTTGTCCTTCAACTATTATCTCTTACCTCCGGTCCGTTGCAGCATCCCTTAGTACTAGCGCTAGCAGGTCTATCGCCGGTCCTACTGTACTTTCGTTAGACAGGAATAAACCTGTTACAGGAAGAAGCTCCCTGGCGACGGGGAGGGGCACCATGCCGAGGAGGTGCACCCCCCAGAGGAGGAGGAGGAGGAAAAGGAGGTGCACCCCCGGAAGCACCGCCGTCCTCATTTAGATGACATCACATCTCTTTCCGAGTGGCACCATCTGACTGGCCAGCCATAACGTTCATGACATTCACAACTAATCTCAGGTGCTGGACCATGAGGGTAAAGCGACCAGCATGAGCCGCACCCAGGGCTCCAGCTATGAACAAAGAATTAGTAACTCAGATAATTATACTAGGAGAGGAACTCAACTTACCAGGAATTGTTATCACCAGGAAGTCTTCCGCTGCGACCTGGAGGCATTCAACAGCTGATCTCTGCCAACAGAATTGTTGCTCAAGTGCCAAATCTGACACAATCTTGTGGCAAAGACGATAGAATGGGGCCTTGGGAATTAGGTACCTGCCATCACTGCGATACTTAATAATCTCTGCCATTGCCACCCTGCCAGTTGGATACCGAGCCGGCTGCTGGACCCCACCAACAACCCTCCCAGCTCTTGTCCGACCAAGATGCCGAGTTGGGGGCCCCCAATTTCCACCACCCTTGCGGCCTAAGATACCATCATTTGCGCAACGTTTGGGAGGCATTGAGCAGGAGTTACCTTTTTGGTGTTTGCTTGTTTGTTGTATTGACTGACAGGAGCGTGAGGAAGGAGGTTCACAGGAAAAGAGAGAAGGGTTTTTGCTCACAAGTTAGACGCAAAATGATCCATGGTGTGTAGGTGACTGGAGTCTGCTTCCGTGGGGGTATGTGTATTTGTACGTATTTGTATTTGTGCTTATGTGTATTTGTGCGTATGTGTATTTGTGCTTATGTGTATGGACCCTATACCTTCCTTGCTAGCTGAGTCGGATATTAGGGCTTGCTAAGAGGAAGAAGTGTGTTGGAGGAGAGGTAGGTAAAGAGTTATTTGATACAAAACAAAATAAAAATTGGTTATTTCATGAGAAGTGCCTTTCAAGCCCCCTCGTCATATCTTTCCGGAAGTCCCCTGCAGTTTAGGCCTATATTGATTCATGATGTCTGGATGAGTAAACGACAGTTAAGGTTGATAGGGCATGGGTATATACATACACTTGAATTGTACGATGGTTAAAGTTGTGTAAGACTGCAACCCCCAGTCTACCATAACACGCAATGTACAATCCCTTCCATGTAGAAATGGCTTGAAAATGTTGTACTAGACGTTGTATTTGTTCCAAGATGTGATATCTTCCCTGTTTATGTATCAAGTGTAGAATTGTAGTCACAAAATGAACCTGGAGAGTACGCCCATCCCATCTTTGGTCCGAACTCAAAGACACGGCTCTCGTTGCTATAATTTCCTTTCTCTGATAGTATGATCAAGGCAATTAGCAGAAGGCTTGAATCTGGGGGGTCATTCATATCATACTTAGAAGTTGGTGATTAGGGGTTTTGGTTAGGCTACCGCGGTAGAGAGGAGGGCTCGACGCGTGACTGCGGGTAGACCGTGACGATGTTTTCAAGAGGTGAACCAACTTCTTCTTTTCTTTTTAAGAGAGGCCAAATTAACTTCTCTTCTTTTACACCGAACTCTTACCTTCTCCATCCACGCCTTCGCGATCAACACAATCCTCAGGTCGCTCTGCCCTCTGTGCTGCAATCCCGCTTCTCTTTTTCATACAGAAGCAAACTCAGCAGTTAAAACAAAAAAACAGAAAAAAGAAAAGAAAAGAAACACCCGTGGCTCTGGCCCCACCAACCCGGATACGCCCCTCTACTGGTACCACCCTCTCTACTTCCCTTACTTTCTCCACTACATGAGAGGGCACGCCGGCAAAAGGTCGCTGCATAGATTCCTTATTGCCCGATCCCACATAGTAAGTTGGTCACCATCTTCACACTGGTCTTTTCTCCTTTGCTCTTTTATCACCTCTCAAATCATACGCTGAGTTCATACGAACAAATCATCCGCACAAACTCATACGCACAAAGAAATCATACGCACAAAATCATACACACAAATTATATGTACTAACATTGATGAAGAGAATACGTTTTTCCACGAGCAATGCCATCTGCTTATAAGTGGAAGCCACTTCCTGGCAGGCGCTTTGGGGCACTGAGTAAATCCTGAGACCATCCGCCGGAATGAACATAGGGCGAGCCTTACCCTCTTGGAAACCGCTTTCGAACGTGCAAGGGCGAACCGAGACAATGGCCTAAAACAACGCCGTGATTTTGCGCGAAGATATGATTAGTACCAGGCGCTGAACGACGAGACCAAAGCCCAAGGGGATCAGGAGATGATCGCGGAGGAAAACGAGGTCCTGGTGCAGGAACGTGTGGCAATCCTGGCGGATTGGCGGCGATACTATCCAAACTAGTTTCGCGACGATTGGTTGCCACTTGTGAACCACCCAACCCCTATGGAAGTTGATTCACCACCGAATTCGCCGGCATCGCCCGTATTTCCCTAAACAATGATGAGGCCCGCAGCGCGAATGAAGATTCCGCTCGACCGTGTGGTGAAGCGACCCCGAAGCTCGTCAACTGGGTCTGCGCAGGTACCGCCTCCGGGGCCTTCTGTATCTCAGGACGCTCCTCCCCGGCGTACCCATCAGCTAGCAATTCGGGAGCGCAGTCATTCACTCACAATGCGTGGCGCCCTGGTATCCCCTACAGGGTCCCCTGTTGGACGACCTGTGGCTTTGGCAAGGGCAGCTACATTTAATACAAGGAGCCCAAGGGAGCCTATCTCACATCATACCAGGTTTAGGATAGGACTAGGTAGCCTGAGGCGAAGCTCCCAGGCTAATAATCTACAGTCAAGTAAGTAATTTTAAAATTTGCCTAATTAACTTGAGATGTGTTTACTAATATTCAGTGTTGGTTAGCTCAGACAGGCCCCTCGATGCCTATCCGCGGAGAGGACAGTACTTGTGAGTACAGATTGACGGAGGAGGATATGGAAGGAGATTTGGACATGACGGTTGGGGAGGATGAGCTCAACGAAAAGGCTAGACCTTTGATTGACTGCGTGAAGCCTGTTGAGTGGCTTTTGCCAAATGCGGAGGTCTACGAAGAGTGGGAGGAGGATGAAGAGGATGCAGAAGGCGATTTTATCGACCTATATGTGTCTGGTGATGAGGGTGGCAATGGCTCCGAGGATTCCGATAAGGTCTATGGGGAAGAGGAGATTGACGAGGACGATGAGGAGGATGTGGAGGGCGAGCAGGAGGACTTGGAGGGCCAGCAGGAGGACGTGGAGGGCCAGCAGGAGGACGTGGAGGGCCAGCAGGAGGACGTGGAGGGCCAGCAGGAGGACGTGGAGGGCCAGCAGGAGGACATGGAGGGCCAGCAGGAGGACGTGGAGGGCCAGCAGGAGGACGTGGAGGGCTGGGAGGAGGGTGATGATGATGTCCATATGACGGACGAAGGGGAAACCTCTGGCTCAGGTTTGAGAAGTAGGATGCGAGACTTAGGTCGCCCTGACTGTGCATCCTCCTCTCGTAGTCTATACAGCGATGCGGCACAACACCGTTTCCGTTCTAGCACCCAAGAGATTGGAGAGAGGCTGCTTGGGCAGGCTATGACACCCAAGGATTTCTTCACAAGCCGGGAAGACCAACAGGACAGCATCGAAAATATTGTCGCCAAGAGAAACCGCTTTCTTGGCCGCAATGCCTGTCTTATCATTGATCTCGAGGCAGCCGCTAGGGAAGACGCAGCAGAACAAGGAATTGACATTGAGGAGAGGGATAGAATTGACTGCGAGATGGATAGGCAGGCCCTCCTCAATATGGCTAGCCAGCACTTTCCTCACCGGGTGAAACAGGAGCCGGAGGATTAACGATTTCTACTTCCATCTATTTACTTTGCTTGTTATCTCCTAGTTCTTTTCCTGACCTCTCACGCCGGTTCTGCCTTCCTTGCTCTCCTTAATACGGTTCCTCTTACCTTGCCTTACCTGTACTCCGACTTCTGTATTTATTCACCACAATATCTCACGTTTGGTTTCATCCTTAGCCCGTATTCTTTCTCGCATATCATATGTCCGGGGGCTGTTTTCCTTGGGTGAGATTCTTACGCAGCACGCTACCTCTTTTCTTGTTCACTTCTCACTCAGAATTTCCAGAGACCGACGCTCCTTTACAGTTTAATTTCTTTTGTTATCATACCCGGCGCCTATACAGATTCCGCTCTTTTCTTTTATATCATGATTGAGTGGGTGACCTTACTCTTTGCAGTATAATGTAATAGGATAGTAGTTTAGAAGTTAGAAACACTCTCACATAACGATAAGCTTGAGCACAGATTGAGATTGTCTATTTAGTCCTTTGCTTCTGGTTTCTTCGGCAAAATCCATACCCCCAAAGACATACCCCCAAAACCACGTACCCAACTTGATGCGCCCAAAGCCATGCGCTGTAAAGCTATACACTTAAAGCATACGCTCAAAGCATACGCCCAAAGCATACGCCCAAAACAAACGCCCAAAACATACGCCCAAAACACACTCCCTAAACAAACACCCAAAACAGAAGCCCAAAATACAAGCCCAAAACACACGCCCAAAACATATACCCAAAACACAAGCCCAAAACACACGCCCAAAACAAGCGCCCAAAACACACGCCCAAAACACACGCCCAAAACACATGCCCAAAGCATAGGCCCAAAACACACGCCCTAAGCAGTTGATGTAAAGACGCTCTCTGCGAATGTTTAATTATAATTTAGGTTCAAATATGTGAGGGAATAGCCACGCATATTCCTCTAGAGAAGTTAAGCTCCGCAGCTTTCAGGATAGGCTTCTATCTCAGAATCAGAATCAGAATCCACAATGGTATAATGAACAAGACCCATGACAACTCTGCTACTTGTACCTCCACTACTCATCATTTCTAGTGTTCGTTACGGGGCGGGGCGGGGCGGGTTTTCACTCGCCAGGCCCCGCTCTTACACGGGGCCGGGGGGGGTATTTTTCGGGTAATCCCCGCCCCGCCCCCGCCCGGGGCCCACCCGCACTCATTCCCTGGACGGGGCCCCGTTTGTTACCACCCATTTTTAACGGGGACCCGTCCGGGGTATGGGTGGGCGGGGGCCTAAGCGGGGACAGGGGCAGGGAATGCCGAAAAAGACACCCCGCCCCAGGCCGTTGAGCGGGAGAGGGCGGGGAAAAGGGCCGGGGGCCCGCGTTTTCCGGGGCCCCGTCCGCCCCGTAACGAACTCTAATCATTTCCATTGAATGCACAGTTGCATGGATATAAATTCCTGCTCATAGAGCATCAAGGATCCCGTTGTACTCTGTATCGTCACAGTGCAAGAACCCCGACACCATCTCCTTCCGCTGTAGCTCCACATTCTCAGACTTGTCTTCATGTACCTTTGTTCCCAACCAATACATCTGGCCCAAGACGGGAGCGTGCATCCCAGCCTTTGGATAATCCATCATGTCTACCACATCATAGTGTAAGCTAGGTTCCTGGCATTAATATTGAAAATTTGACTTACAGAAGAAGCGTATGACTTTATGACCCCAGGAAAGCGAGTAGAGATAAGGACGTGAAAACAAGGTTGGTTCCAGGTTGCCGTAGTTGTCTAGAGAGCTCTGGGGAAACCCCTTGGCTTCAAAGAAGCTATGGTCGACTGGAGCATTGGCCATTCCGCGAAGCAGGGGAAGTAGAACGATACCGGCCTCAGTATTACCCGGTGCAGTCGATGCAATCACAATATTTTTCCTGATCGTGCTCATGATACTAATGAAGGATGGATATGTAGAGATGTAGAAAGATCGTGCTTTTATAGTAAGACCAAAAGGTTTT
>Ga0307509_10008501_pt1 | contig 13065 bp, 16 predicted proteins | sample 10_EM_MG_FD_202245 | JGI IMG/M metagenome (GOLD analysis project Ga0307509, IMG submission 202245) | Populus trichocarpa ectomycorrhiza microbial communities from riparian zone in the Pacific Northwest, United States - 10_EM | ecosystem: Host-associated > Plants > Roots > Unclassified | place...
TCAACCCCATTTTCCATGTCGTCAAGAGATAAACCGGATAAAGAAAGTAACGAAGAAGGCGATTCTTGTCCCATGACAGTGCCTTGGACTGTACATGGGACAGTTAGTTTTCCGAGTGTTCGGACTCTGGACGAGAATCTTCAGGAACCACTGGCGGCAGTGCACGAATGGCAGCAGCGTTGGCTCTGAGGTGACTTTGTCTGTTCGGACATTGTCGAGCCATGTGGTTTGCTCCCCGCAGTAGAAGCATTGGCCGCGTCGCATGCGATCTTTACGTTGCGCTTGTGACAGACGGCGTCGTCCAGCCGAAGGTCCATGGGGCCCGCCTGAGTACCTGTAGCGGTGGTAGTAGTCGTAGGAGGGGCAGCCGGCTTTGGTGTCGTGGTCGTGGTCGTGGTAGGCGATCTCCATGGGGAAGATGACCCCTTGCGTTCCGCCGCACGGGCACGGATCTTGTTATCCACACGTTTGAGCAATATGATATATTGGTCAAGTTCATCGGGGGTGTCCAGGGTTACAAGAGCGTCCTTGAGTTCGGCGGTCAATCCTTCGTATAACGAGGTTCGCTTAGCAGCATCGTTCCAAGATACCTCGGCAGCATATTGTTGGAAATCTGCCAAGTAGTCAGAGAAGTTACGGTTCTTTTGATGTAGGCTTTGTAGATTCCGTTCGGCGGTCCGGACCCTATCAGGATCGCCGAAGGCGTTTTCGAGTAGGGTGATCAAGGCTTCCACACTAGCTATATTAATGTTTCCTGCATCAATAAGCGGAAGGATTTGTTCGTAAGCTTTCCCTTTCAGGAACCCAACAGCAGATGCCAACCGATGTTGGACATCCACAAACTTGTGGGCATCCCCGAGGAACTTGGTACGTAATTGTGCGATGAATGGGCGAAGTTGGTCTTGGGATCCGTCGAATTCTTGTGGCTTGGAGATTGATTCTCGCTTAGGGGGTCGTTCGCCGGCTGGCGGAGCAGGTCCCCCTGCATTTGCAAGTGCAGCAGTTGCAGTTGCCAGGGCAGTGTTCGTGTTGGTCAACGCGGTGTTAAGGGTAACTATGGTGGCTCTGTCGCGCTCTAGGTCAGTCTCGATGGCTCTGTACCTTGCCTCCAGTCCTTGTTCCTCGGTAAGTAACGCATCACGTTCCTCGGTAAGTGCATCTCGTTCTTCAGCAAGTGCTTCCCTTTCGTTGGTTAGGTTTTGAACGCGTTGTTGCAGCTGCGGGAAGCGAGGGTTTTGTTCGAGGGGTGCAGGAGTACCTTGTCGGGAAATGGAAGGGAGTGCCGGGAGCCCATTGAGTGAAGTGGCAAGATCGCGCGCAGTGCGGAGTTGTTGTCTAATCCGTTCTTCAGGTAGTTGATCAAACTCATCGTTTGTAACCGCCGACAATTCGGTCAAGGCAGTCAACGCAGCGGTCGGGAGTTCGACACGTCGAGACATGGTGTTGTGTGGGTTGGATCCTCGTTAGACGCTACCTTGTGTAACGGGGTCTTGGCACTGGACGTTAGTCCAAGGCACACAACGACAGGAAGGTCCTAAACGATAACACTCGTTTAGCGTGAGGGTTCGGAGATGACAATCTCAGGTCAAGGCTGATCGTGTAACGATAGATCAGGGTCAGGGTTCGTGGGTTCTTGGCGTGGAACTTGGATATCAGAATAGAAGACGTTATATTCTGAAGTACAAGAGTCGTGAAAGAAATACCAGGTAGCGTAAAGAATCAAGGAAATAGGGGGCTTTTTTTTTTATATCATATATTCGTTGTTAAGGTAGAAGAAATCGCATGGAGCGCTAGCTATGGCGAAAACAAAACCCAAAATCCAAAACGAACTAACAAAGGAAACTTCATGCACCAATTCGTCTTCAACTGGGGTCCGTACCGATCCCAGCCCCACATACCGACGCGAAATTTAATCACGTAACTGAAAGGAAACCCTCCTTACAACCAGCGGAAAAGCATGAAAAACAAAAACATAAACCTAGCTTTCTTGAGACGACATAAAGTACCCAAATGAAACCACATTAGACGAGCGGGAAGAAATTGAGGAGGTAGAGGACGACAGGCGTGAGAACCTGCCCGAGGGGAAGGCTGTAGCCGTAGACTTGATGAAGCGGGCGAGTGCGCCCAAGAGGGCAGCCGAAGACCATACAGGGGCGTCAGGGCCGGTGTCAGAGACCCCCTGAAGGTGGCGGGTCCTCGCGGGCTCATTGGCCGGGCAGCGGAGGATAGCGTGCTCGAACGTCTCGGGGGCGGACAAACAGCTGGGGCAGGTGGTGGGGGCGTCGCTGTCGCAGGAGGGGTAGGTGCGGAGGTACCTCTTCCCAGATCTCATCTGGTGGAGGCGGCCCGCAGTGAACTTGTCGAGGCCCATGAAGGGGTGGGGCTTCAGCGAGGGTTGGTAAGGGTACCTGGCCGGGTCTGGAGAGGCCTTGTCCCCTTCTTCAATGAGGAGGTTCTTGCACTTAAGCTTAAGTTGCGGGTAGGAGCGGCCCTGGGGGGGCTCAGGATAGAAGTCGCTTAGGAGGTGTTGGGAGGTGACCGGGAGGGCATCAAGCCCATCGGGGCCCAAAAGGAACAGCATTGAGTGGGGGAGGGCGTCGAGAGGGAGGTGGGCCCTGTTCTTAGATGGTGGTCTAGGCTGGATCCATGGGAGGGGCAGGCGACTGCCCGCATTCTTCGCGCTCAGGGCACTGAGGTCTGGTGAGTGGCGGTGGAGGGAAGGCGTTTGTACCGAGGGGGGAAGCCTCGCGGCTGCGGGGTTGATCTCCGGCGGGGAGCAGAGAACCCTAACGTGAGCCAGCCGGCGTTTATACGTGAGGAGGAGATTGAGTGGTGGGAGGCAGGCCTCGATGGCCAGGATGTCGGTGGGGGTGCTCATGAAGCAATTGGTTGTCCATCTCTGGACCTTGTGCCAGAACGCGGAGAGCTTCCTGGTCATGTGGACCGTGGGAACAAAGGCGTCCGCGCCATAGCTGAGGATGGGAAAGAGGAGGGAGGAGGCAAGCCTGTGGCAGAGGAAGGGGGGGAGGCCAATCCCTGGAGGGGAGAGTCGTTTGACCGCCACGAAGGCAGCTGGGCCTTTGGCTAGCCTTTTGACGAAGTGGGGGGTAGTGGAGATCGAGGGTGTGAACCAGTAGCCCAGCCACCTGACCTCATTCTTGGGCGTGAAAACCGACCCATCCAGGTGGATCGGAGCGTTGGAGATGGGGCTCCTATCCCTGTTCGTACGCTAGTGGATAAGCTCCGTTTTGGGGACCCAGAAGCCGACACGCAGCCTGGCCCCTCTGGCCTTCAGCCTGGCGTACTGCCCCTGTAGGATCTGGATGTTGCGCCGATAAGAGGCAGAGGATACGGTCAGACCGAAGTCGTCCATGTAGCAGAGGGAGAGGCCCTGGGGGATCTCAGAGTGAAGGCGGGAGACGTAAATAACAAACAAAAGTGGGGAGACTGGGGAGCCCTGGGGCGTGCCCACCGCAACCGGGGCGAACCCTTTGGGCGATCGCTGGTATAAGAGCCGGCATGTTCTGCCAGACAGGAAAGACTTGGTCCAAGATACAAGGTATGGGTTGACCCCTTTGGCTCTAAGCATGCCGCAGAGGGTGGAGGGGTTGACGTTGTCGAAGCCCCCCTTTATGTCAAGAAAGAGTGTGGAGACCTTCTTCCCAGCTATCTGGAGGGTCTTCACCTCATGGGTGAGGGTGGTGACAGCGTCCGAGGCCGAAAGGCCTGCCAGCGAGCCGCCTTGGTGGGTTTCAAGAGGCCAGACGCCCGGGCCATGCAGGAGAGTCTCGAGTTCATTATCCTTTCGAGGATTTTTGAAAAGGTCTGGGGCAGAACTATGACACGGAAAGATGAGGGGGAGTCATATGAGGGTTTCCTGGGCTTGTCGAGCACAATGCCATCGGCCCTCTTGAGGGTAAGGGGGTGGGATCAGTAGACTACCAAAGGGGCGAGAAGGTCGTGGATAAGGTGCGGGGCCACGCGGTGCACCCTCTTCCAAAACAAATTAGGGATCGCGTCAGGCCCTGGGGCCAATGATGGGGAGGAGCAGGCTAGGGCCCTGCTGACCTCGTCCGGTGCCAGCGGGAGGCATTCTCTGAACGGGAGCAGGATGGTGTCGGTGAACTCGGCCGGCTCGCCAGGGAAGAAGTGGTTAAGGAGTGCTTTATTGAGCTTGGGTGGCGTAGAGGCGCCTGGGAGCTCAGGGAAACAGGGGGGAGGGCGACCAATGGCGAACCTCTCGGCCGTCCACACAGTCTGGGGGGTCGCTGAGGCCAAGAAGGAGGACCAGTGGTTCCTCTTCGCCTTCTTGATGGCCTTGAAGTAGGCAGATCTCGCCGCCCTTGCGGAGGCGAGGAGAGCGGCGTCGAAACGATCTCGTTTTGAGGAGCGGAGAGCGCAGTTGTAGGCCTTCCTGAGCATTGACAAGAGCTCAGACCACCATGAATTAGAGCGATAAGTCACCCTTTTCATCGAGGTGTGCAGCGCAAATTGGGACGTGACCCTTCCTAGGTTGGTGCTGAACCAAACGTCCAGGGAGCGTGTGGTGGGGAGGAGGGGAGGGGGCGAGATAACTGTGGCTTTTAGTGCCGAATCCAAGGCTGCCCAGTCGGACAGGACCCAGTTGGGCGTCGGTGTGGGGGGAGCCCGAAACAAAGGGGCCTCAAAGCGGAGGAGGATCAGGACGTGGTCAGAGCCCGTAGAGGGGAGGGGGTCAGGCCATTCAGAAAAATATGGTGAAAGGAGGGGGCAGGCAAAGGCCAGGTCCAGGACGCCCGGGCGTCCGATAAGCGACATGGAAAACCGGGTGAAGACACCTGGGGTATTGAGGAGGGAGATCCCTACGTTCCTTCGCCCTGTCAAAGTAAGGGGACGAGGTGGCGATCTCGTCCTCTTTGAAGACTCTGAGGGGGTCGGCCGTGGGGTGGTGGATATTCAGGTCACCCAAGGTGAGGGTGGGAAGGGGACTGGAGGGCAAGATAATGTCCGGTGGAACAGAAAGAGTGTTGTTGGCGCGACCTTTGGTGCTATAGGAGTTGATTATTGTAAAGCCAGTGGTGGCGGGGTTAAAGAAGCCATCGGGGGTGAAGAGGTCAAGTGCCATGACGTCCCCCCTACCAAAAAAACCGCGGAAGGAGAGAAATAGTCGACAAAAAGGAACTATAAACATAAAAGGCAACCCGGGGCTTGCAGCCGCTGGTCGTGGGGGGGAAAAAAACCGTGAACAAGTTGAACGAAGGGAGTTTGCCCCTATAGACCGGAGGGTCCGGCAGGGCAACAATGGAAGAAGGGTGGGCCAGCTGTGTAAAAGACCCGAACAGTGAAAGAAACACATCCCAGCTCCCGAGGCACTTGTGTTGAACGAGTGTGAAGGTTTCAGAGGGGGGGGCGAGGCCTGCTCACCACCCCATGAGGAGCGGTCGTGCTGCATTAGTGGGCCAAGCCCAATGGAGTTCTGCTCATAGGGGAGGGGCTCTGGGGCTCCACGGGTGGGAGCTGACCAGCGCCTGGTGCGGGCCTTACAGAGGCCGGAAGTATCGTTGTCCTTATGGCCCTTGGAGTAGCCATCACGAACGCCGACTGGAGGGAGCGGGTGGGTGCAGGGGGGGGCGAGACGTCTCGGTCGTCGCCGGCCGTGTCCATTTTGTCGCCAGCGGGCGGCGGGAGAAAGACCTCGTCGGCAGCGGATGAACGCCTGAGAGGGGGCGGAGTCGGACGGGAGTCACAATCCCTGTGAGTCGCCGTGTAGGCGCCTCCGCAATTGGTGCAGCGCGGTGGCGAGGAAGAACCACAGCCAGGAGCAGCCTTAAGGTTGCCACCTCTAGGGCAAGTGGGGTTGGGGCACCGGTGCATTGCTCGGGTGTGGTTGAGGGAGCAGATGGGGCAAACGGGAGAGGTGGAGGGGTACCTGAGGGCGACGTGGCCGAATCCCCAGCAGTTCTTACACTGTGTGTACCTATTGGAAGAGTAGGCACGTTCAATAGTTCGCGAACGGGAGAAGAGTCAAATCGAGGAGCCCATCGTAAGCACGTCCCCCTGGTGGACGGAGACAATGACGGAGGTGGCAGACTTGCCCTCCCTGGATTGTGCGTTGGGATTGAGATATCTGGCGGAGAGGATGCGTATGTTCTTCGAGTTAAGGATCGATTCCGCAAGACACGGGAAGAGCTCTTCCGGGTCCTCGGGGAGGAAGGCGATTGGGAGGGAGTGGATGGCGAGCTATGCTTCGTTGAGGGCGAGGCGGAACGGCAACCAGGGAGACTCGCCCACAGGGAATGACTTGTTGAGCTGGTTGGAAAGGGCGTGGAAGTATGGGGCAAAGGCCATGGCGGGGGTGGCAGGGTCAGTGACGAGAAGGGTGACAGATCCACGGTCATGGACCTTTGTGGTGACCGCGAGGGGGAGAACGCAGTTCGCATCTCTCAGGACGCGGGCAGCAATGTCAGGGAAAGTCGCAGCAATAAGGGGCGCTTGCGGGTGCTCAGAGGGGGAAGAACAAGGGGCGTAGAATCTTCTTTCGGCCGTAGGAAGTGACCTCGGTGCCAGGATCTCAGGGGCGAGGTTGTTGGCTGACGCGACTTTGGCGGCCGTGGGAGAGCTCTTATTCTTCTTGCCCTTCAGGGTACCTTTCGAGGCGGCATGGGCATACGAGGGTTGGGGTTTGTGATTGTCGGGGGCTAGGTGGCCCGAGATGAAGGTGGTGGGATCGCGGTACTTCCCTTCGTGAAACGGGTTTGCTTCCCCGGAGTCCGGGAACTTGTCCGCGTAAGCGCGAGGGTCGCCGTAAAAGGCACGGGTGTCCGGGTCGTACCGGGGAATGTCAGGGTCGAAAGAGGAAGAGAGAGCCTTGCTGGGGGGGGGAGCACGGGCCTTCACCCAGGGTTGTGCTGGGAGGGGCGTGGGGCGCATGGTAGCACCGGTCGGGGGAAAGGGAGGCCGAACGGAGGCAGGGGCCGGGCGTGTGGTAGCACCAGCCGGGGGAACCGGTGGCCGCGTGGGGGCCAGCGCTTGGGGAAGGGGGGCAGCCGCTACCCTTTGTGACAGGTCACGTAGGGACGCGTTGATGGGGGAGAGCTTGCAGTCCAGGACCGCAGTGGTGGGGAGAGTTGCCACAATAGCCTGTATGGTGCCTAATTGGGTTGTTATGGTGTCGAGTTCACTCGACATGGACGAGAGGGCGTTGAGGGTGGAGCAGGAGAGGGGGACGAGGATCGTCTCGCCGTCTGAAAGTTCAGCTAGCTGCCGATCGTCGAGGATTGGGACCTGGGTAGAAGAGAAGTTAAGCCTTTGGCGGGTCTCGCAAACAAAGTCGCGAATGTAAAGGTGGGACTCAGTGAGCTCAGGGGACGAGGATTGCCTAGAGGGGGCACGCGAGGGGGCACGCCAGGAGGGGAGGGGAGGAAAGTCCTCCATCGTGAAGACGGGGGATCAGGGATGCGAAGCCTGACGCAAAGGAGAAGATAGGGGGCGAGGGGGGGATCCTGCACTGAACGACCTGGAGTTGTGATTTCAATGACTGGAGGTGTAGAGGGCGCGGAGCGTGCAAGGAAATAGGGGGCTTTTTGGTTTTGTTTTTTTTTCTTTTTCTTTTTTTTCTTTTTTTTTTATATCATGTATTCGTTGTTAAGGTACAAGAAACCGCGTGGAGCGCTAGCTATGGCGTGAACAAAACCTTAATCCCAACAACCGCCCGCTTCACCCCCTCATGGGAAAAATCCTACCCCTCGAACCCAGAGCACCACCTCCCCCCAAGCAGCACCTAAGACGAGAGCAAGACGGAGCAATACCCTCCTCCAGACACGTAAGGAAAGACATGAATAGGAACGAAACCAGAGAACGACGCAAACCCTTCGGTGGGCCCACCCAAACAAAAGAAAGGAATCTTACGGCACCAAGTGCCGACGGGGAGGAAAGGTAAAACTACTGTTGCCGGACGCCTTAGCGAAAACGCACTAAACCCCAAACCCAAAGGGCTACAGGGGCAGGCAGGTCGGGGATGGACTGTCCCCAGTAATCGTCGACGCTTCGGACTTTAGCATGGGCCAAGGAGGTAGTGCTATACCATGACACAGCGTAACCTAACGCGAGGTTTGCGACCGTAGAGTAAATCGCAGGAGCGGATGAGGAGGGCGAGGGGAGCCACCCGGTAAGGAGAGCCACTCAGCAGTAATGGTGCCAGCAAATGGGGACGGGGCAGTAAGGTGCCAGCTGGACGGCAGTAAGGTGCCAGCAAAGCGGGTGTAGCAGTACGGTGCAAGCGGATCCGACGCGTGGGAAGCGGGAGGAGGAAGACTCGCCAAACAACCGAGAAGTACGAACACGGAGGACGGAGACGTGGTTACAGCTTTTCGAATGCCGACCGTACCGATCCTGCAACTCAGGAGAGAGTGCAATACCAGAGAGCAGGGCCGCCAGGGCAACTACTTCACCGATAGTCTGAAACTAGCAACCGTGTATTGACGGAGAAAGGAGGGTTGCCGACCGTGCAAATCGCTATGCGAGACGCGTCGCGCAGTGCGGAGTAAACTTGAAGGGTAGGAACATCAACACAAGCGTGCTCAACGAAGACGAACGGAACCAGAAAGGAATCCATAACCCCCAGGAGGGGAGGCCAAAGGCCCCAGAGAGAGGAAAGGGATGAGGGCGTGATAAACCCCCGAGCAGCTGCCACGGGCGGGGTAGATCAGAGGCGGAGGACACTCTCACGATGATTGCCCATCGTGTTGAGATTCCAATCGCTGGAGGTGGAGCGGACAAGAAAGATGAAAGGAAATAGGGGGCTTTTCTTTTTTTTTTTTTTTCTTTTTTTATAACATATATTTGTTGTTAAGGTACAAGAAATCGCATGGAGCGCTAGCTATGGCGAAAACAAAACCCAAAATCCAAAACGAACTAACAAAGGAAATATCCGGAACACAACTCTTCAACTGGGGTCCGTACCGGTCCCAGGCCCACATGCGGGCGCGAAATTAAACCAAGTAATTTAAGGAAACCCTCCCTAAACCAGCGGACAGCATGAAAAACAAAAAGTTTAAACCTAGCTTTCCTGAGACGACATAAAGAAACCAAAGGAAACCACATTAGAAGAGCGGGAAGAAATTGAGCCAGCGGAGGAAGTCGGACGAGAAAACATGCCCGGCGGGAAGGCTGTGGCTGTAGACCTGATGAAGCAGGTGAGGGCGCCCAGGAGGGCAACCGAGGACCATATGGGGGCGTCGGGACCAATCCCAGAGACCCCCCGAAGGTGGCGGGTCCTGGCAGGCTTCTTCGCTGAGCAGTGGAGGATGGCGTGCACGAAGCTTTCAGGTGCTTCTCCGCAGCTGGGGCAGGTTGACGGGGCGTGGTCGTCGCATGACGGGTGGGCGCGGAGGTAGCTTTTCCCAGACCTCATCTGGTGAAGGCGACCCGCGTCGAACTTGGAGAGGCCCATAAATGAATGGGGCATTAGCGAGGGGCGGTAGGCGTATCTTGCAGGATCCGGCGCGGCTTTCTCCCACTCCTCCATGAGGAGTTTCTTGCATAGGAGCTTAAGCTGTGGGTAGGTGCGGCCCGGGGGGGGGTTGGGGTATGTCTCGCCCAATAGGTGTTGGGAGGTGACCGGCAGGGGGGCGTGGCCGTCAGGGCCGAGGAGGAAAAGCATCGAGTGGGGGAGGGCGTCCAAGGGCAGGTGGGCCCTATTCTTCGAGGGCGGTCTTGGTTGAACCCATGGCAGTGGCAGTCTGCTGCCCGCATTCTTGCGGGAGAGGTCTCTGTGATCGGGGGTATGGCGGCTTAGCGATGGCGTGTGAAGGGAGGCTGGGAGTCTGGCTGCAGCCGGGTTGATTTCCGGGGGGGAACACATCACCCTCAGGCAGGCCAGACGATACTTGTACGCAAGGAGGAGGTCTAGTGGGGGGAGGCAGGCTTCAACAGCCAGGATGTCAGTAGGGGTGCACGCAAAGCAGTTTGTGGTCCATCTCTGGACCTTGTGCCAGAAGGCTGAGAGTTTCCTTGTCATGTGGACAGTGGGCTTAAAGGTGTCCGCGCCATAGCTGAGGATGGGAAATAAAAGCCAGGATGCCAACCGATGGCACAGAAACAGGGGCAGGCCCATCCCCGGGGGGGAGAGCCTCTTGACGGCCACGAAAGCAGCTTGGGCTTTGGCCAGTCTCTTTGTGAAGTGTGGGGTCGTCGAGAACGAGGGCGTGAACCAGTACCCCTGCCATCGGACCTCGTCCTTGGGGGGAAAGATTGAACCGTCTAGGTGTATTGGGGAGTGGGAGATAGGGCCTCTGTCCCTATTCGTCCTCCAGTGGATAAGTTCTGTCTTTGGGACGGAGAAGCCAATGCCCAGCCGGGCCCCTCTGGCCTTCAGCAATGCGTACCGCCTCTGTAGGGATTGGATGTTACGCCGGTAGGACGTCGAGGAAACCGTTAGACCAAATTCGTCGACATAGGAGAGGGTGAGGCCCTGGGGGATCTCGTGGTGCAGTCGGGAAACATAAATAACGAAGAGAAGCGGGGAGACGGGGGAGCCTTGCGGTGTGCCCACGGCGACCGGGGCGAACACCTTCGGTGATCCTTGGTAGCGGAGTTGGCACGTCCTACCAGTTAGGAAGGACCTGGTCCAGGAGACGAGGTACGGGTTTACAGCCTTCGCCTTGAGCATGCTGCACAGGATCGAGGGGTTCACGTTGTCGAAACCTCCCTTGATGTCTAGGAAAAGTGTTGAAACCTTCCTACCGGCCATCTGGAGTGTTCTTACCTCATGAGTCAGTGTGGTGGTCGCATCAGAGGCCGATAGGCCAGCCAGGGAGCCGCCTTGGTCGGGGTCGAGGAGGCCTGCAACGCGGGCCACACATGAGAGTCTTGAGTTCATTATCCTCTCCAGGATTTTTGAGAAGGTTTGCAGCAGCACGATGACGCGGAAAGAGGAGGGCGAGTCGTAAGAGGGTTTCCCCGGCTTGTCGAGCACAATGCCGTCGGCCATCTTGAGGGCGGGGGGGTGGAAGCAGTGGGCTACCAGCGGGGCGAGGAGGTCCAGGATCAGGTGCGGAGCCACCCGATGTATTCTTTTCCAACAAAGGAAATAGGGGGCATTTTTTTTACTTTTTTTTTTTTACTTTTTTTTTTTATTATCAAGTATTCGTTGTTAAGGTACAAGAAACTACATGGAGCGCTAGCTATGGCAGAAACAAAACCACAAAACAATCCAACGGCCCGCTTCACCTCGTCATGGGACAAACAAATACCCCCCACCCGTAGGAAAGCAATCAAACACGAAGACCGAAACCGTACTCCCTGGACCCTATGGTATGGGCCTAACCGCACACCAGCCACCAGCCTAAACTAGTGGGGAGGAAAGCATATGAGAGCCAAACACGAAGAAGGTCAACATAAAGATGTACAGGAGCAAAGAAACCCTTCAGCAGGCCCCCCAAAACAAAAGAAAGGATTCTTACGGCACCAAGTGCCGACGGAGCGGAAAGGATAAAACTACTGTTGCCTGTTGCCTAGGGGAATTCCCCGAACCTAACGGCTTAGGGGCAAGACGTGACACGGGTGGACTGCGCGGAAATCGGCGCGCGCCAGACTTTAGGAACATCCAAGGAGATAGTGCAATACCATGAAATACCGTAACCAGCACGAGTTGCGACCGTAGAGTAAATCGCGTAGCGGGTGATGAAGGCGAAGGGAGCCACCCGGCGAGGAGAGCCACTCAGCAGAGGGGATGCCAGCCACAGCGGATAAGCCAAGGGCCGACCGGACGATATTACCGCGTCTCTCGCGTGGTCCCTTGTTACAGGAGAGAGAGCGTCACTACCGGAAGGGATCCCGGACCAAGGGGAGACCCGAGGAGGAGGTAAAAGGAGGAGGCAGTAAGGTGCCAGCTAGGTGTAGCAGTACGGTGCAAGCGGATCTAACACGTGGGAAGCGGGAGCGGGAAGGCTCGCCAGTAACCAAGAAGTACGAACACGGAGGACCGCGACAGGGTCACGATATTTCGAATGCCGACCGTACCGACCCAGCAACTCAGGAGAGATTGCAATAGCATAGAGCAGGGCCACCAGGGCAACTACTTCACCGATAGCCCGAGGCTGCGACCGTGTGTTGACGATGGAAGGAGGGTTGCCGACAGTGCGGATCGCTAAGCGAGACGCGTCGCGAAGTGCGGGGTAAGGGGGAGAAACACCAACGCCAGCATTAGACGAAGACAGAGTCGAGAACCCCGTGGGAGGTGAGGCCAGAGACCCCAGGAGAGAGGAAAGGGAAGACGGGTGCGTGACACTCCTAGGCAGAAGCCATCAGGGGAGTCCAGAGGCGGAGGACACTCTCACGATGATTTCCCATGGTGTTGAGATTTCAATCGCTAGAGGTGGAGCGGACGAGAAAGATGAAGGAAATAGGGGGCTTTTTTTTTTTTTTTTTTTATTTCATATATTCATTGTTAAGGTACAAGAAATCGCATGGAGCGCTAGCTATGGCGAAAACAAAACCCAAAATCCAAAACGAACTAACAAAGGAAAAATCCGGCACCAATCTCTTCAACTGGGGTCCGTACCAGTCCCAGGCCCACACACGGGCACGACATTAAAGCAAGTACGATAAAGGAAACCCTCCTTATACCAGCGGACAGCATGAAAAACCAAAAGTAAACCTAGCTAACCTGAGACAACATAAAGTAACCAAAGGAAACTACATTAGATGACTGGGAAGAAATAGAACCAGCTGAGGACGTTGGGCATGAGAACATGCCCGGGGGGAAGGCTGTGGCTGTCGAGCTAATGAAGCGGGTGAGGGCCCCAAGCAAGGGGATGGAAGACCAGACGGGAGCGTCAGGGCCGATGTCAGAGACCCCCTGAAGGTGGCGGGCTCTGGCCGGCCCCTTAGCGGGGCAGCGGAGTATGGCGTGTTTAAAGGTCTCGGGGGCCTCGTCACAGCTGGGACAGGTGGTCGGGGCGTCGTCGCTCCAGGAGGGGTGTGCGCGGAGGTAGCTCTTGCCAGACCTCATCTGGTGAAGGCGGCCCGCGGTGAACTTGTTGAGGCCCATGAATGGGTGGGGCTTGATCGAGGGGCGGTAGGGGT
>Ga0307509_10008502_pt1 | contig 13065 bp, 10 predicted proteins | sample 10_EM_MG_FD_202245 | JGI IMG/M metagenome (GOLD analysis project Ga0307509, IMG submission 202245) | Populus trichocarpa ectomycorrhiza microbial communities from riparian zone in the Pacific Northwest, United States - 10_EM | ecosystem: Host-associated > Plants > Roots > Unclassified | place...
AACAATTATTTTTTTTTTTTTTTTTTCTTTTTTTTTTTTTTTTTTTCAAGTTTCCCCCCACATAGATGATGAGATAATGATGTAGCCAACCTAAATTTCAAAATGCTGGACAGCAAACTGAACAGGAGAGAGGAGAGAGAGAGAGAGAGAGACCCCACTGTCTGATCATTGATTCCAGTTGGGCTTACACAGAAACCAACCTCTTTTTTTTTTTTTTTTTTTTAACTCGGTGAGGAGTTTTTCTTTGAAAAAGTAGTTTCTTTGTTTCATTCTTGTGTATAGATGGATGGATGCTCCTACTAACTTTTGTGCTAATACACAGAGCTAGAAAGAAAGGGAGATGTAAGGAAGGAAACAGCTATGTTTTTTCTTACCTCATTAAACGATTCCCTTACAGCTTCCTAAATAATAACTGAGCTTTACCTCAGCTTCCTGTTTGCTATGATTAGTTTCTTCATTTAACTTCTCTCTCTCTCTCTCTGTCTCTCTCTCTCTCACAGACAACAAAAAAGAAAAGATAAAAGAAAAAAGGTGCCTGTTTTGATTTGGATTTAATGCTCTTGCAGAAAAGAAACTTAGTATTGAACCATAAAGTGGAATATATCATAGATCAAAGAAGGTGGACCACTTTGTTTTTCCTTGCAAATTTTGCGCTCTAGCTCCTGCCTTCTAAGTGGGTTTTGTTTGTAAAGTATAAAGGATTGATTTTGATGAGCTTTCCCAGGTGGATTCTTACAGTGTTTGAGTCTGTCATTGGGGAAAGGGGGTGATTTTGATGAGTTGTACTGGTGGTGGAGCTGGGGTTTTTGTCAAGTTTTCTAGGCTCTTTGTGAAGAGACACAGGTGGGAGTTGGTGAAAATGTCTATTAATTGCAAGCTTTCTGGTTCAAATGGCACATCACAAGAAAGTTTCAAGCTGAGGAAGTCAAAGGAGGTTTTGCATGAAACTAATTCTGCCAGGAAATGGAAGAGAAAGTTTCTGCTTCTCTGGTTTCTAGGTGTTGCTGTTACTATAGGGAGCATTTGGCTTCTCTTCAGCTTTGATAGTGGGGCATTGGGAAGGAAAGGTCAGAGTCTAGATTCGTGTGAAGAAGGAGCTCAGGTCTTGCTTCGCCATTTCAATGTCAGCAAGAACCAGCTTCATGCTTTGGGTTCTTTGTTCTCTGATTCAGATCAGGTTCTTTGTTTATAGCTCTTTCACTATATATATACACTTTTGTTTTTGGTTTTAATCGTGTGCTAGAATTAGTGTCTGTTGATTGCTCCTGTTAATTAGTCTAAAAGCTCATTTCCTTGTTATTATTGAATTTGAAATTTATTCTTCTTTGATTAACTTGATGAACATACGAGTAAATTGTGCATTCTGGAATTAAATTAGGACGCAGAAGGACTTGTTACTATACAAATTGTTAGATATGTATTTGTAGAGATTACATGCATACAGATATCATGAGTCTTGTACCTTTTCATGCATGGACGGAAATATATGGCTATCATATGCTGGGATAGGGAAACCAAATGACAATTTAAACACATCTTTTTAAGTATGAAATTAGCAGAAAAAATTGAAGGAATACTTTTTGGAAAAGTTGCTGGAGAAGTCTCTTGCATTTCAGAAATAGAATGCTTGGTTAAAAACTTATTTTCACTGGTCTGTGTATTGCAGGTAGCATCCCTTGATTGTACCAAGGAACCAGGACCGGAAATGCTAATAAATGATGGCATTGCCTGTGCACTGAAGGTACCATGTTCAAAGAAGCAGGAATTTCAACAGCACATCAGATGGGTCGCTGAAGATGTAGGGCCTAATGGAAAATGCCCGGTTCAAGATGAGAATGAATTCAGGAAGCTTGATCGATCATTGCTGGATGAGTCTGCATCATTTGTTTCACAATCTACAATTTCATCAATTTCACAGGATTTTGGAAAGGTAAAGCCTTGTTGCTGAAGCAGTTGTATATGCATGTCTCTTGCTTGAAAGTTTCAGAATTCTTGTTGTCAGTATTCAATGTCCTGAACTTTAGTGCATTTTGAGTATATTAAAATTTTCACACACTGCATGCATTCCTAACACAGACACACACACAAAAAAATAAAAAAACACCATGAAAGAGGGGAAAATATATATGACTCTACCGAGTGGATAATCAAGAGGCTATGCTTTGTGTTATGTTGTGGGTTCTATGCTGCATCACATCCAACCACTAACAATACGGAAATCCAGTAAAAAAGGTTCTTTTGTATATTTTGGGTTTTCGATTTGTCTCTAAGTGTCTTGAATACACAAAGTTAGATAGTTCAGCAGAGTGTAATTGGCTCACCAGAATATCCACCAAGTGAAAGATGAAAATAAGATAAAAATAATTTCAATGTAAGAAATTTATCAGATGTGCTTACAAAACTCTGTTGGAGGTTCTGTTATTGGATGCTTCGATCTATTTCAAGTTTGAAGCTTGTGCTTAGGTACTTTGGTGAAATTATCATAGCTGCATGACATGTTTTCAGTCTTCCGTTTGAGTTACTAACTGCACTGCCAGGATCATGCACTCAACTTTCTTCATTTCTACAGTAAGTATAAAGAGCTGGAAAGTAGCCTTTAGACTTGACAAAATTGATGCAAGAGAAATATGTATTTCATTACTCAAAGAAAATTGATTGGAGAAATCAAAAGCTTATTATACCTTTGAGTGATGCTACATAGGTATTTTGTCTCTTGGGCTGTTTTGACTTTGGTCATAATATTTTGCAGAGAAGGGAAGTGGACTGTGCAGAAGATCATTGTAAACTTTTTTCATTTGATTTGGTAAAAGAATGCTGGTGGGTCCTTGTTGGAATGATAGTGAGCTGCATACTATTGGGTTATAACTTAAAATTTTGGAGGAAACAAAATCAGAAGCTAGTTCAGCTGGAGCCAGTGCCTCAGCAGCGGCAACAATTGTTGCAGATGAATCAACATCAACTATCCCACAGTCCTCCTAGAGGTGCTGGCAAGTGGAGGAAGAAACTTCTTATAATATTTGTCCTGCTTGGAGTGCTTGTATCTATTTGGTTGTTTTGGCACTTGCATGAAAAGATAATATCAAGGAGGGAAGAGACTCTTGCTAACATGTGTGATGAACGGGCACGAATGTTGCAGGACCAGTTCAATGTTAGCATGAACCATGTACATGCCTTGGCTATCCTTGTATCCACCTTTCACCATGGAAAAAATCCTTCTGCTATTGATCAGGTGATATTTGGCTTTCCATATTTGTTAATCTGTTCTAGGAATTGTGTGTATAAAAAATAATTGGGAATGAACTTGTACTAATTGCATTTCCTTCATTACATAAATCATGCAAAACCTCTATAACAACAAGATGCTATGTTAATGTCAAACTTATGCTCAGGGACTGGAGATTTTAACTGAAGAACTCAAATTGTTACCATATAGGAGTACCATGCAATGCCCGGAAGAAAAATGATCTTACCTTGAACTCTCTTTTATTTCACAGAAAACATTTGGTGAATATACCAAGAGAACAGATTTTGAGAGGCCACTTACTAGTGGTGTTGCTTATGCTCTAAAAGTTCCTCATTTAGAGAGGAAGCAATTTGAAGAGCAGCATGGATGGACAATTAAGAAAATGGGAACGGAGGACCAGACTCTAGTCCAAGACTGTATTCCAGATAAATTGGATCCTGCACCCATCCAGGATGAATATGCACCTGTGATTTTTTCTCAAGAAACAGTCTCTCATATTGTCTCAATTGACATGATGTCTGGAAAGGTGTGTTTCCATATAGTATACATAGCTTTGTCATTTCAGTTAATCTGTTTTCTTTTTATCCAACAAGTTCTTTTCCCTTGTAGATAAGCATGATTACAGTGCATGTACTTGATCATAATTTCTATTTGACTTCCTGTATTTTTATTTTTTCTACGAGTATCCGGACTTTTAAAGAAGGACAAATGAAGTGCTTTTGTTCCAAAAATACCCTTCTCAAGATTTGATTAAAAAAATTAAATAAATGTGTTATGATATCTAATTTTCCTATTGCAAACCTTCCATTCATCAGGGCTTCTATATATTGTTTGGATGATAAATTAAAATTTGAAGTATGTTCATTGTATGGTTCCAAGAATAGAACCTATTGCTTACTCTTCTTCTGTTTGAGGAAAGCAATAAGGGTTGGATTAGAGCTGTTGATTCATATTTAGGTAAATCCTTAGAATTTTAGTGATTTTGGAACTATGAAGCTGCTTTTCTTAAACGGCTAGTTTTCACCTCTCATGCAATAGAGCCAAATTAGTTGATGCCAACCATACTAGCACCTGGGTAATAATAAATCTACACTGTTGCATTAATTTTTAATATAAAAAACTAATAAATGTTTGAAGATGGTATTGAAGAAAGATGTGGCTCTACAACTCTGGATGAGTGTCATACTTTTGTTGCTTCTTTAGCTTGTATGTCAAGCATTTTTTTAAAGGAAAAATATTATATGGATTTTGGCAGATAATATAGGTTTCTGTTTATATTCAAAACCTTGTTCATCTTGCACAACTATCATTACAGGTCAATATGAAGAGCATCTGCTAGTTGATAATTGAGATGCACACTGAATTTTATCATAATATATCAAGAGATACAAGTTCAGAAAAAAATATTTATATTAGAACATTTCTTCCATGTTACCTATATGGAGTTTGTTCTAACAACAATTGCCATATTTATATAGGAAGACCGCGAGAACATCTTGCGAGCAAGGGCATCTGGAAAGGGAGTGTTGACATCTCCTTTCAAACTTTTGAAATCGAACCACCTGGGAGTTGTACTCACATTTGCTGTCTATAATACCGACCTCCCTGATGCTACACCAGAACAAAGAATTGATGCCACTGTTGGGTAATTCTTTTTTCTCCAAATATTCTTGGTTTCTTGCACATGGTATGGTGACTTCAAATATTGTCATATGGTACATTTCTTTGAGATGAACTTACCTTTAAATCTGGGCTCGCTTCTTATAAAGGTATCTTGGCGCATCTTATGATGTACCATCTCTAGTGGAGAAGCTTCTGCACCAACTTTCCAGCAAGCAAACAATTGTCGTGAATGTTTACGATACAACTAATGCAACCGCTCCCATTCTCATGTATGGTACTGATGTTACTGATACTGGCCTTTTGCATGTCAGTAGCCTTGACTTTGGTGATCCATTGCGGAAGCATGAAATGCATTGCAGGTTAGTTCTCTTAGTGACAAGGTTTAGATTATCACAAAGATGAGTGATCAAGAAATCTCCTCATTTCCATTGGGTACAGGTTCAAGCATAAACCTCCTTTACCCTGGCCAGCAATAAATGCATCAGTTGGGCTCCTTGTTATTACTCTTCTTGTTGGCCACATCTTTCATGCAGCCATTAATAGGATTGCAAAAGTTGAGGAGGACTATCGTGAGATGATGGAGCTCAAAGCTCGTGCTGAAGCTGCGGACGTGGCAAAATCTCAGGTACATTTCCTGGTCCTTTTGATGGGTTTCATCCTATAAATATGGCTTCTACTCCTTGCATGTTTATTTATCTTCTATTTGAAATACTATTACTTAAGAAGTTCTACATTCTTCCGGCAACTGAAGTATTCTCATCCTTGCAGTTTCTTGCAACTGTTTCCCATGAAATAAGGACCCCAATGAATGGTGTTTTAGGTAATTAGAAATGTGTTGTTTATACAATGCATATCCTGCCAATATGGAAAAATTAATATCTAAATGCTGCGTCCAACATGTTTTAGGTATGCTGCAAATGCTGATGGAGACTGATCTGGATGTAAACCAAATGGACTATGCCAATACTGCTCATACTAGCGGAAAGGATCTAATTGCACTGATCAATGAAGTTCTAGATCAGGCTAAGATAGAATCAGGCCGGCTAGAATTGGAAGCAGTTCCCTTTGATCTGCGTTCTGTTCTTGATAATGTTCTATCACTATTTTCAGGAAAATCCAATGAAAAAGGGATTGAGGTACATATATAGCAACTCTCTTTATTGCTCATTCTCTTCTCCTTTTCTTGGCATTGATATCATTTCTAACCCAAGCTTGTTTCCAATTGTTCTTTTGGGTGAGAGAAGTTGGCTGTTTATGTTTCTGACCGGCTCCCTGAAGTTGTTATTGGTGACCCTGGACGGTTTCGGCAGATAATTACAAATCTTGTTGGAAATTCGATAAAGGTTGGTTTCAGCAAAATAATTATGGCTACATTTTTTGTTCAATATTTGAAATAATGTTTAATACAACTGCCATTGCTATAAGCTACATATCTAATTGTGGATGGTGTCAGATTGATGATTCATCACTATAACTAAAAGCTTTGTATATGCAGTTTTCTATTTGTATGTAACATCTTATTGGTTGTGCAAATTTGGTTCACTAATGTTTTCCACTGTTATACCCTCAGTTTACACGCGACAAAGGGCATGTGTTTGTTTCTGTGCATCTGGCAGATGAAGTGAGAAGCCCTCTTGATGCCAGGGATGCAGTGCTTAAACAAGGCCTGGAGTTAGTTCAGGATACATCAAGCAAAGTTTATGACTCATTGAGTGGGTTTCCTGTTGTCAACCGATGGAAAAGTTGGGAGAAATTTAAAAAGTCAAGCTGCATAGATTCTAGGGATGAACCTGAAATGATTAGACTACTAGTTACAGTTGAGGATACAGGAGTGGGAATACCAGAAGATGCACAGGGAAATATTTTCACGCCTTTTATGCAAGCTGACAGTTCCACTTCACGAAAATATGGTGGAACTGGAATAGGATTAAGCATTAGCAAATGTCTGGTGGATCTCATGGGTGGGGAGATTGGGTTTGTTAGTGAATGTGGCATTGGCAGTACCTTTTCATTTATTGTTTCTTTCAGAAAAGGAGAATCAACTTCTCTGGATACAAAGTGGCAGCCTTATGATCCAGCTGTTTTGGAGGTCCGAGGAGGGAGAGCCCTGGTAATTGATGAAAGAAGTGTCCGAGCTGAGGTCACAAAATATCACTTGCAGAGGTTGGGAATAACTGCAGATGTAGCTCCCAGTCTGAAGTCAGCATGTGCATATCTATCTAGTGGTTACTGCACAAGGTACATTCGATTTTATTAGCATAGTTGTGTGAAAATTTGAGGTTGGCTTGAATGTGATTAATGTTAAACTGTCATGAAAAAAAACTCTTTTTATCGCAAATGCCAATCCATGCTTGCAAAAATTGTCATCTTATCTCACAATTAGTGAAAAATTTGGAAATTTATGAAAGAAAGTTACTACTTGATGAGTTTCAGAAAAACATTACTGTCATATGATAATCAATTTGATTTTCTGATATGCGCTTAATTCCTTTTAACAGTATTCCAGCAGATTTGCCTATAGTTCTTATTGACAAAGACGCATGGGACAAAGAATCTGGCATTGCTTTCCATCATTTGCTGAAAATGCCCAAGAAAAATGACGGGACAGATATCCAGGTAGACCTTTCAAAGATTTTTCTCTTGGCTACCACCATCAGCTCTGATGAACGCTTAGAGCTAAAAACCTCTGGTTTAGTAGATAATGTACTGGTGAAGCCTCTTCGGTTAAGTGTCTTAATCGCTTGCTTCCAAGAAGCTTTTGGAAGCGGTAAGAAGAGTGAAGTAAATAGGAAGAAACCACCAGCACTTCAGAATTTACTGAGAGGAAAACAAATTTTGGTGGTGGATGACAATTTGGTAAACAGAAGAGTGGCTGAGGGTGCTCTTAAAAAGCATGGAGCAATTGTTACCTGTGTGGAGAGTGGCAAGGCTGCTTTAGAAAAGCTTAAACCACCACACAGTTTTGACGCTTGCTTCATGGACTTCCAAATGCCAGAAATGGATGGGTAATCTCTCTGTTCTAATAGAATAATTATGTTTTTTTGACGTTCTTTCTTTCATTGGAAATGTTCAGTCACAGATTCCTACATCCAAAAATGATTCATAGTCTGTAATCATTATGCAGCTTTGAAGCCACACGTCAAATCCGGTCTATGGAGAGTCAGTTTAATGAGAAAATTGCATCTGGGAAAGCATCAATGGAGCTACCTGGAAATGTAGCATATTGGCACACACCAATATTGGCAATGACAGCTGATGTGATTCAGGCAACAAATGAAGAATGTCTAAAGTGTGGGATGGATGGTTATGTGTCAAAGCCATTTGAAGATGAGAAGCTTTACAATGCTGTGACACGGTTTTTTTAGTCTAGTTGATAGAGTGGATTGACATGCTAGAAGTTGCTTACATCTCTTCAGCCTGCTGGCTGATCCATGTATTTTGGTTGACCCTAAATGCATTTGTTTGGCCAACTGGCAACAAGCCACTGCTACGAGGTCATGGAAGGAATGGTCGATGCCACATTCTTCTAATCTTTCCACCCCTCGTAATTTCTTGCATCATGGTAAGTGTTTTCCAATGGTCATGCATATATGTGCATCAAATTCCCAATGTCTTCATGAATAAAAACTTTTCATCCATATCCTCAAATAAGGCTCCTCTCTTCTTTGAAACTCTTAAATAGATTTACTTTATGAGACCTTCAATGTTTGCAGAAAACCTATCTTGTTCATACCGCATTATTCTTTGTTTCTTTTAAAGAATGTTTCTTTCGCAGTTCTTCTCAAAGGGATACGTTATGCATCAATGTGAAACTAGGTTAGATAGTTGATATTTCTACAAACCATGCCCACTGCTGTTTAAATTGTCTAAGCTTATTGAAATTCATGTTTGCACTGAATTTCCCATATATGATGCTATGAAATGCTCTGTAAAATTGAGAAATGTTAGAAGTGTCAGCAACTGCAGAGTCATCACTGTATTTCGTGAATTTAATTGTTCAACTTCTCATATAATAGGGGGTGTGTAAAGAATAGTTATTTGTTTCCAGGAATCTGAGCTTGCGACAAACTTATGGGTTCAAGAATGCATGGATCTGGTGAGCGCAATCAGGGTTCTTTGATCAGTTGTTGGCACCATTTCCCACTCTGTGATTGCTCCAAGATGACGATAGCTAAATGATGCTGGTGGCTTTTCTGCACATACTAGTTTTGTCTACTATTATTCTATTCCCTTCTCAATTTTGTTTTCCAAATTCTTCATTCTTGTAGGCAGTTCATAAAATGTCACAATGCTGCATTCTTTGAACTCTAATGAGATGATCAATTCGTCTTTCTACCCTTGATGGATTTGTGCATAAGAACATGTGCAAGCTAATGAGGTTAGAATGTTGAACGAGCCATCTAATTAGGGTTGGGTACAGCATTATGACATTTTAATATTTATCTAAATATTCTCCCTCCAAGGAACAGCACAATAATAGCAGGCGATGAACATATGATGTGGTGAAGCCCCAGAGTGTACAGGAAACCGCAGTTACCATGAGGCTTTATAGGGAGCAGATTTTTTTTTTTATTCAAGTGTGAATTTGTATTCATTCTGATTGGTTCCTATGGTCTTGCATGTAGATGAGAATGAGGTGCTGTGACTGTTGGTTATGTGTAAAGTAGGAGCTGTTTGTAACTCGTTCATTCTTCGTTGTATCATAAATTGTAACATTGTATTGTATACGGTGTGAATATGAAGTTAACTAGATTCTTTTTTGGGGGCAAAGGTGTTGAACTAAATCTGATGCATCCTTGTTTTGATCCTTTTTTTTGTATTCATCAATGCATGCCCATGTTTTCGCTGTTATGGCGCCGCGTATAATACCCGCTGATATGCCCCATAATGCATTAGGAGTTGGGAAGGGCCGTTACCTTTGATACTCACCTGCAACCTGATTTGGTGAAGATGATCGTGCAGCTAAAATGTGGTTGGTAAATGTTAGGGAGAGACTGCTTGGAGAAATACATGGGCATTTGCCTTCACATTGGGCACGAGATACCATTAATCATATTGATGGATACTGTTTACGATCCTAAAGCATAAGCTCCATCTTTTTACACAGTTACTTCATTTTCCCCACTTCTAATCATGCGAGATATGCCACTCACATGGACACCTAAGAACAGGACAAGCAAGGCACCTTTCATATTGCACTGGGCAGAACATAGGATGCCTGCAGATCGAGATTCCATGGCCATGAATAATTTGAATCATTTTAAAAGATGGAGTTGTTGTTCGCTTTATACAAATGGAATCCCTTAAACTCAATGTAAATAATATAGTATAGCAGAAGCACAACCTTTCCTTGTTGGGGTGAAAATCAGCTTATGTGGAACGCATTCGCAAGCTGGCCTCGTATACCCCCCTTCACATGACTGTCACTATGTTGTCTAGCAACCGAATTACCATGTAATTTACTCGGTGTAAGGGTTTTTTTTTTTTGTGTTCTATATATGGATCTAACCAACAACCTTTCTGTGGATACACTTCTCTGCAACAGATTAGGTTATTCTGCCATTGTGACCTGTCTTTGTTTCTTTCTTTCAAAAATATGCCAATCCTTTGGAAAAGGACAATGCTAGCCCTTCTTATCCTGTCCATAGCTCCTAGGAAATCAGGTAAGCTAAGCAATACAGCCTGAACTCCCATCCGAGGAGAAGCTGTATCATAGCTGGTTCGTTTTATCATTATTTATCACAGCTTGTTTTGTTCATATCTCACATAAGTTCTTGTTTGTGTATGTTTGGAAATAAATACTAGATGGGGAGTTAGAGCAATGGTGCATAGCAGATGAGCAGACCCCAGATGATGAGTTGCAGATAGCATTGGACTGGGCTTGTGGGAAAGGTGGTGCAGACTGCAGTAAGATTCAAGTGAACCAGCCTTGCTATTTGCCAAATACTGTGAGAGACCATGCTTCCTATGCCTTCAACAACTACTTCCAGAAGTTCAAGCACAAAGGTGGATCTTGCTACTTCAAAGGAGCTGCTATCATTACAGAACTTGACCCCAGTAAGCACTTGCTAAGCTTTTTTTTTTTTTTAATTTTTTTATCTCTAGTTATTTCTCGACTTGTTTTTAATGAGGCCCCACCATAGGAAATCTTGCAGCATGTAAATATCAAATTATCTACTTTTGATTATGAAAAGAAAAGGGAGACAATTCTGTCTTCCACATGCTTAGAAAGTGTAAGCCATGTGAGAGTAGCAGCTGGAAATCATTTTCTATACTTTCTCTGTGTTAAATGATTCTCATTGTTCTTTTAAAAAATTGACGTGCAGGTCATAGCTCTTGCCAGTACGAGTTCCATCCCTGATTCAAATCCATGAGAACCATTAACAAAGAAGATCGGCATTTCACTAGGGATAGAGATTTTTCAGTTTCAGATATTTTGTTCCTTTAATTTTTAGCAGCATTGAGCTTTTCTCATTGCAAATTAAATCAGGTTTTCACATGAGATGAGCTTAGACATATACTTTGCCAAGGTCCCTTCCTAGTTTTCCTTCTACTTCATATTTTCTTCAACAGATTTGCTTCCACTAATGTCCGTTTCTGGAACTGAAAATCTTTCTTCTTCTAGCCACACATGAGATTGCTTTCATCATGTAGCAACATGAAGCAATCATGCAAGAAAACTTGATAATAAGTCGCATATATGATGTTCTATGGACAATCACCAATTCATGATTATCTAAGAAAGAATCGTTGGAGTGGACATAGTAGTACATTGGAAAAGCAACTGCAAATCTCTTTCAGAGAAGTTTGAGACTCGGATTGAAGGATGCACTGAAGAATCGCAAAACTTTTTCTCTGCCACAGATTTTTTCGTGGAACATAACAAATTGAAATCATCACAGCCAAATAGCGATTGCACATTTTTCCAATAAGAATACTCGCAGCACGATAGAAAATATCAGCAACAAATGTTAACCTACATTTACTTCAAGTTCCCTTAGACTCCGACCAGTGATTGAGAAACTGCAACGAAGCAATCCAATAATTTCACAAGCAACATTATATATAATACATAAAGATATGAAATATGAACCATCATCAAGATAGTGAATAGATAGCTAAACAAAGTTTCTTCAGTATCTGCTAAAACCCCAAAGCATCGATGCATGATACTGGTGACGCAGAAATGAAGATTCGCCGCCATCTTAAAGAGGTCTATCCTTAGAAAAGCAAGCTTGCCCAAGCACCAATAAATGCAAAGCCACCAAATGGAGCCAGAGTAGAATACTTTCTGTCCTCAAGAAGAGCCACAGTATAACACCTACACAATTCCAGATTAACTTCTTTCAGACTTTAATCTCCAATGGTGTATGTTGCGAATGGAAAAGATAACTTGCTCAAAACAGGACACTAAGAAAAGAGAAAAGAATAATCTAGATGAAAGCAAACCTCCACTAATGCAAGTTAAAATAATTGTAGAAAAAGTAGTGACTGAAATACAGCGTTGCAATCAATTTAGCTTAACTAGAGCCGCGAGAATGGAGCTATCATAAGGTGTTTTCCTTTTTCGAGACAAATGCTACCCGAGCTGTAAGTCCAGTCAAACAAATCATATAGCTTAGTTGGTATAGGAACTCCTTTATACGGCTATATCTACAGTCTAAACTGAGAGCAAATATATGCTTGGTTCCTGGTTTTTTCCCAAGCAGCAGAAATATAACATTGTTCCAAACATAAGCTGAAACAATAAAAGCATTGAGTTCCAGTAAGTCTATATCCTAACAAAACAAAGAAATCAAATGTAATGTATGGTTCTTGATGTTGGTAACTGAGGCTCAGTATAACAATAAGACAGTTGCAGGTCAGTTTGTTATTGATATATTTTAAGGTTTCTTATCATTACTAAAGTCACCTGGTCGATTAAATTGTCATGAGACATTTGCATATGGTCAACGCCCCCCACCAAAAAAAAAAAAAGAATTTTTCAGTCGCAAATCACCAACAAGAGCAGCTTTAGCATCAGAAAAAAACGATGCAAATGCAAATTCAAAATCTCAACAAACTTTCATTCGAAAACTGGTAAACATGAAAACATAATGACTTACGTTCCAGAGAAAGCAAGAATCCCAGTAGTCAAAAGGCCTCCAAACTGAGACAACAAAGTTCAATCAGAATTAACAAAAGAAATGAAAGGAGAA
>Ga0307509_10008503_pt1 | contig 13065 bp, 16 predicted proteins | sample 10_EM_MG_FD_202245 | JGI IMG/M metagenome (GOLD analysis project Ga0307509, IMG submission 202245) | Populus trichocarpa ectomycorrhiza microbial communities from riparian zone in the Pacific Northwest, United States - 10_EM | ecosystem: Host-associated > Plants > Roots > Unclassified | place...
CCCCTACTTCAAAATCTGGACTGGACAATTTTAACAACTATGAAGGGAAGAACCGAAGAAGAGAGTAAACTTGCTATTTTAGTCGGTTTCTAGTCTCACCTCAGTTTAGCCAACCAATGAAGTTTTGATAAAATTGATCACTCATCCCTTCTCTTTTTTTCTTAGGTTTTATTTATTTATTTACTAAATGGATGTCCGAGCTAGCTTGCATGCACCTCAACTAATTTCACAGGTCCTAAAATTAACAACTATGTAAATATTAGTGACCCTGAAATTTATGGGATTCGAACTAGTGATCTCTAGGAAGCAAATCTAGAGCCTGTTCTTTTTAGATTTTATTTGTATTATAATTAGATGTAATTAAAACTGTGTTTTATCTTAACTATAATTTTAAAAATATTTGTCAATATAACAGTTATCACAAACTGAAAACTCTTTCTTAAAATCTTGCTCCTAGAAAGTTATAATTAGTAGTTTTTCTCTGAACCTATCTTTTCAAACCACAATAACTACAAGAAAGCTAAACTCACACTTTAAACCCTAACCTGTTAATGCACAAGGCCACAAAGGGTCTTATAGAAGTTGATAGAAATTAAAGATGGCATTAAGACCATTATCCTCAATACAAAATGCACCCCCCTGTTCTACAACGATCACTTGCTGCCTAAAAACTACCTTTCAGTCCAAGCCCCAAAAGGACTCGAGATCTGATCATACAAGTAGAAGAATAGGAACCATAGCAGGAATGGCATCAGTTGTATTGGTAAAGGAAGCAATATTCAGTCAAGATAGTGCAAATGGAGTTCAGGTCTGCAACTCCTGATGAAAGATCAGATGGAAGAAGCAGAAAGTGGAACCAGAGGGCTTTGTTACAGATAAAAGATTTTTTAGCGTCAGAATCTTGGAAAGAAGCACGGCAAGTGCTTAGAAGGTGCTCTTCAAACTTGAAACTGGATCTTTATGCTGTAATTCAAAGCAAACCTGGGAAGGAGAGGAGTCAGCTGAGGACACTATTCCAATCTCTTGAACAATGTAACTGAAGTAAGTATTGTTAGCATTATCTTTTCATGTGCTGAGGATGAGGAGGACCTTCTCTAGAATGATTTTTGCGGCACTGCTATGCCTATCATCAGATATATTCACGGTACCAAAGGTTCATTATCCTCATTGATTTTATGAATTCTAAATTTGAGATTAGTATTTAAGAAAATTTATTATCTTAATAGATCAAGCTAATTTAATAGATGCGTCTTTAAGATAATCTAAAAAGGAAATTTAGTTTCCATGGATAAGCAAACTAGTTCAGAATTCTTGATAGTCGGGGAAAAAAGGTTCTTGTGTTCATTGACACAGGTTGCCATTAATGCAAATAGCTTTAATCATGGTTTTTCATTTGTCTTTGTAATACTTATTATTGGAGCTAACAATGTCACATTTTAATGGGATTTTTGCAGCTAGAATATGCAGCAACGGAAAAGGATGTTTCACTTGTGTGGCAATGCTACGAAGGTATTGTCACTGCCTAAGATGATATTTTGTCCAGAATATGATCACCAAATAGTACTTTGCCTACTTCCCTTTTGGTTAAAGAAGCTGAGATCATATAGGTCTTATGACCAGAACTTGGTATGTGATTAGTCCCTTTGCTTTTACTTCGATAGAAGCTTCGGCCATTTTCGAGTAATTGACTTCATTTGCTGATTTGCAACCACCACTCAGCCATAGAAACCCACTGACATCAGCAGCACTGGAACTTGGAGAACATCCATTCTTCTCGTTCTAGTTTGATTCTGGTTTCTGCAAGTCAATTGAATTTGAACTCACCACAAACCAGAGCATGATACACCCCTGACAGAACCTAGATCGATAATTGAATGAATAGCATTTGTTGCAACTGAAGGCTCCTGTTGTAAATCAATGATCCTATTGAAAAATAAGTTCGATCTAGCATGAGAGTTGGATTGAGAGAGATTTTAACAAAAAGTAGCAATAGTATTCTGCAGTAGATTATTTTACAACATTTCCAAGACCTTTCCAAATTTTAAAGTGAAACTGTGGCCTATCTGCAAAAAGAGTCTAAGAAAAGGTGATTGTACAAAAATTTTGAACACTTTCCAGAATACCACCTGCAGAAATTCTAGCAGGAAATTGCCCCCATTACCCGTATGGAAAACCCACCATTTTGTCTGTCCCGGGAAACCATGGTTCTCCAAGAATGATAAGATTAAGGTCAGCCAGTCATCCCAGGGAAGAGCTCTGATATTTTGTTGAAGACATCCATAACCTGCAAGCAGAGAGAAAACGCCCCACATTCTCCTGTTCAGATATTTAAGTGATCTATCGAATTGATGCAACTTAAACCCTATCAGGCCAGGGCGTTTCTTCGACAAACAAATGATAAGCATCGTGAAAGAGTGCAAGAACAAAACTAAAGCATGTTAGAAATTGTAACTGGGTTGGTAAAAAATAGTTACCAGTCAAAGATGTGGAAAACAATTTTACAACAAAAGAATGTTATTTGCAAATGTTTTGGAAATCTATCTAAAGTTTTCAAGTAAATTAACCTTGAAAATATCCATGTCAATGAGGTACCTGCTGGAAAACATAAATCCAGCACTCCACATAACAATAGACACTTCAAAAAGCAGTTTATTCATCCAGTTAACAATTGATACTTTAGACATTTCAAAAAACAAACACCAGTAGCGTAATGGTGTAGCTACAGTGACAAACAATTTTCAATGATTGATGGAGGATGTCTGAGATCAGAAGAGATAGGATATACCTCCTTGTCATTCTGATATTTGGTAATGTTAATTGGGTTCTGTGAACACTGCAAAACGGACAAAATATTAGAGAGATGATTTCTAGATTTTAAAAAAAATTTAATTATAAGTCAATTGCGACATGCCTCCATTATGGCTTGTTGAACTCTTGGATTTTGAAATGCCATGGCAACATCAGGATTGGCCATGATTTTTGAAATTACTTCCTCAGGTGTAAGGCCAATTTGATCTGCAAAACATAAATGACCAGAGAACCAGATGGTAAGAAAAAAAGCTGATTTTCTAATTATAGGTTATCAAATGTAAAATTAGAATCAACAAAAAAAGAAAGAAGAGTTGAACAAATTTCAAGTACATCAAGAAAATCCTGCAGTTTTGGGTAAAAGCTGAATCCTGATCATTGGTGGATTTATAAATCCTTGGTATCTTAACCAAGAACTGGCCAACCCTGATATTTTACCAGAGCACAAAAAACTTCATGTTAATAGAACCAAAACTCATGTTAATCATGATATGAAACTCTTTAAGCATTTTTTATTTATCCCTAATCAACACATTTCATTAAGCAATGGAAAATCAATCTGATAAAACGTCAGCGTTAAATGCAAAATTGGAGGCAATCTGTGCGACCACTGAAATGAGCTATCAAATTCAGGACAATACCAGTAATTAATTTCAAGCTTGAGTATGGAAAGAGAAGATACAAAGATGAGGAGAAAAAAGATTATGAGAAAAGGGAAATAGAACTCCTTAAAAAAGGTATCATTTATGAAATTATTGAAAAACATCAAAATTCAATAAATCACTCCTTATTGAACGGATCAAGCTAAGAGAACATATTGAGGCAAAATTAAGCAGATAGAGCCTATATATTCTAGTAGAACATAACCAAAAAACTTTAACAGCCAAGTTTATAAAGTCCCTCATAAAAAAGAAATAAAAGAAAGGTAGCAAGAAGGCAAGCAATAAACCCATGTTCTCAAATCATAATCATGAACATTTGGAAGATGAAACATATAGCAGAAACAATCAATCCCAAACTCACCAAACTGCTGCTTAACCTCAGCACTGTTGAGATCAAAATCTTTCAAAGAATCCATCATCTGGCTGTCCCATTTACCACTTCCACCCATATTATTTCTGAAGAAAAAGAAGACAGCGAATGAATTTAAATCCATCAAAAACTGGCTAAAAATTGGCCTATGCTTATGATAAAACTTATCAGCACAAAAGCAACCAACAGACCTTAAGAAAACGGGAAAAACTTGTTATAAAAAAACATCCAATACAATTGGAAAAATAACTTCACACAAACTTTTAGCACATATCTGATGTGAAGGAACCACATGCAGAACTTTCTGATATCAGAGCATAAAGGAAATGGGTTTAAAAGATGATTCAGAAACCTAAATGTCAATGTGTAGACATCCCCAATCCAAATAGATTTGAAATATCAGTGAGCAAACAAAAGAAATGAGCACAATAGCATCTCATTAAGCATTTAAACAATTACATCCACCAAAAACTTGCAATAAGAAATGCAGTATCATCAACCATAGCTTAGAAATTTCCTCAGCATGCCATCCTTTCATATGCTAGGAAAGAATCAAAACAAAAGGCTCAAATATCCTCAAGGTCAAACATGCAATCAACATTGAGCATCATAAAACAAAATCAACTACAAAGGAGCTCAAACAAGAGCTTACAGCATGTCTTCCAGTTGCTGACGGTATTGTGGATTTTGTAGCATCCCTGTTACATAATGCACAACACAGAAAACCATAACGTATCAATCGATATGCACTCTAAATTTAGAGTTGCTAAAATTATTGAATTTTGAATTTGGATAGGATATATAAACTGTGCTATTGGTTGAAACAGCAAAAGTAATAGCAAAATAGCATTCCAAGTGAGCCGTTGTAGTGAGACATTATGTCTGTAAAGTCCCCCATCCCAAAAAAAAAAAAAAGGAGGCAGGAAACCTGCTGGAAAAAAAAAAACAACTATGCAAACATCCAAACTGAAACTGACAAGTTATTACATGCAACATGATTGACCTGTAATGTTGACAACTCATATCCACAAAGAAAGGAAAAACAATAGACTTGAATTCCCACAACCTACACAATTGTGGACTTCATTTTTAAGTATTCAATTAAACTCTATGATGATTTCAATAACTGTGTTAAACAACAAAAAAATGTGGTCTATAATGCATCATATCTAGAAGATTTCTCAAATACCACAACCAAAGTAAGCTTTGAGAAGATATAAATCAATGAAGATTTGACTTACATTTGAAGGTGGTAGGGTTCCTCATCTCCTCAGGTAAGTACCTGCAAAGATATGACAAGAATTAAACTGTCAAGAGAAAATATGAAACAGGACATCTAATTTTAGGGTGCAATAACCATATGTAAATCAGACAAGCAAAAGAGGATGTAAGGCCACCACGTGTTTATATGAAAGAAAAACAAGAAGAAAGCTAATATGACAACTGAAGTTCATTGCAAATAAAGAAATACCGGGAAAATGGAACAGCGGCATAATGAAATAACTACACTTAAAGCACAAAATGATTTGATTCGAGGAAAAGAAGCTATATTACGGATAAACCATCTTTTGCATTGTTGGATCTTCCATCATTTTCTCCAAAGCTTCCACGGATAAGAAAGGTCCTGCTTTTTTTGTCCATGAATAAATATCAACTCAGAAAGCTATTTAATATCAGAGAATACTGAATAGGAATTAAGGCCATAAATAGCAATCAAGCACATAAAGTCAGGTGGGGAAAGTGAAAGGCTGCAGGATATCAAGTTAGCATGTGATACCCAGTTCCCACATGAAATCAACCTTAAACTACAACTTCCAACAGTCCTGAAAGCAAAAGTGCTTCATTATATCACTTATCGAGAACAGTGCATTAATGACTTGATACAATTGAATCTGAATGGATGATTCCCTACACAACTAATTGGATCCAGCCCCAAAGAGCAGAGGAATGCTTGAAGATAACATCACCATGGCAATGCAAGCAGGCATGATATGCAACTGAAAATCATCAATGTACTAAAAATGAGCAATGAAATTCCTAAGAGATCAATCTTGAATAGTCACACTACATGTTCCACCACCGACTACAAATTTTTACTAACTGCATATTTCCTTTTTAAAAATGGAAATTGATCTTTGCATCATAAATGCTTTCTAATTTTTATATCTTCTGATTGTTTATTCTTCAAACTACTCTCATATTTTCTTCTAGCAAATATGTATGAAGATGATATAAAAGAACCAGAATACCAAAACAATGCTAGATATTACAGTCAACTTCATAAATTCATGAATCCCTGGTTTCATCATTAGAAACAAAAGTAATTTAGGGCACATAAAACCAGCAAGTGTGAACTATAATAATACAGGAAAGTGAGTAGTTTTTGTTGAATTTTTACTTACGAGTAGATTGAGAACCCTCGGCAGCACCTGGGCCCTGCTTAAAGGCAGCTCCATTTTGAAAGACCTACAGACAGTATTGAACAATTTACTTCAGAATATGTTGAATATAGAATATGGCACGCTAAGTTTTAATGATAGAGACTTACTTTCTTGGCAAACTCAACATCCTTGGATGAGCTTGTTTCGTTGTCATCTTCAACACTTGAAAAGGGAGTATTCAGCGAGGTTTCTTCAGGAGAAATGTCCACAAAAGCTGCAAGCAGGAGCTGCATTATACTTTCTTATGGAGAAAACTTCTAAAAATCCTATAAGCAAGTGCCCAGTATTAAAATGAGCAATCGAATGTTAGCATTTCTTAAGGTATAATCAGTTTTGAAGTTATGGGGGTGCATGCATGATGCATCATGAAAAATCGACAGTGCCTGTGATGCAAACAGAGAAGGAAATAGAGGAAGAGGGGGGGAAGCAGGAAAAAAGGGAGAAGGAAATAGAAATGGTAGGGAAATTCAATATTTCAATAACCAGTTATCAATCGTCAATCTTCCGAATAACAACCCTTAAACAAGATTTTGACTCACAGCCAGAGATTCTGTGTTAATCATCCGAATAGCAACCCCTAAACAAGATATGGACTCACAACCAGAGATTCTGTCATACCATATTTCTTTGTCTCCTCCTTTATCTTCCTTTCCTCTAGAAAATCAGTCTCCTTTTCCTTTCCAACATCAGTGGTTGGAGCTGCTTCTACTTTTGTAGCAGGGATGTCTACTGTGATTGCAGGTTGAGAAGCAGCTGGAGAAGGTGAGGTTGAAGGGTGTGATGCTGGTGGCGGAGAAAATGGAAAAGGTGGCCTTGCAGAAAATGCAGGATTGAATTGGTTATTTTGTGTATTCATCTGTTCTGTCAAAGATTTGAAAGCTTGTTGCATGGCATAATTCTGAAAGAAGAGATGAACATAGAGAAATTATTGAAGTTAAATATGCAATGTTTCTAGCTATTTCTGGACAAAGAGATGAAACGTGGACTCATAAACACACATGCAAAATAGGATTAGAATGACTAGTTATATTATTTGCAAAGTTAATTTGTTAGATCACAAAGAGCATATTGTTTACCTGAAAATGATAAATGCCAGGCCAAAATGTCACATACATAGGGAAAGAACAATTATGATGAAATCAAGCCAAAGAAGTTTAGAAAGGAACAAGTGAAAGTAGAATGTAAAGCATACCACTAATATAATTGAGGTCAAAGGTAGAATATTAAAGGTCCTCTGATTTGAGGTCAAATCATTCCACTAGTTCCAATGGAAATGCCCACATTGAGGTGAAAGGTTCTCCAGTTTTTGAGAAGTAGATTCCATAAGGTGCAGTTATTTTTATAACACCACTCCTCTAGGAACTGAAAAACACGAGTTCTGTCGTAGGTAGTACATACTAGAAAAAACTAACTCGCCAGAAGCTTCACTTATCGTGAAACCAAATTTAATTACTCAAAATATTTGAAACTACAGATTAGAACAAATCATTGACAAAGACAAATTAGAAGAAAGCATTGGGTTGAGAGTTTATAGAAATTTGGAATACTAATTTTCCATCCACAAAAGAAGACACCAACCACCTAACAACTGTAAGAACATGAAATTTCATTCAAAATAAGTAAAAGTCCCTTAATTTAAAATTGGCATGATAAACCTTCAATAGAGTTGAAAAGAAAACGGGAATAAAGCAGAAGACCTCAATCTCTGAACAAATCAACTCTCACACAAGGAAAATAAATTTTTTTAAATTGCAAAACAACATATAAGAGTTAATTACATTCCACAGGTGTGACATTGTTGGATCTACAGAAGGCTGTCTTGCAAGACCAGGGGAATGAAATAACAAAGATCAAATTTAATGGATCAAGCCCAACAAAAAGGTGAAAAGGGAAAAAAATTGCTTGCAAGCAGTATGAAACCCAACAAGAAGGATTTGTCACTGCCCTTAGAAGAAACTGTAGAATGAAAAGGATGACAAAAGGAAATCACCATGAGCTGATATTCACACTCCCCTGATGTTTAACCAAACTCCCACTAGCACTTATTTTTACTAAACAGACCAATATATCCTTGGAAAAGGTTAAGCTCTCCATATTTCCCTTGAATAAAATCAAGACTCCCTATGTCCATCGCCCTTTCAGTTTTCCAGCTTTGCTCTCAAGAATGAAAAAACCATCTTTTTCTTAAATCACCATTTACTAACCAGTAGTAATCAATCATATTTGTCAAATTTTCATAAGAAAAACAACAAAACCAATATTGACAAAGATCACAAAATTTATTGCAAGATGCTCTCTACAATTCCACCATTGGTGCCACTGCCACCAAAGCCACTCCCTTTCATTACTCCACAATCAACTCAGGTACATTATACCTCAATTTCCAATTTATTGCAAGATCACAAATCCATTGGAGCTCACAGGAGAGACCCAAAATTGCAAGATCCATTGGGAGTTAAATCTTCCCTATAAACACCATGTTGACTATACAGATCTTTACCATGTTGCTTGTGTTCGTTTGGTGCTTAATTAATTTATCTTGAATTATAATGGACAAAGAGAGAATAGATGGTGAATTGGATTTGTGGTCTAAGAATGGTGGTGAAGGGCTTGATCTGGGTTGAAATGGTGGTAATCAGCGGTGGAGATAGCTGGCTTGATTTGGTGGAGATGGTGGTGACAAGCATTGATTGGAGGCATCTTTATTACAGTAACAAAAAAGTTAATATATAAATAGCAATATATGTTCCATGGGTATTATAGTCAGCTTGAGAAAATGGAGTAAATGAGAGTGGTTTAACCGTTGTTGGAGTGTCAATATCACCTCCTGAAATCACCCTCATAACATCTATCACTGCACTAAATTATGCACATAAATAACTAGTATAAAACACTCAACAACCGATCATAAGTGAACTAAAAACCTTTCAGCCCCAACCTTTACTCTAAATCGCAATGCTATAGCACACAAATTGATAGGTAGTCAGGAAATGAAAAAGGGAATTAAATGTATGACTTAGCCAAGATTTGGAAAAGTTAACCTTGAAGCTACAAAGCCTCCACTATTCAAGTAACAGGAGTCAATGACATACTGATTTCCACAGCTTAAATTTTACAAGCACCTAGCTACAAATTTCTTTCCATAAATGCCACACCACATGGTGATTGCATTGAAATTCTATATAAATAAAAAATAAGTACTATAATATCAACAAAAATTTTCCCCGTCATCATTCCATTGGCACAGTTGCTCAGTAAGAAGACCAGAAAGTTAAGCAAAACATGCAGATATTTGTACCTTGCAGGAGATTAAAAAAAAAAACTCACCTTTACCCTGGTAGCCACCTGTACATTAGATAAAACCCAACGTTAATCCAGCATCACAAAAAGAAAATAAAAACCCTTAACAACTAGATAAAGGTGCATATAAACGAGTGATTCTCACCCATGAAAAAATTGCTGATAACCCAACACCAACTCCAACCCAAAACAGCGGTGATCCTCTACAAACACACAAAATAAGCATCCATCAACACATAAAAACAAAGAACACCCAATATAACTGGTGTACACGAATGCCTAGCTAAATGCAAAAGGCTCGAAAAGCAATCCATTACATTTGCGAAGGAGGTGGCGACACTGGCTGAGGATTAACTCCTACAGAAGCTGTTTGTTTTCCACTAGATGAAGAAATGCTAGCAAAATATTCACTCCCTAATTTCCCTACCACATTATAACACAAAATTAACAAAAATCCAACAAACAAAATCATTAAAAGAAACAAAATTCAACAAAAAATCAAAAGAATCAACAAATGAAATCACAAAAAGGAAGAGACTTTGATGTCGAATTAGTAATTAAGTGACTGAAAGTTACCATTTTTGGAGGTTCTACGGTGACCATGAGAGTTGGCAAGGGCAGAAATGGAAAATATTGAAGCATGAGGGGCAGTTTTGGAAATTCCGAGAGAGAAAGGAAGAGAGGGCCTGGTTGTGGATATGGAGAATTTAGGGGTGGTAGGGTTTTTGAGAGAAGTTGGGTATCCCATAACTAATTTTGGGGAAGAAGAAGAAAGTAGGGCTAATCTAGGGTTTTCCATGTTTTGGATTTTGAAATAAAAAACCCTCAAGCAGAGAATTAGAGCATGCAGAGGTAGGGGAAGTGACTGAGTAGAGGAGGGGGAGTTTTTTTGGGTCGCTCTGGTCCTGGTGGTTTCAACGAAGAGAGACGAGTGGGAGAGGAAGGGAAGGCATTGTTCACCCTGGCCCAGCTCGGCTTGAGCCCAGACCAGTTTAATTAGATTGATCCAGAACGGAGACCATAGATACAAATGGTCGAACTTTAACCTAGATTTAATTGATCGAATTTAGGTTAAAAAAATAAAAATAAATAAAAATTAGTTAATTTAGTTAAAAATTCAGATTGATATTTGATCTATAGTAAAAATTAACTTTAAAAAAATTGTTAAAAAATACTATTTTATTTAAAAAAATTAGCCCGGATTAGTGACCGGATTTTATCTCATGCCAGATTTAATTTGAATTGATTTTATATTGAGACGTTTAAAAACTAAAGTATTCAAGCTGGTGCTAGTCTACTAAACCGGCACAGATTTAGGCCCATAGGCCTCTTTAAAATATTGAGATAATGGGCCTTGAAGTCACAAACCCTAAAACAAATCCACGCCCATGGTATAAACTCGTAAACTTGCAACTTCAATTTCCCCTTTTACTTTCCCTTTCCTTTCCTTTTCAAACACACCGCCTTCCTCGAAACAAAAAAGAAAAAAGAAAATCCACAAAAAGCCCTAGAATTTATCAGACCCCAATAAAATCCCCCCCTCAAAGCCCTAAATCCCCATCCCTCACTCCCTCCTCTCTCTATCTCTCTTCACATTTCTTTCCGATCTTTGATTCTCTCCAGGTATTCTCCCTCTCCTGTGCTGTGTTGTGTTTTTAGGGTTTCGAATTTTCTAGGGTTTTTGATTTGTGTTTGTTGACTAAGTTATTGACTATATTTACGGATCTGAAAGTTTTTTTTTTTTGGTTTTGAGCTCTGTTTATTTCAGTTTTTTACAGGCAGGAATTAGGGTTTCGTTGATGTGTGGCTATTTTGGTCCTATTTGTTTGTTTGTTTAGAGATTTGAAAGTATGGTTCTCTTAAGAAAAAATTTAGATTCGTAACTGCAGCAATTAGCGTTTTTTCCTTTTTTTTGTTTTGCTTCGTGCATGATCCGAATCTAACTATTCTTGATATTTATCAAGACGTCTTTGTATATTGATGAAACGGTTGGAGTGGAAAAAGGAGAACCGAAATTCGGGGCTTTTTGTTAGTTTTTGAATGGTTAATGTGCTAATCCGATTGTTTGAACTTTTAAAATATATATTCGACAACAGTTTGAAGTAGTTTTTGTTGCTTTTTTGTCAAAAAGTTTAGAAGCAGTGTACTCTGGCTCTTTTGTGGGTAAGAAAGAGGAGCTTGGCATGCTAATTATGATCTGTTTCTTTTATATTGTTGACCCAGCATTTTGTTAAATTATTGGGCTTTTTTTTTGCGAGTTTATGTTTATAAAGTTTTTGAGTGATCAAATATGTGGATTCTATTTCTCTGCGTGATATTTTGGTTGGTGATGAAGATCGGGGGAATATTTATTTTCTAAGATCGGGCTCACCATTGCTTGCTTATATATGTAACAAGGGTGGAATATGAACAATTTCTACTGTTAATTTGTTGTGGTCCTTCGTTTATTTTGTCTGTAACTGCTCCAAAAGATTTTCTTGAAGGGGCTATTGGTGAACGATGAATATGCATGTATTATTTTATTATGCCAAAGTTTTGATACTGACCATTGCATTGTTTTTTCTTTTCTTGTATCTGCATTTTGCAGGTTTACTTGCTACTCATTTGCTCAAAAAAAGTTTGTGCTGTTGCTGCAATTTCAATGGCTACAACTGTGGACATGTCTCTTGATGACATTATAAAGAAAAACAGAGAGAGAGGTAGAGGACGAGGCAGGGCCAGTCGTGGCCGTGATCGTGGACCTGGTAGGTTCTTTAATAATGGAAGGATGTCAGGGGCGGTTCGTAGAGGCCCTCTCTCAGTGAATGCTCGGCCACCAAAATACTCAATTGCCAAGGCAAGCTCAAAACTGTGGATGGTTTATGCATAAGATTCAGAACCTTCTAGGACTATGAAATCCAAATGCAAGGGATCTCCATTATGCTCTAGAAACTAGGAAGTCAAAATGCAGTGGATCTTAATATTTATTTGTTCATGGAGAAGCTCATTTTGGCCTCATCCACTAAAGCATTACAGCTCGTAGCATTTATAACATTATCTTGGGGATTTAGTTGTACTTGTGGGTTGTGGGGCTATATACTGGGGATTTTGCCACAGATCTGATGACATAAGTCTGTGCAGAAGTTATTCTGGTTCACATTCAGTTATTGTGCTACTTCCTAGCATTTTACTCGGCTTCATTAGGTGAATATTTTGGACCAGAGCTCACACCAGTAACATAATGTCAGTTAACAATTAGACCTCTATATAATCCATATTATATAGTTATCACTTGTTTAGATGGAATGGATCCTCTTGCTATGTTTGGAATTTGTTCGGTGCGAGATCCCATCTCTCCTAGTTCATGGTGTTTTTGCAAAGGAGTTCCTTCGCTTAACTTCAGAACTGGAGCTCTCACCAATATCAAAGCACTGGTTTTTGCACGCAGTGGGTCGAATTCCTCACTCCCATCTTCCATCTATTAATTCAACCTCCTGAAGTTTGG
>Ga0307509_10008504_pt1 | contig 13064 bp, 16 predicted proteins | sample 10_EM_MG_FD_202245 | JGI IMG/M metagenome (GOLD analysis project Ga0307509, IMG submission 202245) | Populus trichocarpa ectomycorrhiza microbial communities from riparian zone in the Pacific Northwest, United States - 10_EM | ecosystem: Host-associated > Plants > Roots > Unclassified | place...
TTATATCGGCAACGCTTCGGAATTTATCATGGGCCAAGGAGGTAGTGCTATACCATGACCCAGCGTAACCTACACGCGAGGTGTGCGACCGTAGAGTCAATCGCGGGAGCGGGAGGAGGGCGAGGGGAGCCACCCAGCGAGGAGAGCCACTCAGCAGTGGAGGTGCCAGCTATCGTGAGGGGCAGTAGGGTGCCAGCCGAGGAGGCAGATAAGGTGCCAGCAAAGGAAGGATGAAGCAGTACGGTGCAAGCGGATCTAACGCGTGGGAAGCGGGAGAGGGAGGGCTCGCCAAAGACTGAGAAGTACGAACGCGGAGGACCGAAACAGGGTCACAGTTTTTCGAATGCCGACCGTACCGACCGAGCAACTCAGGAGAGAGTGCAATACCAGAGAGCAGGGCCACCAGGGCAACTACTTCACCGATAGCCCGAGACTAGCGACCGCGTGTTGACGAGGAAAAAGGGTTGCCGACCGTGCAAATCGGTAAGCGAAGGGCGTCGCGAAGTGCGGGGTAAAGGGTAGGAACATCAACGCGAACGAAGACGAACGGAACCAGAAAGGAATCCATAACCCCCGGGAGGGGAGGCCAAAAGCCCCAGAGGAAGTAAAGAGAAGAAGGCGTGATAAACCCCCGAGCAGATGCCACGGACGGGGTAGATCAGAGGGGGAGGACACTCTCACGATGATTTCCCATGGTGTTGAGATTTCAATCGCTGGAGGTGGAGCGGACGAGAAAGATGTTCTATCTAAGGGGGCTCCGCCCCCTATTTGCTTGCATCTTTCTCGTCCGCTCCACCTCCAGCGATTGAAATCTCAACACCATGGGAAATCATCGTGAGAGTGTCCTCCCCCTCTGACCTCCCCTGATGGCTTTTGCCTAGGTGTGTCACGCACCGGTCTCGCCCTTTCATCTCGCTGGGGTCTTTGGCTTCCCCGCCCACGGGGTTCTTGATTCGGTCTTCGTTTGTTCACGCTGGCGTTAGCGTTTCTCCCCCTTATCCCGCACTTTGCGACACGTCTCGCTTAGCGATTTGCGCGGTCGGCAAGCCTCCCTCCATCGTCAATATACGGTCGCTAGTTTCGAGTTATCGGTGAAGTAGTAGCCCTGGTGGCCCTGCTCTCTCGTATTGCACTCTCTCCGGAGTTGATAGGTCGGAACGGTTAGTGATCGAAAAATTGTGACCTCGTCCCCGTCGTCCGTGTTCGTACTTCTTGGTGCCTGGCGAGGCTTCCCTCTCCCGCTTCCCACGCGTTAGATCCGCTTGTACCGTACTGCTACACCCAGCTGGCACCTTACTGCCCCCCCCTCACATACTCTTCCTCCTCCCTGGGTCTACCCCTCGTCCGGGATCCTTTCGGGTAGTGACGCTCTCTCTCCTGTAACAAGGGACCACGTGAGGGAGGCGCTAATTTCGTCCGGTCGGCTCTTGGTCTATCCGTTGTGGCTGGCATCCCCTCTGCGGCGTGGCTCTCCTCGCTGGGTGGCTCCCCTCGCCTTCTTCTCACGCTACGCGATTTACTCTACGGTCGCGCCCCGTGATGGTTACGGTATTCCATGCTATAGCACTACCTCCTTGGATGTTCCAAAAGTCTGTTGCGCAGTAATTACTGGGGACAGTCCGTCCCCGACTCGCTCGCCCCTGTAGCCCTTTGGGTTTGGGGTTCAGTACGATTACGTTAGGGCAAACGGCAACAGTAGTTTTATCCTTTCCGCACCGTCAGCCCTGGGCCGTAAGATTCTGTTCTTTTGTTTAGGGGAGCCTGCTGAAGGGTTTCTTTGCGCCTGTATATCTTTATGTTTGTTTTCTTCGTGTTTGGCTTTCCTATGCTTTCCTTCCTATTGGTTTAGGCTGGTGGCTGGTGTGCGGTTAGGCCCGTACCATAGGGTCTTGGGAGTACGGTTTCGGTCTTCATGTTTGATTGCTTGCCTACAGGTGGGGGGTATTTGTTTGTCCCATGATGAGGTGAAGTGGGCCGTTGGATTGTTTCATAGTTTTGTTTCGGCCATAGCTAGCGCTCCATGCTGTTTCTTTTACTTAGCAATGAATACATGATATAAAAAAAAAGAAAAAAAGAAAAGAAAATGCCCCCTATTTCCTTGGTTCTTTACGCTACTTGGTATTTCTTTCACGCCTCCTGTACTTCCGTATATAAACGTCTTCTATTGTAATATCCAAGATCCACGCCAAGACCCCATGAACCCTGACCCTGATCTGCCGTTATGCGATCAACCTTGACCTGAGATTGACTTCTCCGAACCTTCAGGCTAAACGACTGTCATCGTTTAAGAACTTCCTGTCATTGGGTGCCTTGGACTAACGTTTAGTGCCAAGACCCCATTACACGAGAGGCTTATATGCAGAGAATTCTGCATGCCAAGCTATCTAAAAATATAGGGTTCTAATGCATACTCGAACGCCCTCCTGACTGCTCAAACTACCCTATACAAGTGCCCTATCTCACAACAGTCCTCCCTCTTCTTCAGCCCTCGCCCATACAGGCAAATAAGAATATCACTCAACAAAATCCAAATCCACCCTGTAAACATCGCTCTAGCTAGATAATTCAACTCGTGTTTGACCCCCCATGATCCTCCTATTCTCCAATTGTCCTACTCCTGGGGCTTCAGTACACCAATGTAGCTGTAGTGCCCGGCCTTTGTTACATGACTCCGTAGTTCCTCCCCCGAGGTTGTATATACCTCCTTTCCGCTCCTGGGGCTCCCCTTGCCCATACTCAAGAATATTGATCAAATTTGTCTCCTCCATTGCAGTTGTCCGACACGTGAGGTATAGCTTGACATCGTTAAGATGAACGCGATGTTTTAACCCACAATGTTTCACCCTCCCAAGCTCCTGTATATGGAGATCCTAGAGTCGCCCCCTTTACCTGTGGTATGCTAACTCCCCCAGGAGATAAGGGCCTTCCCACTAAGGCTCCTCCGGGTTGCTTCCGCGCTACTGGTCAACCATGAATTGCCATAGTAAGACTAGGTGGCCAACCTTGGAAGTGCAAGAACTGGGTTCCTTCCGAATCTCTATCTTTCGATCAGCTTGTTGAACTATCTTCTGAGCCGCTTTCGCATATTTCTCATCGCTTCTGGTAAGACGCTCTAGCTGCTGGTTGGCCAAAAGTTCATCTCCCTTCCATATAGCTAGATTCTCCACAACTGCTCTCATGAGAATAGGTACTCCCCGCTCGGTACCAGGTGATGTATCCTAACCAATCCTGGTTGAGTTGTATCCAATTAGTAACTAAGCTGGACTGAAGTTATGCATACTAAGAAGGCGGGTATTGATTAAATGAATGACAGAATCAATGTAGATCTCCCAATGTGTGATTTCCGCCTTGCTGGCCATGCCAGTCACTTTCAGACCATCTACCAACAAGGGTACATATCGTTCAGCCAGGCCCGCAGACTGTGGATAAGATTGGGGAGTGGCAAAGTGAATAACGTGAAGGTTTTACAAGATTTTCGCAAACTCGCCCTGGACGGAATGTGTGCCATTATCTGTATACCTGGCTCTCGGCCATTCAAACTGCTTAGGCACTCTCATCAGAAGAGATACCCCAGACTTTCCTTGGATATCGGGTTACTGCGTGTTCGAAAAGGAACTGGGTAAAATAATCCACACCGATAACAATATACTTGGTTCCTGTAGGTGTGTCCAGGAATCGTCCCACAAAATCCAACCCAAGTAACACTAGTGTTGGACGTGTACTATTGCCATTTGAGAGACAGAAGGTTTTAACTTGAATTGTCTGATTAATTGGCAGCTGGGGCATGTTGCGCAATGAACATGTACGTCCTTCCCTCTGGTTGGCCAGTAGTAGCGTCCATTGAGTGTATGGGACAGTATTCCAGTGGTGAAGTGACCATGACAATCATGGAGGTAGTGCAATATTGCAGGCACATGATTGGGCTAAACACAGAACGACTCCCTCCCATTCCTTTCAACATAAGCGAACAGGTTTGGTAGCTTTGCAGCAATACTCTCCGGTTCTACAGCCAGTGAATTAGCTGAATTTACATTGATAAGGCAGGATGATCTAGATCTCATCCGTATGAGTCTTAATCCATCCAATGTCAACGGTAGGCCATCTTCGTCTCAGAACGCCTCCAAGTAGCAGAAAACCTTATGGCAGGTAATCTCATTGTACCATTCATCCGTGAGGCATTCGCTTCACTCTGCTATCGTTTTCTGTTCCTCTACTGCGGCGACTTCACCTGCTGCTTTTCCGACGTCTGCAAGATCCTCTTCTTCCCTCTCATCTTGTGTCCTAGTACTCAAACTATCCACCAAAAATTCTCTTTTCCTGGTATATGTATTATTCTATGTCGTATCCTACCAATTGAATTTGCTACCGAACAATTCTGCGATGCGTATCATGTTTGCATAGTAGGATAATGAGAGCTTGGTGGTCTGTGTAAACCTTCGTCAGAAACTGTAAACTGAATAATGAACCCGCTAACTTCCTCCAAACCCCTCCGGATAGCTAATGCTTCCCATTCTGGAGTGGAGTATCGGGTTTCTGCTGGCAGAAGTCGTTTTAATATAAACATAATTACTTTCATATGTGTCTTTGTTGCTGTAGATAGCTTTGTGCCTGCTGGATTGTTTGGTAGGAGAACAAGTACACCACCAATTGCATGCATTAAGACATCGGTCATTAGATGATATTGGGTAGTCTCGTCACCTGCACAAACTACATTCTTGATAATAGCCTGTTTGATAGCTGGGAACGAGGCCTCCTGCTTGGGCCCCCACTTTAGTCCACACTCGATTTTCCTTGAGTGATGTCTTTTGCTCAACTTAGGGGTAGCCAGACTCGAACCGTCAACCTCAACCTTATATTGGACAGCCGTCTTGATTAACGAGGCAGGCTCCGCCCGTTCTGGAATCGATTGATGTAGAAATCGGGTCATAAAAAGGAATACTTCAATTTCTGCAACGTTTGTAGGCCTTGGGTATTCATAGATGGTTCTAACTTTGTCAATGGAAGGAGGTAGTCCGCTGCCATTGCGTTCATAGTAATCAATTAATATTGTCAAGAAAAAGCCCGACTTGCTATCTTTAAGTGTAATTCAAGCATAGAGGAGTCAAGGGATATAATGATCATGAAGAAAGTTAAATAGAGAGATGAGGGTCGTATGTTCGCCAAAAGCGGCATCCACAAAGCGCTTAGATGCTCCCGCTGAACATCTGTTGACAGATGGCTCAGGATCCGGTGCCAGTATACCTCCACTAAAGAGATTCTTTATTCGTGCGTATGTCAATGTTACACCAGCTAGACCTTGCCCCATTTGTAGATATTGCCATTGGCCATTGTACGTGGAGAAGGCAGTACGATTGATGTGAGCAGGTTTCATTCTTACCGACCAAAATCGGTTTTGGGTATCGGCCTGCAAGTACATAGAAAAACGTGCTTGGATCAAATTGTTTACTATCACTGGCTCCATTCGTTTCATGAGATAGCTGGTAACCATCGTAACTGCATTAATCAGACAGAAAACATGTACCATTTGTAGTTTTCAGTCCTCCTTTCTCACAAATTTGATCTGAAGTGACCAAGATGAATCAACACGTCCTATAAATCCAGCACCTTCCAGTTGTAGCATAATCAACTCAAGCCAGTCCATCTCCTCTTTCGTGTAGATTTTATCGCGTGCGGGCCGGGGCTGGGATCCAGGCAATACTGAAATCTGATGCTGAACAAGATCAGTAATGGGCATATCTCTTAATGCATTCGCAAACATATCTTTTCATGTGTATAGTTATAGCATGAGTTTCTTCTTCTCCTTCTCATTCAGCTTGTGCTCTAATATAATTTTCCTTGTCGCGAACTATATACCAGCTGGCACCTCTTCCTTCTGACCCATCAACTCCTTTCTATATGCCACAGGCCTTCTGTCAGTTGAATATGGCAAAATCTGGCCAAATAGTTCCTCCTCAGTAGGAACTCCTATCCTCCAGTCATACGCTTCTGAAAGTTCCCCAATTCCAGCATGGTTGATAAACATCTCTCTAGCCTGAAATGCCAAGTTCTCATCAAAAATAATCTCCCCAGCCCTTCCTCCTCTTCCGTGTACCTCCTGAACATTCACCATTTGTGAGTCCATCCCACTATCATTCAACACACCTACTTCTCTGTGAAACCAGACCTCATGAGGGCCAAACGAGCCTATCTCTAACTGATTAAATCTCGTAAGACTCTTCTCAATAGGTACATCTGCACTATCATCCACACTACAGCTACCATCATCATCATCACTCTTATTAATCAAACTTGTCTTTCTATTTCTCGTATTTTCTTCTCCTCAAACTGTAAACCTTCATTATTAATAACTGTTAACTTATCTCCTTAGCCACCCAATTGGCTTACTTCATTGACTGGCATAGTGAGTTTTCCGAATTCTCTGAAGTCCCACTTTTGTAGGCCCTATCGACTGCCTCCTCATTCATGTGTTCCTCCTGTTGTTCGGTGATAAGGTCAATAAGTCTCTCGATAAACCGATTGCCTTGAGTTTCTTGTAGCTCAAGCTCTGCCCCAACATCAACCGATAACTGCTGTCTTGGAGCTTCCTGATCTCTCAAAATAATGAGAACCTGGCGGACGGTGTGCACCCTCAGTTTCCCGAACCATACAGCTCAACTTCACCTCGTTGGTGATCTTGACCTTGATTCCTTGGCCCCTTATAATGTAATAATATCCAGTAGAATAGTGACCCCTGGCTTTAACAGGCTGTAGCCACCTGTGACCAAGTAGCATGGGATAGGTCGGGCTACTGTAACAATCCTATTGTTGAGCAGGTATGCAAGAGGGAACGGCAGTCATGTCCGACATGAGCAAGGCTCATTTTCTTGTACCAAGAGTTCAGGGGATACTAGCTCTTCAGATAGTATGCAGCTGGCTTCCTTGTCTTTGTGTGATCAGTCGAAGGATAAGATGTCTTCTGATAGTAAGATAGGTGGATTGTGGTATTTGATAGGACCATCATGATAGTTATATGTTCAGGCTACCCGTGGAGACTATCACAATATTCTCCAGATTCTTAGAGTGTAGGCTTTCGTAGACGATGAATGTATGTTAAGAGCGTAAAGCTAATCGTATTGCAACTTAAGTATAGAAAAGTACTTAGATTATGGGGTGAAGATTCCATGTCTTGGTCGGAACCAAGCCCTTTTTATAGGCATCTTCTTACAACACTTACCCTGGTAACTCATCACCTTGCGTTACATACTTCTATCACTCCTGGTAAGTCATAGCGTGAAATCCATCAGCTGACTGTTATGAGTCGCTGCGCAACATACCGTTATCCAATCAAAACTCATAAACCAAGTCATGTCCTCGAATGAGTCACATGTGAGAAACCCATGACTAATAATGTGAGACATGTGCGAAAGTCATTACATCAAATGACGTTACAATCGTGCGTCATGAAAACATTAACCAACTATAATATAACAATAACTCGCACGTGCGCAGTAATATGCATCAGCAAAAAGGTGGCCTGCTTCAGATACGGTAGTGTTGCGTCCTGACTCGAGTAGCCTGGACTCTGCATCCTGTACGTCCTGTGCGTCATGGACCTATGCGCCACACCTGGTGGCGTCCGGTTCATCCAGAGACCCTTGCCGACACTGGGTTCCGTCTGGACCCATGCGACTAAGCAACCCTGCCTCCCATGCATCCTGACTTAAACCTCAACACCATCGCACATCAGCATTCCCCACTACCCCTCATTCTCCTTTCAGCCTTCTTTGTCTTCTACCCCGGATGTGAGCAAGGTGTATTTCTTGGCAAAGAAAATATAGTTCGTGCTGGCGCCTGGTGAGAAAGCCATCATACCGTTAATCGTAAATTTGCACAAAAGACCCCGGGGCCGAGTCACACTGGGACTCAGAGTTCTATTTTGAGAACATCATCTTTGAATGAGCTAAAATGCCAGCTCACTCCAGTCTGAAAGCGAGTGATAGCCATAACACTCTCTAGTGCCTGGGGGTTTCTTGGCACTTAGCCTCAAACTGGATGTGACGCGACACACTCTTTTCATCACAACATCCACACTCCGGGCTCACAGCTGCAACACTCCACCACAGCCCCACAATCGATCCTGAATCCGACACATAGAGGTTCCTGGGCTCGATGACAGCTATCTAGCGGTATAAGATTCATCCCCAGAGGGCTATTATTCATGAAGTCACATGGCTGAATAGGGTGGTATGCGGGCGATTGCGGAGCTCGATGGCAGATTCCTCCACAACCGCTGGGCCGATTATGTGTCTGATTGCGGGAAGTGGTTGGGCCCGACGCTAGCTACGCAGCGGTATAAAGGACGTCTCTGTCGCATCGAAACACATGAAATAGCTGACCCTTGTGAGAGTTGTCTTTATAGGTACCCTCGCGATCTCAGAACTTGATGGCAGATTCCTCCACAGCGGCGCGGCCGATCCGGGGTCTGATTGCGGGAGGCTGGTCGGCTCGATGCCAGCTACGCAGCGGTATAAAGGACGTCTCTGTCGCATCGAAACCCATGAAATCGCCAACCATGGTAAGAGTTGTCTATATAGGTACCCTGGCGATCTCAGAATTCGATGGCAGATCCCTCCACAACCGCTTGACTGATTCTCAATCTGATTGCGGGGGGTTGTTGGTCTTGATGCCAGCTACGCAGCGGTAGAAAGGATGTCTCTGTCGCATCAGAACTCATGAAATCGCTGACGCTTGTGTGGGTTGTCTTTATAGGTACCCTGGCGATCCCAGAACTCGATGGCAGATTCCTCCACAGCCGCGGGACCGATCTAGGGTCTGATTGCGGGAGGTTTTTTGGCTCGACGCCAGCTACGCAGCGGTATAAAGAACGTCTCTGTCCCATCAAAACTCATGAATCCGCCAACCCTTCTGAGAGTGTGCTTTTCACTAAAGTAATAGAAGACTTGATGGCAGATAACTCTATGACCCCTTGACCAATCCTGGATCTGATTGCAGGAGGCTGTTGACCACAACACCAGCTTCCCAATGGTGCAAGCTCCTCCCCCCCGCGACTTTTATTCATCAGGTTACAGTACTGAATCAGATAATGGCGATCCCAGAACACGATGGCTGGTTCCTCCACAACCACTGCTCCGACCCTGAATCCGTTTGCAGGGGGTTGTTAGGCTCGCCGCCAGCTATGCAATGGTATAAGGTTCATCTCTCCACGACCTTTATTCATGATCTTACAGGGTCCCGGCTAGGGTGGGTCTCTGGAGGCCAGAGGGAGGGCTTGAACTTGAACGGGTATTTTGGCAGAAGGCTGCCTAGTTGTTTCTATATGGATTAGCCTGTATATTACTAGTAGAACCATAGAAGAATAGTAGTAAATTTAATTATTGGCTAGGATGAAATCTATTGTGACCCAGGTCAGAAAAAGGTAAAGGGGGAACCCTTCGCTTATCTCAGGAAGATGTGGTCTGGCGTCGGGTACAATCCTGAGTATTAGGTGGTGCGTCAGGTAGCGTCCTGATGATTAGTTGCTGTGTCTGGTGCGTCCTGAGGACTAGGTGCTGCGTCAGGTTGCGTCAGATGCGTGGTGTCATAGAGTGGTTGCATCTTGGTTCGTGATTTCCGTTCCAGTGTCAGGTGCATCAGACGCAAAGAATGCAGAGAACGCAAGGTATTATTTTTGCTGATGTGAGAACTATGAGTCGAATGACGCCATAGTGTGAAATCCAACATACCTTATGACTAACAAATATTAGTCATGGGAAATCTGCCTTGCTTAGTCACAATTTGTGACATTAGCTCCCGTCTCCTCCTAGCATCGGTCCCACGATGCTACTTACCCCAATCTAAGAACCTCTCCTCCCAGCCCTTCTCAGCTCCTTTCGCTGGCTGTCGTTTCTGGGCTCGTGTTCCGTATTTGAGCCTCTCCCTTCGTCCGTCTCTTTCTTCAATCTTTCTAGGCTGAAACCAGATCATGCAACTGTTATGTGAAGTCCCAGAATTTCTTCCCCCATTCGTCCGATTGTCGTCTTTTTGTCAGCTAGCCTCCATTGGCTTTCCGTTTTGTGAGTCAGGAATCCGTCCTTTTCATTCCCCAGTTCCGAAATTTCCCTTTGCATGGCTCCAACATCTGGGTGAGTCTGTTCACTCCACTCCCTCTCCTGCCATGTCCTCACGGCATCCAATTTCCTCCTTTATTCTGGTTTGTGGTGCCGTCTGTGCTATCGGTATAGAGGTTTCCTTTCGCCGCTTTCCTGAGTGTAGTATCCTGCACTTGTTTTTTCTTGGAAGTGGACAAAACATTTGTCCTTGTAGCATTTATCCCATGTAGTGCTGACTTGGTGGTGTTTCCTCTGTTGTTTCTTGTTTGTGTGCGATATTAGTGGTGATGGCTCAGCCCGACATTGCTATTGGGGAAACCATCCAAAGGGTTCCTTGTCTCGAAAGAGGGTTTGCCACCCGTCGTGGTAACATGGGTACATTACAGGCCCATTGTGCTCCTGGTGAGCATGTTTTTGTTTTTCTGCTTTCTCCCACTCTGGGGGGGCACGATATGGGGGCTCGTGGGTAGCCCTACTGTGGTTTCCCATCCCTCTTGCCGGGTGGTCGGTTTCGGAGGTCTCGGAATCCTTACTCTTGGAGGCAGTGGCAATGCTTAGTGTTCGTTACAGGGAGGGGCGGGGCGGGTTTTCACTTTGTGACCCCGCCATTACTCAGTCCCTGGGTCAATACTGTGCCGTTCCTCTCCGCCCCGGATGACACCGGGCCCTGGCCGGGCTATGGGGCGCGGTGGGTATTTTACTTTCCCCGCTGATTGCCTGGACGGCCCCCGTCTTCTTATCCCCCACTCTTGACCCTGTGCCAGGCCCCACATGTTCCTACGAGTGCTATTCTGTGACTACACTAATGGCAGGTTGAAATGTAAGCGGTGTTTGGCCTCTCAATTCTGATCCGAAATGACAATTTGAGATCAGAATTGGCTGACCAAACACCCCTTAATTATTTTGTATGTCTACCATGATGACTCCACTATTAGGATATTTCATATCGCAATCCGGGAACTATCTCAGAAGATAGGATTTGAATATAGTACTCACATTATCATTATGATTTGGGCTTCTAGTTTGAGATAAATAGTGTTTGGAAATCGCTCTCAGTATATGATTGTAAGCGTATAATCTAGGTATGTTTCTAAGTACTTCTAAACATATGATTCAGGGTACATAACTCTAAGTGTCTTGTTACATAGTTATGCATGCACGATTCCTATCTTCCTGAAGATATGCTAGTCTTCTCTGGCTTATCATTTCCTGATCTCATTCAGGGTGTATGGCTTTGGGCTTATGGCTTTGGGCATCATTGAGATTTGGGCTTATGGCTTTGGGCATTCAGCTTTCGGCTTTTTATTCTAAAACTATTGGTTTAGGCATCATGTCTCTCATGCCTTGCAAGCCATCCACCCAAATACTAGCCACTATTTAAATCCGGTCTGAGGTTTGGGCAATCACTTACCCTAAACTTGCAGATAGTTTGTTAAACTGGGCGCTCACTATTGTGTATAAAAAGCTATGGTTTTAGGTGACTCTCTTTGGCGTATGGTTTTGGGCGTATGGTTTTGGGTGTATGGCTTTGGGTGTATAGTTTGGCTTTGGGCGTATAGCTTTTGGGCGTATGATTTTGTGCGCATGGCTTTGGGCGTATGGTTTGGCTTTAGGCGTATAGTTTGGCTTTGGGCGTATGGTTTTGGGCGTATGGTTTTAGGCGTATGGTTTTGAGCGTATGCCTTTGGGGGGATGATTTTGGATTTATCTCGTTGGGCGTATGGTGTGGCTTTGGGCGTATGGTTTGGCTTTGGGTGTATGGCTTTGGGCGTATGGCTTTGGGTGTATGGCTTTGGCGGGATAGTTTTGGTTGTATGGCTTTGGGCGTATGGTTTGGCTTTGGGAATATAGTATGGCTGTGGGCGTATGGCTTTGGGCGTATGGCTATGGGCGTATAGTTTGGATATATGATTTTGGGGGTACAGCCTTGCAAACGAGGGCAGGCCGAGCTCAAAAGTATATACCAATACTGAATAGAAAAATCAATGATTAGGAACATTATTATACATGCAGATGGATGCGCAGCTTCTGCCACCATTTAGGCATCTTATTGAACTCCCACAATGGCTTCCCCGGCTTCTCCACCAATGCATCGTGCACTGCTTGATGTGTAAAGTGGACAACACTACACCGATTTCCTACAAAAGAGCCAATATAATGTTCCACTGCATAGGAATGCATGAAAATAATGGAACCTAGAGAATATATCTTTGTCACTTATTGGAATTGGATGAGATGGGCGGGATTCTCTACATACCAGGGGGACAATCAATCTTGACTCCAAGCTCAGGAAAGCAGGCATCGGCATCCTCAATGTCTCCCAATACTGCTATCGTACACCACCCATGGCATACGTCTTCCAGATGCTTATCATTATTGGTATTCGGGTTGATGAGAACGGAGCGGAAGGTCCATATTCCAATTGCCTCATCAACATTGTCAGCTTTCCCATTGTAAATGGTCTCATAGACTGCTGTCTATTTGGAATGCTCTTCCGAGAGGAAAGTCTGAAATAGGGCCTCAACGGTTTGAGTCAAAGGTAAAAGTTGTTGGCCGAAATCTTTTAGTGCGTGAATTGCTGATTTCGTGTTATATGACTTGGGTGGCCCGGGTTCAAGTTCAATATTCTGCGTTCGTGATCCCATTCGTGGAATGAAGGCACCGTGCCCAATGACACAGCCTTTGGCTCTCAAAGTACCGCCCGGGTTATTTTAGCTGCTTCCGTTTCCCGCCGGAGAACTCAAGGTTGTAGCATCCTTCATACTATCTGTAACATGTGTACATGTTCCGGTAACGGTACACAGGAGCGGGCAGTGCAGGATCTCCTATGTTTAGTTGATTTATATTTGATTTATTTGATTTGATTTCAGCTCCGCCACTGTCTCTGAGTCAGATAGGCTATGCTATCGTATTGCTATGTTTAGTTTGCTTTGTTGGAAGTTTATATTTAGGATTCCGGGTATGGAATGGTCATGT
>Ga0307509_10008505_pt1 | contig 13060 bp, 18 predicted proteins | sample 10_EM_MG_FD_202245 | JGI IMG/M metagenome (GOLD analysis project Ga0307509, IMG submission 202245) | Populus trichocarpa ectomycorrhiza microbial communities from riparian zone in the Pacific Northwest, United States - 10_EM | ecosystem: Host-associated > Plants > Roots > Unclassified | place...
GAGCGCACACGCAAGCGAGCGGAAGGGTGGGAAACTGCCAACGTAATGTTGACTCGCCGTATAATGTATGGGGTTAAATGCAGTCGGTGTGATCGTGGGAACGTCACTCGACCCGGCTTCGATCATTGGTCTCTGTCTCAAGCACGCCACAGCTTTCCACCCCTCCCATCGGACTTGCTCGACCGATAGCTACGCATCGCCTCACCCCCCACGTATATACAAGGACTCTCCCAACCACACAACTCACTCCCCACCACGCGAGAGATATGGAACCCGGGCCCTCCAACGTCCCCAATGCTGGCGAAGCCGACCGGAGGAACGTTTCTGGACAACCAAAGATGCGACTTCACGGAGGTAACATCCCTACGATACCGCAGGATAAGTTGTGCCCCCATTGCCCTGCAAAGTTCACGAGGTGGGCTGTCCGATTCGCGTTATCAACGGTTGGGCTGACTTTAATTGGGGCAATCTGTTGATAGGAGTACGCACCTTAATCGCCACTTGAGGACGCGTAAGTGGCCTGGTTACCGTTCTATTTAGCGTACTGACGATGACTCTTTCCAGATCTGAGCGAGAGACAACACCATTGTGAAGTTCGTCGCCCATTTTGTGCTTTCAGTCACAGTGATTGATAGGAGGTCCTAGAGATGTGGTGCTCAGTTCACGCGGAAAGATCTCCTCACTAGGCATCAGCGCAGCTGCGATTCGTACGTCCCGCTCATCCTTGATCCCCGCCTTTGACGGTCTCATTGACGTCACGTTTCATAACCCAGGTCCGGAAATCGGTCGAGGCGAAAGTCGTGTCGTGCATGTGCCGAGGCGAAACAAAGATGTGACACTGAGCGGCCATGCTCTCGGTGCAGTACTCGTGGAAAGGAATGCGTCTACATCGAAGATATAGTCAATAACCGTAATCTCCCCTCGACAACGACTGTGCAAGTCAAGCAGTCCGCCAGCCCTACACCGACCTTCTTGCAGCCTCACCCGTCCCCTTCCGAGTGAGCCGCTCTCTTATCGTCTTGTCGACGCACGAGCTGAAGGCGCCCTCGTTCCAGCGAATCGTCGAGTCTTGGCCCAACCTCGCTCCGAGGCGATAGGGATGACTTCGCGAACGACCTGTCGGCCTTTGACTATACTCGGTCGGAAGATTACCCCCTCTTAACACTCCAAAACGACCAACAACGGTGTAACGATTTCTTCAACGATTTCCTCAATAATGTTTTCATGTCCGCAACTACCCAAGGGCGATTACCGCCCGCGCTGCCTGATATTGGGTTCCTGACAAGCGACCCGTCCGATCCTTATCTCACACACCCCTTCCAAATGTCCCCAGGGATTGACAAAATCATCTCCTCGTTGGTCGCGGATCCCTTTATGGATCAAGCTCTGTACGCTCAAGCTATGAACGGCGACTTCCTCAACGGCGGCTTGGAAGCCAAATTAGATTCGGTTGCGGTTGGTGGTCCATCCGAGCCGGAGTTACAATATTATCGTACGTCTCTTTGTCAGCGCGGCTCTCCTCGAAACGTCCAGGGTGCTTAGTGGGAGCGCTCTGTAGTCATGCTATTTTTCTCATCATTTGTGAATCAAATGCCGGTCGTGCACCCGTATACATGGACCTCGAGCCGAATACCGCCGCTTCTCGTTGGAGCCTTGCAGGCGTGCGGCGCTCTCTACGTGAAGACGCGCGTGGCGAACGCTTTCATCACCTCAACTTTAGCCCAGGCGCGGGACCCTTTGGTCGCTCAATTCGTAAGTGCAGACGCGTCAATCACCGGAATCGCCTTTTCACCCCCGCGCTTCTAGGCGAAAGAAACTGCCACCCTGAGTGACCGAATATACACGATCTTGGCCGTGGCTTTGCTGCAGACATTGGGGCTCTTTCATCAGCATCCGGAACAACGTTCGACGGCTATGACTTACCACGCCATGCTGGTATCCGTAAGTTTTCCCGTCACTACGTGACTTGGTTACGCCAACACCCCGTTTAGATGATCAGGAGGAGCGGAATTATGTCAGAAATCGCGGCATGGAAAATATCAGACATTGATAACACTACTGATCCCGCAATCGAACAAGCGTGGAGGGATTGGGCGGTCATTGAGATGGGTAAAAGGTGCGTGCGGTATCCGTAGGCCATGAGGCATTCCTGATACCCGTGACGTTAGAGCACTGTGCATAGCTTTCCTCCACGATTGCTCCCATTGCATTTACTTTGCCGTCAAGGTCAGTGTGCATGTATGTGACCCGTTCGCGCTTCTGCTAATCGAGATTGCAGCCAACCGTCTTCCCTTCAGAGTTTTACGTCCCCCTCCCCTGCGAGGATTCCCTGTGGAATGCAAAGACCTCCAAGGACTGGCTCAAGTGTCTTAACTCACCTTCACCCTATGGCACCCGGGCCGACCGCCTGCGGGGACGCACGATGGGTGATTGCCGTGACCTGTTCCTAGACGCCCGTCCATTGTTTCACATCAGTCCACTCGCACATTTCGTACTAATCCATGCCATCATTGTCAAGGTTCACCTTCTCGGCGTCCCGAAGGCCAACTCTCCCCATGCTAACGCGCCTACCGACATGGCACAAGTTATCGCCAATTGTAAGGAGGTCAGGGACAGGGTCACATACATCCAAAACGCGCTGGAGTTGTGGTTGGTGTCCTGGCACTTATGTCCTGATGTGATCGACTATAAGGACCCAGACCAACCCCCGTTCCTGCACGACTCTATGCCATTCTACTGGGTCGGACAGGTATCCTTGATGGCGTTCGTCAAGGGATTCCCGCCGTTTGGGCTCTCATCTCCATTGAAGGGGGATGAGAAATACCGTCTTATGAAGGAATGGATCAAGATGATTAAAGTGTTCATGAAAAATGGACAACAAGACGCGTCGGTCTTTTTGGACGAGTTGATGAAAATCAGGTTGAGGAATTGGCAGGCCGAAATGCAAGGCAATACTACCACAGACGACGGCGTCCTTGGGTTCTTCCCTGAGTTATAATATCTTTCTCACCGTCTTGCTTTTTTCTTATCTACTCCCGCTTATCCGTCATGCTTAATACTTTCCCTCACCTCTTCTCCAAACCAATCTGTTCCACCGGTGGTGGTAGAGCATTCGTCCGCGAGTTTCCTCTCCTCTCATTGTACATCATACGTAGTACTGCAAAAAAACATAATCATTTGGGATCACCCCAGTTCCTTTCCGTTGCTACACGATCACTGATCGGAGGATGTCACTGCCTGTTAAGGGCTCCACTCCATGTTATGATTCCGCTGCTGTACGTTCTACGGTTGTTTACCGTCCTGTCTCTCCTTTCAAAACCCTTGGCGTACGCGTGGATCAATTACCCTTCAGAGGGTACGGCCACGTTGACACACTATGACCTTCCAAAGGTACGAGTAACCTCGGTGCCGGATTCGCGCCGCCTTACATCCCACACAGGATTATATTGCGGCATGCGGATGCACTGGGAAATCTACACACTACCCGACCGCGGCTCTGAACCAAATGGCGTTCGGGAGCAGTAACAATTACGGACCCGGCTGCGGGAGATGTTTCAAGTTGACGCTCTTGAACTCGTACACAGGCACTCCACCTTTCTTCCTAGATACGAAACCCAGCGTTGTGGTGAAGGTCACCGATTTATGCCCGTTGAGCGCGGCTGGGTGGTGTTCTGGGACTGAGAATAAGAAGAATTTGTACGTCCCTCGCCTATTGCATTCCAGTCTTCTTTTTTCGCACCCTGGCGTTGTTTTGCCGAGGGTCTTGGTGGTTGTGTTTGTTGTAGGGACGGGGAGCTGACGCAGGGTACGGTTACAGGGGCGGTCAATACCTTAATTTTGATCTTGCATACCCCTCGTCTGCGATTCCAGATAACTTCTTCCCCTCAAACGAGAAGTTGTACGGATACAAGGCACGTGTTCTCACTCCACCTCCGGTACCCGTTTCGTCGTCCCCGTCTAACTCACCCCACCCAGGACTTTGGCGCCTGGAACATTACCTACGCATCCGTTTCGTGCAAAGAGTGGAAAGGTTGGAGAGACGAAGCAGCCAAAGGCAGCGTGCTAAATGTGGGTGGTTGTTGCCCCGCTAACCCAACGGTACGTATCCAGTACCCTGAGTTCCACAGAGGGCGGTATTCTAACATTTATTCAAGGGAAGTAAAGAAGATACCTGCCCATCATACTCCGATGCGAACGGCATAACGCCAAATACCACCACGAGCGACGCGCAATCGCCGTGGACCCCCACCCTATTCTCAATACCCTGGATTGCCATCGTTGTGCTCTCCTCACTGATCTCGCACCCGGTGTTGTAATTCATTCTTGTTTGTAATTGTTTCGAGTGAATTTTCCGCATCCGATTCATATGGGACATGGTTCATCAAAGGAATGAGTGAGAAGCAACCAATAAATATAAATAGGTGGGTAACGCATGTAGAACGGCCTATTGGATATCGTTCACTGCTCAAGATCCGTATCCCCCACTCGGCGGTATCTGTGTTTACCAAATCCAAACGCTCTGTTGATCCTCTCCCAACCGTTGAACTTGACGAACAACGTTGCACACCCTGCCACGACAATAAAACCGAACACCAGGGCGCCAATAGAGGGGCCCGAGGCGAGGACCACGCCGCCATCCATTCCAACATCGGTCTCATCAGCTGGAACTGTAGGCGTCTCCTTGGCTGGGGGTGGGTCGATTTTCGGGACATCGTCCCCAGAGTCTTCCTGCGGGGAGACAGAAGAATGATCTTATTGGTAACTTTTGACTTTTACAGAAAGAACACAGAAGCTTAGAGCTCAGCGTGGATAGGTACCTCATCCTTGGGAAGTTCCAGCTAGGGTTATTAAGAGTCAGTCAACGAAGATTGGGAAGGGCGGAAACAGTGCATACCTCGCCGCTGTCAACGATTATGACGTCTTCGAGGGGGCGGTCCCGACCGTCCTTTGGGAAATCCTCTGTTTGCCGGTGTTAGTAAACTGCGCGATGCTAGTGGATGGTTGATGGATGGACAAACCAATCTTGAGGACAAACTCCATGCCCTCGAGGACTTGACCGAAGACAACGTGCTTTCCATCCAACCAAGAGGTCTTGACGGTGGTGATGAACTATGGGGAGCCGGTTAGTGGAGTTTAACGACACGTATCGCGTTTCGGCACGCACGAATTGAGAACCTAGTTCGGGGGAGACATCAGTTATATTCTTTCACTCCCTCGCCAAGGTCCACACACCGTTAGTGTCCTTTCCTACGGGGCCAATGAGAGACTGTCATTCATACAGATGTGACGTGATCAACTCACCAGCGTTAGCCATAGACAAGAGACCGGGACTAGTGTGCTTGAGTTTGCTGAAACCGAATGAGGATGCGAGAAATGTGGTAGTAAACTGGACCTCACAAATTCTCGTCGGCGAAACGATCACCATAGATGGACTTTCCACCAGTACCGTCACCACGAGCTATCTGGGCGTAAGCTTGTGCAGAGACACGTTAGGGTCGTTTGTTTACTGAAGTCACCGCCCTGGATCCTGAAAGACATAGTCAGTTCGGGGTGCGGTCTGACACGGGAAACGAAGTAGCCATACATGAAGCTCTTGATGACACGGTGGAACTTGGAGCCCTTGTAGCCGAATCCAGGCTTGCCAACAGCCAAGGCCCTAAAGTTCTCGGCGGTCTTGGGGACGGTCTGTCGTTAGAAAATAACGGTCAGATACTACAAAGCGTTGAAGTGTCCTTAGTGGTGCATACACCGCCGAAAAGCCCAATGACGACTAGTTGTGATGCGGCACCGTGGATTTTGATGAGCGCCTAGTGGCCTGGGGACGAAAAGAACGCGACGCACCCCTTCCCAAAGGCTTGCCGCCATGTTCAATGTCGAAGTAGACCTTGGAGGTGATCTTGGGACCCTTTGCGGCCTCTACCCCCTGGATGGAGACCAAAGCGGCGAGCGCCACGAAGAGTAGCGAATAAGCAAGACGACGGAACATGTTTTTTTGTCGGTCGAAACTTCAAGAGGAGTCGTCGGCCTGAGATTGGGGAGGTTTGAAGTCGAAAGTTGTGTCGTGGCTGCTTTCGAGATTTCTTTGGCGACAACGTGGAAAGTTCTCACGGTCGCTCATCCCGCACTGCCCCGCGGCCCCCGCCAACCCGTCGCAGAACGGGTCTACACAGGGTGCTTGTACATCAACACCACCAATGGAGCCTCGAGACCAACCAACACCCTCGCCACAATGAGGCGCTGCTGGTGCAACCTGGGGCGACACCGTTATTGGGACAAACGTATATCTGTGACTACCGGGATCCTCTGTCGGTTTGGCTCTCTTTTCAACGGGTACCTCCGCACTTGTCTACAGGCCAGGCAGCAGACCACTCCTGCAGGCGTATCGCCTGCGGTTGACGTCTCACACTGATCGGAGGGAAAACGGTGAAGATCACCATTGGGCCGTTGCAGGACGAAAGAGGTGAATAATTCACCCCATTTTGCGGTGAATATCACCGCTTTTAGTTTCACTGTAATTATTAAAGCTTTCACCCCTTTCGGGTCACCGTTTGAATCAGTGAAGTTCACCAGCAGCGACCTACCGGAGGTCTTCGATACTTGCACCCTCCTCAGCTCCTGGCCGTAGGTGGTGTTTCAAAGGGCGAGGGTGGTAAGTCCCTAGCGACTTTGCTGTCTGGTCCTCGGTCTCGCGGCGGACCGGATTTCCGATAATGCTCTGATCCCCTACGATCTTACCGGATCGAGTTCCTGGGCTCCAATGACGGTTGGTGTCCTCAACGACGTCGTCGCCAAGTCCCGCAGCAACAACACTGGCGCTACTTCGGCCACCTCCAATGACGCTATTTTCAAGGCTGGTGCCGCCTTCCTTCCTCTCGACCCTGACAATTCTACCCTCTGCAAGGGGCGATCATTGTTGATACGAACCTCAAAATCCTCCCCGCGAACTGCTGTCGACGCCATGATTTCGATAAGGCCATGGCCTTGGGGGTTATCGTGAGTAATTTATCAGCTTTCGTTCTACGGCATTTCACCGCCTATCATAGTCCGCACGCATTGATGACTCCACCCCATAAAGTTGCTCGGTTCCGGTGTCTCCGGCTTGCTGGCATTGGGAGTAGTGACAACCCCGATGGCCATCACACCGCTGAAATCTGCACGGGGTGATGTGTCCACGAGGGTAGGCTCTCGACCTGGCATGAGCCAATGTACGCATTGAAATACGCAAAAATCCAAATCGCGCTTGCTCTGTTCCCCCACGCGTCGCCGACATTGACCTTCGTAACGATTTGTAGGTGCCCGCAGGTCCTGTTGCTGACCCTCTGAACTAACGGTTTGACTTCCCCACTGGTGCATAGGGACTGTGGCCGTGCGGATACTTCCTGGAATTCCCCGGATATATTTCCAAGCCTCGGACAATTCCCGAACATTCTACACAACGGAGTTGACACTGCCGCTCATGGGTAATCCGGCCAAATTCTGTTGAGGGCTGGATGGACCGTCACCGTGAGTTCGCCTCCAATGCGGGAGCGCTGTTTCGGGCGGGTCCCGTCAATTCAACACGTAGCAGCAATTATGGACAAACCCTAACGACCTTGTATTGAGGCATTGCACACATTGCGTAGCTGATGGGATGGGTGGAGGGATGTAATACGATATATGATATACTTGCGGTGCGAAACCCGCAGGAGATTAAAAGTACCGAAGGAGAGACGTTATACTCATACCGCTTTGTCTAACCAATCAACAGCGTGGGAATACCGTACTTGCCTCTCTCTTTTAGATTCTACCACAGTCCTTAGGCCAGACGGGACGACCAGATGTCGGAGACCCACGTGTCCTCCAGTCGAACCGAACCCACTGTTGCCACGGATGGTCTCCTCCAACTCCTGTGATGGAGTTGCCGAGAGGTTTCAGGTAAGAGGGGAGGGTTAACTCACCTTGACCTCAGAAATTTCGGGGGTGTAGATACGCTCAATGATCAACTGAGCAATGCGATCACCCTCGCTGACTGAAAGAAAAACGGGTAAATGGAGATATCCCAGGTATAAACCAAGAAACGGACCCTGGAACTCCTTTTCTCCGTGATTAAATAATAATATATGCAGGATACCACGGTAGTCGGTGTCAATGACCCCAGCCCCTGTGTCAATGCCAAACTTCACAGCTAGGAAGCATATGTGAGTAAGGGCAAATGGAAACACTCGTGTTGGGTGTACCCACCGAGACCACTCCGCGGGGCAATGCGTGCATATGTCCCAGGAGGAACTCCAATTGAAAGCTGGGTATCAATGACAGCTCTCCCCTTCGCCGGAATTACTTTCTCTTCTCCGCTGAGTCATCCGTGAGTTCCAGGTCTCTGGAGTGGTTAAATACACTGTGTCTAACCTGTACAAATCATATCCAGCTGCCAGAGCTGAACCACGTGTAGGAATGCGAGCCTTTGGAGAATGTCTCTTGATCTTCAGGTGAGTGAATAGATGGGGATCCTCGTCGGACGGTAGGAGTGGGGAGGAGGCCGCAGTGGATGGGTTGGATGGGGAGAGGCTGTCGGACACGGTGGAAGACACGGTGGATTTCTTGGTTTGTTTCTCGTTCGACATGGAGGGTGTCGTCCACTGGGAGGAAGGGTGTGGTTGGAGTGGTTGACATCAGAACAAGTTCGCGATCGCGATACATGTTATATCGCTGTGGGACGTTTTGTCAACGCCGCACCGCATTGCACCCCGCTACTCATCGTCGTCGTCTCAGATTAGGTACATTCCGCAATGTTGTAACCTGACCAGGAATGGATCCCGCTTTTTCTCACCCTCCCTTTTGCCTTTCCCCCCCTCCTCCCTCCGTTTCACACCCCACGGTATCAAACTCCCAATGATCCACCTCCTGCGGGAACTTCTCAATTGGGTCGTTGGCGCCCTAGCCGACGAACCTACCTGCGCCTCTTGGTCGGTTGCCCACATGTCATGGCTGGAGATGCAGAAGTGGGTCGTCAAGCGATTGGATTCGGGCTCCCGTTCCCAATCCATCGGTTTCGTCGGTACGGCTACAGCCACCTGCAGCCATTACCCAACCAGGCGAAGCGCAGAGAGTTCAGCCCGCCGCTCTCGAAGGATGTTCAACTCCCGATACCAAAGTCGATGACTGGATCCGCATCCTGAGCCTCAAGGAGTTCCTGGAACTCTTCAAGGATGTTGAAACACAGCCTAAAGGTGCTCTAGTCCGCAAGGAGTCCGTTGAGGATACCGCCAGTGGTCTCGCGCCGACTACTATTGAAGACCTTTACACCACGGACACCGAGGTCAACATTCTGATCCCAAATGCACCCGGGGACTTCGGATCTTGAATCTCCCCTTGATGTGACCACGAACCTTGAAGGCGAAGACCCGATTAATTGGTATTTCGCCGTGGTCCCTGATCTCGAGCCCGAATCTCCTGTCGACCCCGGCGTCGTATCTACCACCTTTGGGAATAATGTCATCAGTTCTACCCCACCATTCACAAAAACCGTTGGGTTCTGGACGTCTAACCCCCTGTTACAGCCCAGGATATCCTGCAGGCTCTCGCTCAACCGTTCGATAACCTTGTGACTCTTCTGAATGTCACGGCGGCTCTCGGAACTGAATCCCCCGTGACCTTCGAAGTTCATAACTCTTCCCCTTGTCGACACACCTGAGTCCGGCTATCAGTCTTGTGTTGCATCTGCTGCTCTCGAGGATTCTGTCATCCACATCGCGCCCGAAGCTCAGTCTACTGTCCCCCAAAATCTGCGTACCCTTGATCTCGAGCCCATCATTTCAGTCCACAACGTTTTTCGGGTCGTTCGCCGAACCGTTTGAGGGCCCTGTCGACGCCCGACCCCCCTAATCGACTTGGAGAGTCTCTGTTACTGAGCCACCAGTGAGCCCCCTGACCACAATTGAACCCAAACCTTCGCCAGCCGCATCCAAAGGCCATATCTTCAATCCTAGGACCTACGCGTTGACCGCCGAGGTTACCGAGGACGTTCTTGAACTACACAAGTGTCCTTTCATTCGTATTCAACCCACTACGTCCCAATATGACACTGGGCCATCATTGCTCTCTCTTTGATCTCCTCGAGATCCTCGTCCAGTCTGCAGCGCCCCTCTCCGAGAATGAGGGTCCCAACCCAGGCTCTTCAGCAGCACGGCCAACTCGACGGGTAGAGGTACTTGGGGCGCGGGTTGAGAGTCTGTATTATTTTCTCCCGTCGGACCTGCCACACGCTGTACAACCGTGGGATATCCATCATAAAACACAAATACAGCGGCGATCTAACACGGGCACAACGGAGACCTGGGTATTATAACAGGGTCACTAATCGAGACACTCCAGAAGGAAAGACAAAAGGGTAGTCGATAAGGTCCAAACTGTAGTGGAATGAGTGTACTGGTACTACCGGTATCACGGAACCCGAACGCACTCATGTCGCCTGCTCAAGCTGGGGGCGCTACAGCATTAACGTCTTCCACATATCAACTATTCCCGGTTCCACGGCCAATCCACATCTCAACCAACAATGGCAGCCAGTACCTTGTTCGCTTCCTCGACAACCTTCGCAGCCCCGACCGTTTCCCGAGGGAGAACTTCGAAAGGTGCTAAACCAACCATCCTCAAGCCATTAACGTCGTCCTGAGAGATATCGGTGGGAGTGGATCGATTCGAGAATTTGCTTTCTCCTTCGCCTTGAGGGAAATCTCTGTAAGGAGGTTAGAGTTAGGTCCTGCCCTCGGCTATGCCGTCAGACTTACGGAGCAGGCAGTCCAGCCTCGAAGTGTGCGCGTTGCGTTTTAAGATACTGAGCACTGGGTGAGAAGGGTTTGGATGTCAGAACGAATAATCGGTGGATGGATGAGCGTTACTTCTTGAGTGTAAGAGGTGCGGCAGGGATGTATAGAACGGACGAATCCCCAACGCCGGTATGTTCCGCCTCTACCGCGTGGATCAGATCACAATGCCCTGGAGTATCCACGTTAGTTGCTGGCATCTTGGGCAAAAGGTGGACATACAGAAAACTTGGTCACCGGGTTCAACGAGGTCAATGGAGACGACGGTTTTGTCAAGCTGAAGATGAGGATGACTCTCCATAGAAAGAGTTTGTGCCTGCCCGGGGGACGTTCCATGGAACTCGCCGTTCTCAAGATTGGGTTCCCAGTCGTCGGCTTCCAGCGAGCCCTCGCGGCCAGGCTTGGGTTTAAAGAAGGGCCGCAACAGGACATACGCAGAGGAAAGTTTGAGGAATGGGACCACACGAAGAGTTCCCTCGTTCGTTTTGGTAGTAGAAAGCGAAGTCCAACCCTGCCAGGTGCGGAAGATTGTGCATTGGTTCCTATCTGATCATGAGTGCTTGCGTACTTGCTGGGGAGACATTGACCTACGGTGAATTGTAGAGATCTTGGTTGGCAATTAACCTGGGGGTCGCGTCGTAAGAGTCGAGCTGCTTCCATGAATCACCCCCTTCGAATACGCGAGCATAGCAGGAGCGGTATCCTGGATCCTCCCAGCGTTCGACACCCCCTCCGTCGATATGTGGTCCAAGGGACCAGCCAATGGGGCCGGGCTCCCGAATTCTCAATCTGTCGAAATAGGAGATTGGCTGGGCAAGAGAAATCTCCGAATTGGGGTCGGACGTATGCCACAACGACAGGAGTGCTTTCTGGGTATTGACCAATCCAGGGTGAGTTCGCGCGATGGTTTGCGCCTTTGTGTTGTACAGCTCATAGAACGCCGGCCGCGCAGCAGGATAGGCTTCAGAAAGTCATGAGTCCTCATGATAAGTTGCGGTGCGAGGATGATGGACTGACCAACAACCCGGTCACGGTTCTCGGCGATATAGTCCTTGATGGATTCTTTCCAGCCGAGGGCCTCCTAAGCATAAACTTTAACACGAATATCGGTTGAAATACGAGTTCGGTGACGAACCTCTTTCGGAACAGCGCCGCGAACGATCACAACGCCCGCTTCTTTGATTTCCGCGATCCGTTCGTCGGATAATCCTTTCTGCAGCTCGTCGTAGTGAATCCTTGGAACCGCCTATAATACGACGGCTTTAGCGCAAACGAGGGGGTTTCTGATTGAGTTGCCTGCCTTGGAGCCCGCGGCCCCAATCTGTTCCACTTTTTCCTTGAGAGCCTCTAGGACTTGGGTCCACGACTGTTTCATCGACTCCTTCCAAATCGCTTTCTTGAGCTCAGAGAAGCGGGGATGGGCGTCGCCCTGCACCTTCCGGTCGAAGACGGAGGAGATGTTCCCGGCGGTGTCCTTCTGGGCTAGCGATTCTCCTGCAGACGAAATCATGGTTGAGAGTCGACACTGAGACGAGACGGGAGGTCGAAGGACGGTTTATATACTCCCCGGGTGTAGGTGTGACTGGGCCATGTGGAGCATCAAAGTTTGGTGCTCCGGGCCCTGAGGTGGGTTTCCAGGACCCCAGGCTGAGGTCGAGCACAGTCGAAACCGTTCGTCGTGACGGCCCTTTGAAGATCCCAAGTATTAGATCGAGGGTGGATGGCCGTCGGAGCGTTATCTGGGCATCCCACACCATTTGCTTCCGCTCTACTCTACGATGATCCCCCGCCTAGTTCCATCTCTAAGCTTCAAGGCCTGTGCAAAACCATTATGGATTTACGCACATTCTGTTGGACGTGACCGGAACGTACGGGGTTCCGGTGTTATCAGTACTTCAGTGCCTGGGGTCCCTGTGAGAGCTTCCTCCGCCGGCTGCACTGGGCGGACCCAATTCCGTAAGGTTACCTGGACGTGTCGGAGGAGTTCTGAGGCCGAGAGTAGAGTATTTTTGGGGGGGACCTCAGTCACCCGGCGAGAACCTTTTCGGTGAAATTTTCACCACCCCCAAAAGTGCGTCCAAAACGACAACGTTGAACAAGATGCACGGGAATAATAGGTGCGGTAAAACTGGGCCGATTATTGCCGATTATCAGACCGATTAATCCCGTGTGCAACCAAAGCAAAGTACGGGGGCGTTTGACCAGCTCCGTACTTTTGGGACCACGAACCCAACCGTCACACATCCATGCCTACTACG
>Ga0307509_10008506_pt1 | contig 13059 bp, 10 predicted proteins | sample 10_EM_MG_FD_202245 | JGI IMG/M metagenome (GOLD analysis project Ga0307509, IMG submission 202245) | Populus trichocarpa ectomycorrhiza microbial communities from riparian zone in the Pacific Northwest, United States - 10_EM | ecosystem: Host-associated > Plants > Roots > Unclassified | place...
GTGACCGAGATCTGCGCCAGCCGGCCGATGCTGATGGCCTCGCCGCCCGCCAGCGTGGCGAGCACGCGCCACTCGGACACCGAGAAGCCGTGCTGCCGCACCACGACATGGAACTCGGACGAAATCAGGTGGCTCGCCTGTGCCAGCAGCGCCGGCAGGTAGTCGTCGACGAAGCGCTGCGCGTCGGCCTCTTTCGGCTTTGGGGCTGGCATGGTGCTTGCTCCGTTCGGGTTATTCATGATTGTGGATAGATTGATTTCTAAACAATATACACGGCATGAACCGGGTGTGTTTGCTGACCGGTCGGGAGTCCATCATGGCTGAGAGATCATTTGTCGAGGAGGTGAAGAAGCTGCGGCTCGGCGCCGGCGAGGTCTTCCGTGGCGAAGGCATTCTCGCGGTCACGAAGGCGCTGCTCGAATCCGGCGTCGCGTACGTGGCCGGTTACCAGGGTGCGCCGATCTCGCACCTGATGGATGTGCTCGCCGACGCGCAAGACATCCTCGCCGAGCAAGGCATCCGCTTCGAGAACAGCGCGAGCGAGGCCACGGCCGCCGCCACGCTGGCCGCCTCGGTGAACTACCCGCTGCGCGGCGCGGTCACGTTCAAGGCCACCGTCGGCACCAACGTGGCCAGCGATGCGCTCGCCAACCTCGCGTCGGGCGGCGTGACCGGCGGCGCGCTGATCATCGTCGGCGAAGATTACGGCGAGGGCTCGTCGATCATGCAAGAGCGCAGCCATGCGTTCGCGATGAAGTCGCAGATCTGGATGCTCGACCCGCGGCCCAACCTGCCCAGCATCGTCGCCGCGGTCAAGCACGGCTTCGAGCTGTCCGAGGCCAGTCACACGCCGGTGATGCTGCAGCTGCGCATCCGCGCCTGCCACGTCCACGGCCAGTTCGTGGCCGGCGACAACCTGCCGCCGTCGTTCACGCTGAAGCAGGCGATGGAAACGCCGGTGCGCGACGTGAGCCGCATCGTGCTGCCGCCGGCGAGCTTCGTGCACGAGCAAGAGAAAGTCAACGCGCGCTGGCCCGCGGCCGTGCGCTACATCGAGGAGCACCGGCTCAACGAGTTCTTCTCCGAAGGCGCCGAAGACCTCGGCCTGATCGTGCAAGGCGGCTGCTACAACACGACGCTGCGCGCGCTCGAGCGCCTCGGGCTGGCCGATGTCTACGGGCACTCGCAGGTGCCGCTGTACGTGATGAACGTGGCCTACCCGCTGATCGACAGCGAGCTGCAGCGCTTCTGCGCGGGCAAGCGCGCGGTGCTGCTGGTCGAAGAGGGCCAGCCCAACTTCGTCGAGCAGAACATCGCGAGCCTGCTGCGCCAGTCCGGCCTGAGCACCGCGCTGCACGGCAAAGACATGCTGCCGGTCGCGGGCGAATACACCGCCGCCGAAGTGCTGAAGGGCGCACGCGCTTTCTTCGAGCGCTATGACCGGATCGCTGCGCCGGCGCCCGTGCCTGCGCCGCCGACCGCGCGCAAGGTGATCCCGCTGACGATGAGTTCGGACAAGCCGCTGGCCGACAGCGTGCACGCCCGCCCGCCGGGCTTTTGCACCGGCTGCCCCGAGCGCCCGATCTTCACGGCGATGAAGCTGGTCGAGCGCGAGCTCGGCGCGCACCACGTCAGCGCCGACATCGGCTGCCACTTGTTCTCGATCCTGCCGCCGTTCAACCTCGGCAACACGACGATGGGCTACGGCTTGGGCGGCGCCGGCGCGGCGGCGCTCAACGCGCCCGCGGGCAAGCGCGCGATCGGCGTGATGGGCGACGGCGGCTTCTGGCACAACGGCTTGACCAGCGGCATCGCGAACGCGGTCTTCAACCGCAGCGACAACCTCACCGTCATCGTCGACAACAACTACACCTCGGCCACCGGCGGGCAGGACATCTTGTCGTCGAGCGCGCTGAACCCGACGCGCAGCACCGGCCACGCGATCGAGCGCGCAGTGCGCGGCGTCGGCGTCAAATGGGTGCGCACGATCCGCCGCACTTACGACGTGGCCGGCATGCGCGACGCGCTGCGCGAGGCGCTCACGACCAAGGAAAAAGGCCCGAAGGTGCTGATTGCGCAATCGGAATGCATGCTGAACAAGCAGCGCCGCGAGAAGCCGCAGGTGCGCAAGGCGATCGCGTCCGGCCAGCGCGTGGTGCGCGAGAAGTTCGGCGTCGATGCCGACACCTGCACCGGCGACCATTCCTGCATTCGCCTGTCGGGCTGCCCGTCGCTGTCGATCAAGCCGAACCCCGACCCGCTGCGCACCGACCCGGTCGCCACCGTGCTCGACAGCTGCGTCGGTTGCGGCGTGTGCGGCGAGGTCTCGCATGCCGCGGTGCTGTGCCCGTCGTTCTACAAGGCGCAGATCGTCAGCAACCCGAGCCGCTGGGACCGCTTGTGCGAGCGCGTGCGCGCGGCCATCATCGGCCGGCTGCAGCGCGCCAGCGCGAAGCGCCGCGCCGTCTATGCGTTCTGATCACGAGCCCATGACACCACAGCAACCCATCAAGATCGCGATACTGGCCATGGGCGGCGAGGGCGGCGGCGTGCTCGCCGACTGGATCGTCGACCTCGGCGAAGCCAACGGCTTTGTCGCGCAGACCACCTCGGTGCCCGGCGTCGCGCAGCGCACCGGCGCGACCATCTACTACGTCGAGCTCTACCCGCGCGCGCAGGCCGAGGCCGACGGCGCCCAGCCGGTGCTGGCGCTGATGCCGCTGCCCGGCGATGTGGACGTGGTGTTGGCTTCCGAGTTGATGGAAGCCGGCCGCGCGGTGCAGCGCGGGCTGGTGACGCGCGACCGCACCACGCTGATCGCATCGACGCACCGCGTGTACTCGATCGCCGAGAAGTCGGCGCTCGGCGATGGCCGCGTCGACAGCGCCGAGCTTGTCAAGCATGCCGACGCCGCCGCGAAGCGATTCATCCGCTTCGACATGGCGCAGGCCGCCGAGCACTCCGGCAGCGTGATCAGCGCAGTGCTGTTCGGTGCGCTCGCCGGCGCCGAGGTGCTGCCGTTCGAGCGCGACCAGTTCGAGGCCACGATCACGCGCGGTGGCGTCGGCGTGAAGCCGAGCCTGAAGGCGTTCGGCGCGGCCTTCTACCGTGCGCAGCGCAAGCCGGACGTGCACGATGCGCCTGAGGTCGACGCCGCCACGCCCACCGCCGCGCCGCAGCCGCGCCACCCGGCCGTGCGCGCGCTCGTCGAACGCGTGCAGCGCCAGTTCCCGGCCAGCGTGCAAGACCTGCTGCTCGAAGGCGTGCGGCGCCTGATCGACTACCAGGACACGGCCTATGCGACGCTGTACCTGGAGCGCATGGCGCCCGTCTGCGCGCTGCCCGGCGCCGCCGACGACGAGCGCCTCGCGCGCGCCACCGCGCGGCACCTGGCGCTGTGGATGTCGTATGAAGACACTGCCCGCGTCGCCGACCTGAAGACCCGCGCCACACGCTTCGAGCGCGTGCGTGGCGAGGTTCGTTTGCAGGACGGCCAACTGCTCGCGATCAACGAGTACCTGCACCCGCGCCTGCAAGAGATCTGCGAGACCTTGCCGGCCGGCATCAGCCGCTGGCTGATGAACTCCGGCGCGCCGCGCCGCCTGGTCGAACGCCTGACCCAGCGCGGGCGCGTGATCCGCACCAGCTCGCTGCACGGCTACCTGATGCTCTGCACGGTGGCCGGCATGAAGCGCTGGCGCCGGTCCACGCTGCGCTATGCCGAAGAAAACAAGCGCATCGACGCCTGGCTGCAGCGCATCGAAGCGACCGCCGCACAAAGCCCAGAACTCGCGCTCGAAGTGGCCGAGTGCCAGCGCCTCGTCAAAGGCTACAGCGACACGCATGAGCGCGGCGTGCGCAACTACGACCTCGTGATGGGCGCACTCCAGCGCGCGGGCAGCGCCCTCGCGCCCGCCACCTTGCGCGAACTGCGCGACGCCGCCTTGGCCGACGAGCATGGCGACCGCTTGCGCGCGGTCTTGGCGCAACATGCGCTGGCCTGATCTGCGAACACGAGCATGACCACTTCACCCGCCATCCTTCGTTTGCACGTGGCCGAAGCGCGTGCGCTGAACCCGCTGATCCGCATGTTCCGCCTGCGCGCCGCCGATGGCGCGGTGCTGCCCGGCTACACGGCCGGCGCGCACCTGCGCGTGCAGGTCGATCTGCCTGGTGGCGTGCAAGACTGGCGCCACTACTCGCTGATCAACCTCACCCCCGATCTGCACGCGACCGAGGCGCCGACCGAGTACGTGATCGCGGTCCGCGTCGAGCTCGACGGCCGCGGCGGCTCGCGCTGCATGCACGAGCGCGTGCAGGTCGGCGATGTGCTGACGGTCGAGGCACCGAAGAACGACTTCCCGCTGCACGACGGGCCTGACGCGACCGTGCTGGTGGCCGGCGGCATCGGCGTCACGCCGCTGATCAGCATGGCCGCGCGGCGCCGCGCCGAGGGCGCGCCGCTGCGCATGCACTACGCCGGCCGCAGCCGCGAGATGATGGCCTTCCTGCCCGAGCTGCAGGCGCTGCTCGGCGACGCGCTCAGCGTGCACGCTGACGCCGACACCGGCGCGCCGCTGGACATCGCCGCGCTGCTCGATGCCTGCACACCGCAGGACCGCCTCTACGTCTGCGGCCCGAAGGTGATGCTCGACGCCGTGCTCGCGCAGACGCAGGCCCGAGGCTGGCCGCACGAGCGCGTGCACTTCGAGCTGTTCACGACGCCGGTCGTCGAGGCCGGCGACCATGCCTTCGAGCTCGTGCTCGCGAGCAGCGGCCAAACCTACACGGTGCCGGCCGACCAGACCATCCTCGACTGCCTGATCGAGCACGGCTGCGACCCGATGTACGACTGCAAGCGCGGCGAATGCGGCGTCTGCGGCACGCCGGTGATGGAAGGCGAGATCGACCACCGCGACTATGTGTTGACGGCGCGCGAGAAGGCGGCCGGCAACGTGATCCAGATCTGCATCTCGCGCGCCAAAGGCCAGCGCCTGGTGCTGGACATTTGAGGAGGCAAGGGCAGACATGAGCGCCTCGACCTATCGCAACAACCCCGATGCCGTGCGCGCGCTGGTGCAACCCGATCGCGTGCACCGCGACCTGTACATCAACGCCGAGCTGTTCGAACTCGAGCAGGAGCACTTCTTCGCGAACACCTGGAGCTACGCCGGCCACGACAGCCAGATCACGCAGCCCGGCGACTACCTCAACGTCGAGATCGCCGGCCGCCCGCTGATCATCGTGCGCCACAGCGACGGCTCGGTGCGCGCGATGATGAACCGCTGCGCGCACAAGGGCTCGCGCCTGGTCAGCGCGCCCTGCGGCAACACCGGCAAGTTCTTCCGCTGCCCGTACCACGCCTGGACCTTCAAGACCGATGGCGCGCTGCTGGCGATCCCGCTGAAGAGCGGCTACGAAGGCACTCAGCTGCACGAATGCGAGTCAGCCAAGGGCCTCACGGTGGTGTCGAACGTGCGCCTGTACCGCGGCTTCATCTTCGTGAAGATCAACGATGGCGGGCCTGGCTTCGAGGACTACTTCGGCGACTCGCTCAGCTCGATCGACAACATGGCCGACCGGTCGCCCGACGGCGAGCTCGAGATCGCCGGCGGCTGCCTGCGCTTCATGCACCAGTGCAACTGGAAGATGTTCGTCGAGAACCTCAACGACACGATGCACCCGATGGTCGCGCACGAATCGTCGGCCGGCACCGCGAAGGCGATGTGGGCCGGCCAGCCTGCCGATGCCCCCAAGCCGATGGCGATCGAGCAGTTCGTGCCCTTCATGTCGGACTACAAGTTCTTCGAGGACATGGGCGTGCGCGTGTTCGACCACGGCCACAGCTTCTCGGGCGTGCACTTCAGCATCCACAGCAAGTACGCCGCGATCCCCGAATACGATGCCGCGATGAAGGCCGCATACGGCGACGAGAAGACAGCGCAGATCCTCGGCATGGCACGGCACAACACCGTCTACTACCCGAACCTGACGATCAAGGGCGCGATCCAGTCCATCCGCGTCGTCAAGCCGATCGCGGTCGACAAGACGCTGATCGAGAGCTGGACCTTCCGCCTCAAGGGCGCACCGCCCGAGCTGCTGCAGCGCACGACGATGTACAACCGCCTGATCAACTCGCCGTTCTCGGTCGTCGGCCACGACGACCTGCAGGCCTACCGCGGCATCCAGGCCGGGCTGCACGCGAGCGGCAACGAGTGGGTCAGCCTGCACCGCAACTTCGACGCGGCCGAGATCGGCCAGCCCGACGTGACGGCCGTGGGCACGAGCGAGATCTCGATGCGCAACCAGTACCGCGCGTGGGTGCAGCACATGACCGCGACGATGTGACTGCGATGAACATGACCACCGCCATCACCCGCCAGTCGCTGATCGACTTCGTGATTCACGAGGCGCGCCTGCTCGATGCCAAGCGCTACGACGAATGGAACGCGCTCTTCACCGACGACGCCTACTACTGGCTGCCGCTGGTGCCGGACCAGGAAGACGGCATCAACCACACCTCGCACCTGTACGAAGACAAGCTGCTGCGCGAGCTGCGCATCGCGCGGCTGAAGAGCCCGCGCGCGTTTTCGCAGCAGCCGGCCAGCCGCTGCCATCACTTGCTGCAAGTGCCGACGGTCGAGCAGTTCGAACCGGAAGCGAACCGCTACGTGCTGCGCACCGAGTTCCACTACACCGAGTCGCAGGGCGACGAGCTGCAGTTCTATGTGGGCACGTTCTTCCACCACCTGACCACGCAGGACGGCGCGCTGCGCATGACGCTCAAGCGCGTCAACCTGCTGAACTGCGACGCGGCGCTGCCCGCCGTGCAGCTCTTCATCTGAGGCCGCGATGCTGACGGTCTACGACGCCTTCACCGCCACCGCCGCGCGCACGCCGCGCGCCGACTTCCTGTGCGTCGAAGCGATGACGGCGCAGACCTACGACATCGCAGAAGGCACCATCCGCTGGAGTGATGCCGCGGCCACGGTCGAGGCCTTGCGTGATGGCTACGCGCAGGCCGGCTACGGCCACGGCCACCGTGTCGGCCTGTTGCTGGAAAACCGCCCGGCGTTCCTGTTCCACTGGTTCGCGCTGAATGCGCTAGGCGTCAGCGTCGTGCCGATCAACGCCGAGATGCGCGCCGCCGAACTCGAGTACCTGATCGGCCACAGCGAGATCGGCCTGGCCATCACGCTGCCCGAACGCGCGGCCGATCTGCGTGCCGCGGCACAGCGCGCCGGCATCGCCTTCGAGGCCGTGCCGATCGACGACAGCGCAGCCTTCGCGCCGCCACCCGCCGCGACGCCCGCGCCGTTCGCGGCACGCGCGATCGACGCGCAGACCGAGTGCGCGTTGCTCTACACCTCCGGCACCACCGGCCGCCCCAAGGGCTGCATGCTGAACAACGCGTACTTCCTGCGCGCCGGCCAATGGTATGCCGAGCTCGGCGGCCTGTGCACCGTGAGGCCGGATGCCGAGCGCGTCATCACGCCGCTGCCGCTGAACCACGTCAACGCGATGGCGTTCTCGACCATGGTCGTGCTGATCGCCGGCGGCTGCCTGATCCAGCTCGACCGCTTCCACCCCAGCCGCTGGTGGCAGAGCGTGCGCGAGACTCGCGCGACGATCGTCCACTACCTCGGCGTGATGCCGGCGATGCTGCTCGCCGCGCCGCCCTCGGCCGCAGACCGCGATCACCACGTGCGCTGGGGCTTTGGCGCCGGCGTCGACCGCAAGAACCACGCGCTGTTCGAAGAGCGCTTCGGCTTCCCGCTGGTCGAAGCCTGGGCCATGACCGAGACCGGCGCCGCGGCCTGCGTGATGGCCCACCACGAGCCGCGCCACATCGGCACGAGTTGCTTTGGCCGTGCCGAGGCTTTCGTCGATCTTCGCCTGGTCGACGAGCGAGACACCGACGTGCCCGACGGCACACCGGGCGAACTGCTGGTGCGCTCCAGCGGCCCGGACCCGAGACGCCACTTCTTCTCCGGCTACCTGAAGGACGACACCGCCACCACCGATGCCTGGGCCGGCGGCTGGTTCCACACCGGCGACATGGTGCGGCGCGACGCCGAGGGCAACCTCTTCTTCGTCGACCGCAAGAAAAACGTGATCCGCCGCAGCGGCGAGAACATCTCGGCGGTGGAGGTCGAGAGCGTGCTGAACCAACACCCGGCCGTGAAAGCCTCGGCTGTCGCCGCGACGCCCGATGCGGTGCGCGGCGACGAAGTGCTCGCCTGCATCGTGTTGCGCGATGCCGTCTCGATGGAACAGCATGAACAGACCGCGGCCAGCATCGTGCGCCATGCACTCGACCAGCTCGCGTATTACAAGGCACCGGGGTACGTCGCTTTCGTCGATGCACTGCCGCTGACGGCGTCGCAGAAGATCCAGCGCGGGCAATTGCGCGAGATGGCGCAGCAGCTGCCGACGCAGGCCGGTTGCATCGACATGCGTGCGATGAAGAAGAGGCAGCACTAGATGAAGGCTCTGACCTACTTCAAACGGCAGCGCGAGATCGGGGCGCCGGGGCGCTCTGCTCCGCTCATGTCCCCCGCCACCGGCCTTCGGCCGTCGTCTCCTCCTTTACTTCGCTGCGCAGAGCGCCCCACCGCCCCGATCAGCAACCGTCAGAGCTCTTCGACGGCAGGCATCCGACGGTGGTTGCCGGGGGCGTCGGGTGACCGGCGCAGCGAAGTAAAGGAGGAGGGTTGGGCGCAGCCCGGCCCGGGGGACATGAGCGGAGCCGGTCGCCCGATGGCCTCGGCTCACTCTGACCTACAAATGCAGAAGCCGAGCCACTGAGATGGCCTCCAAACGCAGCTCCTACGAAGGCGTGGCCGTGGCCGTGCCGGTGACCGTGCCTTACGTGCGCTACTCGACGCGCGGCGCGCACTGGTTTCTCGGCCAGGCGGTCGAGGCCTTGGTTCAGGCCAGCGGCATCGCCAAGGATCAGATCGACGGCCTGTGCGTCAGCAGCTTCTCGCTCGCACCCGACACCGCAGTCGGCGTGACGCAGCACCTGGGCCTGTCGCCGCGCTGGCTCGATCACATCCCGACCGGCGGCGCTTCGGGCGTGATGGCGCTGCGGCGCGCTGCGCGGGCGGTGCAGGCGGGCGATGCCGACATCGTGGCCTGCGTCGGCGCCGACACCAACCACGTCGACTCGTTCCGCCAGACGCTCGGCAGCTTCAGCCACTTCGCGCGCGACGCGACCTACCCGTATGGCTCGGGCGGGCCGAACTCGATCTTCGCGTTCATCACCGCGAACTACATGCGAACCTATGGCGCGACGCGCGAGGACTTCGGCCGCATCGCCGTCTCGCAGCGCGACAACGCGCTGAAGAATTCGAACGCGCTGTTCAAGAAGCCGCTGCCGCTGGCCGAGTACATGGCGGCCAAGCCGATCTCAGACCCGATCCATTTGTTCGACTGCGTGATGCCGTGCGCCGGCGCCGAGGCCTTTCTGGTGATGAGCGAGGCTCGCGCCCGCGATCTCGGCCTGGCGCATGTGCTGATCCGCGCCGGCATCGAGCGCCACAACGCGTTCGCCGACGACCCGGTGATGGTGCGCGGCGGCTGGCGTGTCGATCGCGACGATCTGTATGCGCAGGCCGGCGTGGGGCCGGCCGACATCGACTTCGTGCAGACCTACGACGACTACCCGGTCATCGTGATGATGCAGTTCGAGGACTTGGGCTTTTGCGCCAAAGGCGAGGGGCCGGCCTTCGTGCGCGAGCACACCTTGACGTTTGACGGCAGCTTCCCGAACAACACCAGCGGCGGTCAGTTGTCGTCGGGCCAGGCCGGTGCGGCGGCGGGGTTTCTCGGCATGACCGAGGCGATTCGGCAGTTGACCGATCAGGCCGGCGCGCGTGCCGTGCCAAGCGCAAAGCTCGGGCTCGTTGCGGGCTTCGGCATGGTGACCTACGACCGCTGCCTGTGCACTGGTGCGGTCATTCTCGGGAGGTCCGAATGACCATGCCGTTGATGCGCCCGAAACGCAAGAACCCGGTCTTGCGCACGCGGCAGATGAACCTGCCGCCGTGGGCGCGCAGCCGCGTCGCGCTGGGCATCACCGCGGCTGCGGCGGAAGGCCGCTTCGAGTTGCAGGTGTGCGAGGACTGCGCCGCGGTGCAGTACCCGCCGCGCGAGGCTTGCCATCGTTGTTTGTCGCCGCGGCTGACGTGGCGCGAGCAGAGCGGCGAGGGCGAGCTGCTGAGCAGCACCACGCTGCACCACAGCAACGACTTGTTCTTTCGCGAGCGCTTGCCGTGGCGGCTCGGCCTCGTGCACTTGGATGCCGGGCCGACGCTGATGGTGCATCTGCACGGCGAGGTCGGCGAGGCGCCGGCGCGAGTAAAGGTTGGCGCCCGGCTCGACCGCGCCGGCCAGGCGGTGCTGATCGGATTTCCGAATGAGGGGAGTGCCCACATGGCAGACGACAAGATGCTTCGCGAGATGACCAGCGACCCGAAGTTCCGCAAGGCACTCGTCACCGATGGCAAGACCGAGCTCGGCCAGGCGCTCGTGCGCGCGCTGGTGCAGGCAGGCGCCGACATCGTCTGGGTCGGCCACGCCGAACCGTGGAAGAAGTTCGGCGATGGCCTGGACGACATCGCCGCGCTGCCGCAGGTCACGCTGGTGCCGCTGGACCTGACCAATGGCCGCTCGGTGACCGAGCTCGCCGGCGAGATCGGCGGCAAGGTCGACATCGTCATCAACAACGCCGAAGTGCACCGCACGTTTGGTATCGGCTCGCGCCGCGGCACCGATGTGGCCAAGGCCGAGATGGACATCAACTACTTCGGCCTGCTGCGCCTCGCGCAGGAGTTCGGCCCGGCGCTGAAAGGCCGCTCGGCCGATGGCGCGACCGGCGCGAGCGCGTGGGTCAATGTGCTGTCGATCTACGCGCTAAGCAACTTCCCGCCGCACGGCACCTTCAGTGCGTCGAAGGCTGCGGCGCATTCGCTCGCGCAGTGCCTGCGTGCCGAGATGCGGCCGGCCGGCATCCGCGTGATCAACGTGTTCCCGGGGCCGATCGACGACGAATGGAACCAGCACCTGCCGCCGCCCAAGCTGCTGCCGGCCACGCTCGCGAACGCGATCGTGAAGGCGCTGCGCGATGGCGTCGAAGACGTCTACCCCGGCGACGTGGCGCAGGAGTGGCTCGAGCGCTGGCGCGATAACCCCAAGGTGCTGGAGCGCGAGCTCGCGGCTGGCGGCAGCTGAATGACGAGGACGCACACGATGACGACGACGAGCACCTCATCCACCCTGAGCGCGGCCGCGCAAGCGCTCGCCGGCCTGGTCGGCGCGATGGCCAGCGGCGCGATCCGCGTGGTCGATCTGACGCAGACCTTGACGCCCGAGTTCCCGCAGATCGCGCTGCCGCCCGAGATGGGCCAGTGCTGGCCGTTCCGCATCGAAGAGGTTTCGAAGTACGACGAGCGCGGGCCGGGCTGGTACTGGAACAACTTCTCGTGCGGCGAGCACACCGGCACGCACTTCGACGCGCCGATCCACTGGATCTCGGGCCGCGACCTGCCGAACAATTCGGTCGACACGATTCCCGTGCAGCACTTCGTCGCACCGGCCTGCGTGATCGATTGCAGCGCGCAGGCGAAGGCCGATCACGACTACCTGATGACGGTCGCCGACATCGAGACCTTCGAGGCCGCGCACGGCCGCATCCCGAGCGGCGCATGGGTGCTGATGCGTACCGACTGGTCGCAGCGCAGCGACCCGGAGGCCTACCAGAACTTCGACGAGACCGGCCAGCACACGCCGGGGCCGAGTTCGGAGGCGGCGCGCTTTCTGGTCGAGCAGCGCGACGTGCTCGGCTTCGGCTCCGAGGCCATCGGCACCGATGCCGGCCAGGGCTACCACCTGCGCCCGCCGTACCCGTGTCACTACTACATGCACGGGGCCGGCCGCTACGGTTTGCAGTGCCTGGCCAACCTCGACCAGCTGCCCCCGACCGGCGCGCTGCTGATCTGCCCGCCGCTGAAGATCCAGAAGGGCAGCGGCAGCCCATTGCGTGTGCTCGCACTGGTGGAGAGCAAGGCATGAGTGCGAACAGGATCGCGGCTGTGACGGGCGGCAGTGCCGGCATCGGCAAGGCCATCTGCCAGGAGCTACTCGACACGGGCTGCGAGGTGATCTCACTTGCGCGGCGAAAGAGCGACATCGATCATCCGAAGATGCACAGCATCGAAGTCGACCTGATGGACCGCACCGCCACTGCCGCAGCTGTGAAGGATCTGGTCAGCCGCTTCGAGGTAAACACCGTGGTCCACAACGCCGGCGTGATCCGCGCCGCGCTGCTGGCCGATGTGAAGCTCGATGACCTCGACGCACTCGTCGACCTGCACCTCGGCTGCGCGATCCAGCTCGTGCAAGCGGCCTTGCCGCGCATGCGCGCGCAGCGCTTCGGCCGCGTGGTGCTGCTGTCGTCGCGCGCCGCGCTGGGCCTGGCGACGCGCACCGCGTACTCCGCGACCAAGGCCGGCATGCTGGGCATGGCGCGCACCTGGGCGCTCGAGCTCGCGCCCGAGGGCATCACCGTCAACGTGGTCGCGCCCGGCCCGATCCGCACCGACATGTTCTACGACGTGGTCGAGCAGGGCAGCGAGCGCGAACGCGCACTGGCCGCCTCGGTGCCGGTGAAGCGCCTCGGCGAGTCGGCCGACGTGGCGCGCGCGGTGGGCTTCTTCGTCGACCCGGCCAACAGCTTCGTCACCGGCCAGGTGCTGTACGTGTGCGGCGGCACCAGCGTCGGCAGCCTCGCGCTGTGAACGCGAATCAGCGCTCCGACGGGACCACAACTTGCATCACCAGTCGACCGAATCAACCGAAGAAGGAGCGCTCTCCATGATGAAGATCCCCGCGATGACTCGCCTCGCCCTGGCGTTTGCCGCCGCCGCCACCGCGTTCGTCGCGCAGGCCCAGATGAAGGTCGGCGTGATCTCGTCGGCCACCGGGCCGACGGCCGTGGTCGGCATCCCGCAGAAGAACACTGCGGCGCTGCTGCCGAAGAAGATCGGCAACATCGAC
>Ga0307509_10008507_pt1 | contig 13057 bp, 7 predicted proteins | sample 10_EM_MG_FD_202245 | JGI IMG/M metagenome (GOLD analysis project Ga0307509, IMG submission 202245) | Populus trichocarpa ectomycorrhiza microbial communities from riparian zone in the Pacific Northwest, United States - 10_EM | ecosystem: Host-associated > Plants > Roots > Unclassified | place...
AAATATGTATTGAGTAGTCATTTGCTTTTAGCTTGCATTCATTAAAAAAATATATCATTCTTGTACTAAAAAATATTTTTTTCTTCTTTGCAAAAACAAATTTTTGATGTGTCATGAAAATGTTTAATCTCTTGTTTAATGCTTCATTTGAAAAAGCAAAATTTAATTTTATTGATTTCAAATAATTATAATTTAAATAACTAAATTTAAAGATTAAAAATATATTTAGTTTTTTTTGTCAAGATTAGGGATTGATTTGTATGGCTTGGGGAAAGTTCATGTCCTGTTTTTTATTTTGGTCCCTTAACTGTTTAATCTCTTGGTTAATTCTCGGTTTGGGAAAGCCAATTTTAATTTTATTGATTTCAAATAATTATAACTTAAATAACCAAATTTGAAGATTAAAGAAATATTTAGTTTTCTTTCGTCAAAATTAGAGATTGATTTGTATAACTTCTTGTATTTTATTTTGGTCCCTTAACTTTTTTTTTTAATTTAATCTCTTCACATTGACTTTATTTGAGATTGATTTGGTAGTTTGTTTTGGATGTCTTGACATAGGAATCTTATAGTATTAAAAAAAATTATGAGGCATAGTTAATACTTGGTTTTGATGGGTAAAACAAAATTCAATTAATGTAGAACTATTAAGTGTTTAAGAACTAAAATTAAAAATAAAACAAATATAAAAACTTAGTAAATAGGTAGGATAAATAGGTTGTGGTGTGCAGCACATGTACCAATATTTAAGAGATATCAATTATATCTATTTATGTTTTTTGCCTGAATATGCTAAAGAAATTGCCCTTTTTTTAATATCCATGGAAGATATGAAGTTCAATGCACTTTTTTAGGTCATAAAAGGTCAAAACTACTTATAACATGTTACTTGGATGACCATGAATACATAAAAATGGTATCGTCTTATAAACGCTCCATCAATACTTTAAATATTTTCAAAATGGACAAGTGAGAAAAATAGTGATAGATACCAACCTTTTTACTATAGCTCAAACCCACTTTGTCCTAATAAAATTATTGATTAATTAATACGGGTAAATGGGTCATAACGTCCAATTATGAAAAGGTTTTTTAGAAAACGAAACTTTATCTTTTTAGTCTATCCATCATTGCAAAAGCATTCCCAAATTATATTTTTTTTTTTGTCAAAACTCACCACCTTAACATCTTAGCTGAAAATGTTAATTTAATATATATAAAAAAAGGAATTATATATAAACCGATATTTCTCCTTTTAATAATCTGTTGAATGACATTTTTCTTTCTTGATCAATTACTATTTTGGCATGTTTTTAAAATTAATTTGAGTCCTTAGACTTTTGATTATAAAGCAAAGTTGACCCCTCTCTTATGCTGGGAGGTAAATTTTAAATCATTGTGATTTTGTTTAATATGTGTTAAAATTTTAAAGGACACTATAGATATGTGATGTTTTTATGTTGGTCATGAAAATGTCAAGGTTAATCCTTCTTAGTATGTGCCTGGGAGGTTAGTTTTTTCAAAGTATAATTTGTATTTTTAAAAGGATTAAATCAACCATACATCTCTCACAAACACACCCTTCATTACATTATCATAGCTGCGCTTGCATTCAAACACCAAGATAATTGTTCTCCTCCACTCATTTCTCAAGGAAGCCACATGACCTCAGTTGCTAGGATGAAAGTATTTGGGAGTGTGATTACGGTTGCTTTTTAAAATATTTTTTACTCAGAAAAGCATGTTAATAATATTTTTTTTATTTTTTAAAAAATCATTTTTGAGATCAGCACATCAAAATGATTTGAAAATATCAAAAACATATTAATTCAAAACAAAAAAAATTCAAAATTTTTCAAAAACGCTTTTAAAACGCAATGCTAAACACGCAGAAGATCACACGCAATACTTCCCCTGCTCCAAATTAATTCATGTGTTTAATTTTTTGTTTATAATTTATTATACACACTTAAAAACATTGCCATATAAACTAACAATTATTTAACAAATTAAATTAATTTCATTGATTTTTATTTAAATATTTAATTTTTATTTTTTTTGGGATATCAGATATAAATCAGAGCATCAATTCCACAACCCATATTATCTAAACCTGGACATATAAAGTAGTTATATAGATAAAGTAGTCTTTAATATGTAATTTATTTGAATATTTAATTTTCAATTTTTTTTTACCACAATTCAATAATAAATGAAGTTTAAGAAATACATTCAAATAATGCTTAATAAATATCCTAAAAGCACCCGTTTAACTTTTTCCTTATCAATTTAACTTTTAAAATTGTTTAATAATATTGATTATATATTACCCTGCAACCCTAAAAAGGACTAAGATTTTTTTAGTAAAGTTTATTGTTCGTATGAAAAGTAAAGAACTTTAATATATATTTTTAGTCAATTAATTTAGCAGAGGAACGCATGACAGGGTGGCGCGTGCATTCAAACACCAAGAGAATTGTTCTCCTCCACTCCTTTGTCAAGTAAACCACATGAGAGTATAGGCACATACAAGAGAAGAAGTAAATCCGAGATCACACACGCTACTTCCTCTACTCCAAATTAATTAACGTGTTTAATTTTTTGTTTATAATTTATTATACACATTTAAAAACATTATCATATAAACTAACAATTATTTAACATATTTAATTGATTTTTATTTGAATATTTGATTTTTAATTTTTTTGAGAATATCATCAATGGAATATAAATCAGAGCATCAATTCCACAACTCATATTACCTAAACCTGGACGTATAAAGTAGTTATATAGATAAAAGTAGTCTTTAATATTAATTTATTTGAATATTTGATTTTCAATTTTTTTTACCATAATTCAATAATAAATGAAGTTTAAGAATTACATTCAAATAATGCTTAATAATGAATATCATAAAAGCATCCATTTAACTTTTTCCTTATCAATTTAACTTTTAAATTTGTTTAATAATATTAATTATATATTACCCTGCAACCCTAAAAAGGACTAAGATTTTTTTAGTAAAGTTTATTGTTCGTATGAAAAGTAAAGAACTTTAATATATATATATTTTTAGTCAATTAATTTAGCAGAGGCACGCATGACAGGGTGCAAGTTGCGATTTGAGAGCTGATAGCAACACTTAATTTTCTAGTTTTTACAGACAACAGGTCGTCTGTGGTTTTGTTTTCAAAAAAAATAATGAACGGATAATATATCATTCACCCCCTTCGTTAGAAGAAAATAAAAACATTAGGGCCGCCTAGCCCTTTGCTCTCTCTTTTTCAGTTTTTTCCATAATAATAATAATAATAAATTATTGATGAAGATTCAATTAATGAACTTGGTGTTTTATAATTAAATTTTTTAAATGTATTCTAGAAATAATTGTATCATATTTATGATTTTTTAAAATTTCAATCACACAAAATATAAATATACTATTTTGATATTTTTTGTTAACTTGTTTTAACAATTATAAAATATTTTTGTTTTTAACAAAAACAATAATATAAATTAAAAATATGGTTTTGATTAAAATAAATAAGAGAATTTTATAACAAAAATGCTGCTTAATTTTATATCAATTAAACAAAGTTAATGAAAACCGCGCATCTCAAAGAATTTTCAAGTAAATGATGTTTTTTAACAAAAATGCTCTCCTAACTTTTGATCATGTCAATTATATTTTATGTAGGAATTGTTTTTTAAAATATTTTTTATTTGAAAAAATATTAAAATATATATTTTAAAAAAATATTTATGATATCAGCAATTTAAAATAATTTAAAAATATTAAAATAATATAATTTAATAAAAAAATAATTTAAAATTCACCTTCAAACACCCGTAATTAGCTGCACCCTAGTAATGATCTCTTTGTCCTAATATCCATCTATCAATTAATTTGATGGTCAATTTTTCATGTTTATTTCTACTTACAATTAATTGAAAAATAAAACCAACACTGTATAACACGCACAATAAGCTTCTTGCTAATCTCATTTTTATATTATTATTGCTAAGTTTATTTTTAATATTATAATATATGCTATTTTTTAAAATTATTTTTTATTTAAAATTATATTAAAATATTTTTTTTTTATTTTTTACATTAGTATATTAAAATTACCAAAAAAACAATAAATAAAACATTAACTTATTTTTTTAAAATATATATATATTTTTAAAAAGCCTCCAAAATAAAATTTACCGTAATTCCAAACACCTTTAAATATCTTTATTTACATTTCGGCTGTTACTTTTTGAAATGCAATCACTTTGTTGATTTCAAAGTAGTTGTCTAACAAAAACAATTGGAGTGGCCGGCAGGGGCCCCAGCCCGTGCAAAAATTATTTTTTTCCCTGCCTCTCTCTTAAATAATTATAAATGTTAGCTCTAGAATTATTAAATTTTAACTCTTGCCTTTTTTAATTTTTTTTTTTTAATTTTATCTCCAATTCTAATGCCCCGTCTCCACTCCACCCCTGGAAACAGCCTCAAAAAAGTATAATACCATTTAACAGTGCTAAAAAAAATAAAAAAAACCTAAAGTTATGTAAGAATTCATAATAAAATTGTGAAGCATCAACTAAAATAACTGCTGCTCGAAGGACGACGTGGGCCATAGCTCTTGTCTCATCTATAATTTTAAATTCCAGCCTGATTCGGCAATTAATTCGATATTTTGCTCATTCGAAATTAAAACCAGACCGGTTATAAAAAAATTAAAAATACTTAAAAATCCAACTAACTTGGCTAATCTAGTGGGCTAATCTGATAATGTGGTTGACCTATAAAATCCGGTCAAAAATCTAATTATAATTTATTAATTATTTTTTTATCAAAACAACATCATTTTAATTTTTAAAAAATAAAAATTAGCTTAGGTGACTTAATAACCCGGTTAAAAACCGGTGACTCAATTTTTAGGCCAAGTTTGAAAACACGGTCTCATCTATGCAAGGCTTGCCTTTTGTTACCCAATTCAATATATAAAGAAAATATTGAATTTAGTAAACACAACATTTTTTGTTTTTTTTTTTAAAAAAACAGAATGATAAATATAATAGATTCTTAAACCTGAGCTGAACCAATTAGGATTTGAATATGGACAAACATCTATATAATTCCAAGTTAATTAGAAATACAAATTGACAATCATAATTTATGAATACTTCTTTCGTATGAATTTAGATACGAAACAAAATGTGTGATTTTAAACTATAATAAAACACAGCACACTCACACATATGTACACGTACATAGATATATACGTACATCTATATGTATATGTCATCAATATTATTAAAGAAAGTTAAAATGAGTGTTCTTATTATCCTTCTAAATTACACCTAATCGATAATTTATTATTTTTACAACAAAGGATTAGTTGTGCTTAATTCAGATATTCGATACTCATTATTTGTTTATATATTTCTTTAAAAAAATAGTAAAATATAAATATGTAGGAGATAAGTTAATATTTCAATAACATGTCATTAAAATATCTTTAAAGTACAATTGAGAAAAAGAGGATATATAGATAGGTTTCCAAAAAGTATAGTTCTTAGAGAGTAAAGAACAGTAACTCTTTTTTTTTTCAATTATAAAGAAAAAAACATTTAGTTAGACAAATAATCTCTACATTTACACTCAATTTCATTTATAAAGATTTATTTTTTATTTATTTTATTATAAAATCATTTTATAATAATTTTAATCAAACACATATTTTTTTAAATTATAATTAAATTTTTTATTTTTTATTTATTTTTAACCACAATAACTATACAAGTGTCGAGAACGGAAAAGACTAGGAGATGGGGCCTTACGAAATCTTCATCCAAAATAGAATTCAAAAAATTATTATAACTCAGTTTAGTATTAGTAGCAGCTACTACTAATAATAACATGAGAGTTAATTATAACATGTTAAAATGATATATTAAAAAAAAATATCATGGAAATAGATAATAAATATATTTGAAAACGTAGATACATATTAGTATAATGAAGGTATTTCCATTCTATGCTAACATTGAAAAGTACAATATTAAAATAATAAATAAAATGCTTAAAAGAAAATAAAAGCCTGTCGTCATATTAAAATATAATTATTTAATCCCTATGATTTTAAATCTATAAATAACATAATCTTATTTTATTAATTTCATATCTTTTTTTATTTTTTTAATAAAAAAAATTTAAGTACATAGGATGAAAAAAAAAACAAATGAGAAAAGAAGGTATATTTCGTTAGCAAATGACTTAATTAGCCTTTGTCAATTCTAGTAAAAATCATTAATTTTGCTAAACTACAAGGTCTAAATTTTAACAACAACAATAATATACTAAAGTTTTCTCTAAAAGATATGTAATTGCACTCAAAGATAAGTAGGTTTGTTAAATTATGCAAAAGAGAAAGAAGAATACATTAATCTTTGATTGGTACATGAAATGAATAAGAGAATAACCCAATTGTCATCTTCAATTTTTTTTTGGACTCGGCAGCAATTCACCCCACTATATCCTTGTCAAAATAACTATTAAATTATTTCTACCGTGAAACCCAAATGTCACATTAAATATAACTTATCGTTGCTCTAGGGGCTTGCAAACTTGCTCTAAGGGTTGGCAACCTTGCTCTATGGGTTTGCAACCTTGTTTCCAATCCATGTTTATCTTTGGCATCCAGTAGACGAACCCCACACTCGTGTACTTGACAAAGATCTAATGCTAAGAGAATGCCATTCATGTCTTTCAGTTGGAATTCAACTGAGACCTCACTGTATTTACTAAACATATCATTTTCTTTGACAACCAGACAGGGATCAAATCCCACAAATATATGCTCTGAGCAGATGCGCCTCTCATCATACCAACCATGAAGATAGCAATAGAGATCATGGCTATCACCGTGCTCATTGCGGAAGTGATATGTGCATTTAACTTGTAAGCTATGGCCGAAAGAATGAAATGCAATGATAGCGCAAAGAGAGAAACCCAAGAACTTGTTATTAGCCCAACGTGAAGATAGCTAGAATGTTACTATAGATCCCCAACTTTGATAGCTAAACCACTTCGGAGTTACAGATCCAGGGATGCAGAAACTGGATGTCCCAGCTGGCACCTGTTAACACAATTCAAATAACATCTTTTTAAAGTGAAAGGTGGCAAATAGAGAAAAAAAAAATGTATATCAGAGGTTTGAGAAACAGACCTGATGGTATAACCTTTTGGTAGAAAGTTGAAATTTCAATAATGAGTACGCCAACATTTGATTGATCACAGGCAACCTCAAGCAATTAGTGAAAATGAATTCAAAAATGTTCCCCTCAACTACAGCTGATGAGCTTGATACTCTTATCAAACTCTGGCAATCATGTGCATCTACCTTTGATAGCCGTGGTGGAAGCCTCGGTATTGATTGAAGTTTCCTGCAACTCCTTAAACCTAGATATTGCAACTTAACGAGTTTATTGATGTTCTTAGGCATAGTCTCAAAATCATTTCCACTTAGATCTAACACTTCCAGTGACGAAAAACAACCAAGACTGTCTGGCACTTTCGATATAGAGCAACCATCTAGATTTAGCTTTCGCAAATCTTTTAAATCCATGTCTCTCTTAGGCAGGTGCAAATCAACAAGACATTCGATGCCCTTTAGATATTTGCAGTTTCCCACTTCCAAGCAGGCAAGTCCCATCAGTTTTCGAATCGGTGAAGGCAACTTTGTTATGCATGTCTGATCTAAATAGAGATATCTCAAGCGTACCATTGGCTCCAAAACCTCTAGAAAACTCCTAAATTGGAGGCAACCTGAGAGATTAAGCCTTCGCAGGTTTTTCAACTTACAGATGCTGCCTGGAAGAATCTCAAATTGTTTGCAGTTTCGCAGGTGCAATTCATGAAGTTCAAACAAACATTCAATTGACGAGGGAATCTCTCTTATTGCTGTCCCATCTAAATACAGCTCCCTTATATTTCTTGAAACCTTTGGAAACTCCGTGATACTTGAGCAACCGGAAAGATCTAAATAAATGAGTTCCCTTAGATCACCAATTTGATGAGAACACTCTCCAGTTCACTGCATGGCTTGGCATGGCTGTGCTACGTATTGAATTAATTAGTTGAATTAGTCATTACTTTTGTTTAGTTGAAATTGTCAAGCAAATAAGTAGCGGGATAAGGATGAGCTGGAAGCATTCCTGGTCTTCAGCTCTAGTACCGGTTTTTCCTAATTCATTGTATTACCGTTGTAATGTGTCCTATTTAGAGGCACAGGTTCTGTGAGAGAGGAATCATTAAATAAGAACAATTCTCTCAAATACTCTTCTCTTCTTTTCTTTCTCTAAATCATCTTATCAGTGGTATCAGAGCCCTTCTGATTCATAGATACCCGCGGAAAAACTAATGCAGACTTTCGCATGGATGTCACGGAAACTCTTGCTCGACACGATAGCCACTTTGATGAACTGACTCTCAATTTCAGTAGAGTCAATGACGCTCTACAAGGTGTTATGGCAGAGCTGCAAGCACTCAGGATGGCCCAATCCACTCGCAACCATGACAGGGACGACAATCCCTTTGCGACTGGGGCTCATTCACATGATCGGCCCTCCACGTCAGCTCAGTCTCAATTAGAGAGAAGTCACACCACTCTCAAGCTGAACTTCCCAACGTATGTCGGGGAAGGAGACGATCCCACTGGGTGGATATTCAAAGCAGAGCAATATTTTGAATTCCAAAATATTGAGGCTAACCGACGGGTTCAATTGGCATCCTTTCACTTGACAAATGTAGCCCTGCAATGGTATCGGTGGTACACTAAGACCAGGGGCCAATTGCGATGGCATGAATTTGTCACGGCACTTCTTCATCGTTTTGGACCAACGGATTATGAGGATCCGTCCGAAGCATTATCACGGCTCAAACAAACCACCACTGTTAATGCATACCAGGAGGCCTTTGAAAAACTTTCTCATAAGGTGGATGGTCTCCCCGAAAATTTCTTGGTGGGGTGTTTCATTGCTGGATTAAAGGATGAAATTCGCCTTGATGTACGAGTGAAGCAACCCCGAACACTCTCTGAATCCATTAGCGTGGCTCACCTAATTGAAGAGAGGAACCAGTTTCAGAAGAGAACCAATACTCCGATCAGACAGCTGCCAACAACTTCCTATCAAGCCAGACCTCAACAGCCTTCCACGGTGGGACTTCTGGGACCCCCACCTAAGCCATCTCCGAATGCTGGATCCTACAGTGGACATGTTCGCAGAATTACGGGGCAGGAAGCAAGGGAGCGACAAGAAAAAGGGTTGTGCTTTTATTGTGATGAACGGTATGCACCTGGCCACCGTTGTTCTAAACCTCAGTTATTTATGATGGTGGATATGCAGCAATTGGATGAAGAACAGGATGAGGAGATGGAAATTGAGACACCTGAAGAAGCTATTCCTGACATCTCCTTTCATGCGATGACTGGTACTAATCACCCACAGACCTTTCGGGTGACAGGAAGGATCGGGCACACTGGGATTATCATCCTCATCGATGGCGGCAGCACCCACAACTTCATTGACCAGTCCGTGGCAGCCAGGTTGGGACTACGGGTGGTTCGTGGTAGGACATTCAAAGTCACGGTGGGAAACAAGGAGGTGATAGAATGCACGGGAAGATGCCTTGGGTTATCCATCTCAATTCAGGGAATTACAATAAGAGCTGATTTTTTTGTGCTTCCCGTGGCAGCCTGTCAAGCAGTCTTAGGAGTACAATGGTTGAGGATGTTGGGACCAATTGAGACAGACTACAAGACACTCCGTATGTCATTCAAACAGAATGGGAAAATTCATGTATTAACAGGATTGTCCAGCACAGATCTTGCTCCCTTAGGCGAAAAAGAGTTGCTGCAATTTTCAGGCATGGGGTTCTTTGTTCATGAGGTTCCAGAGGAGAATGTAACACAAGCCGCTCCATGGTCACCCGAACTCAAGCAGGTATTGATAGAGTTTTCTCATGTGTTTGAGGAACCGAAGGAGTTGCCCCCTACGCGCAACCACGATCACAGAATTCCTTTATTACCGAATCAGCCCCCAGTTAACACCAGGCCATATCGGTACCCACACTATCAAAAAAATGAAATTGAGAGGCTGGTTAAGGAGTTTCTGCAGTCAGGAATTATTCGCCCAAGTCAGAGTCCTTTTTCATCCCTAGTGTTGCTGATAAAGAAAACAGATGGGTCTTGGCGATTTTGCGTGGACTATCGAGCACTCAACAAAATCACGGTTAAGGACAAATTTCCTATACCGGTAATTGACGAGTTACTTGATGAGTTACATGGCGCAAAGGTATTTTCAAAACTTGACCTGCGCTCCGGGTACCACCAGATCCGGGTCCATCCTGAAGATATTCCGAAGACCGCATTTCGCACACATGATGGGCACTACGAGTTTTTGGTCATGCCATTTGGGTTGACAAACGCTCCCGCATCCTTTCAAAGTCTCATGAACGACCTTTTTCGACCTCATTTGAGACGGTTTGTTTTGGTTTTTTTTTATGATATTTTGATATATAGCAGGTCTTGGAAGGATCATTTGCAACACTTGCGGAAGGTGCTACATGTCCTAGCGACCAATAAGCTATATGCCAAGCTGTCAAAATGCCAATTCGGGGTATTGATAGTGGGGTATTTGGGGCATCTTATTTCTGCTGATGGGGTTGCGGTCGACCCACAGAAGGTTCAAGCCGTCCAGAATTGGCCAGTACCAACATCAGCCAAGAGTGTCCGTGGGTTTTTGGGGCTAGCTGGTTATTACCGAAAGTTTGTGAGAGGCTTTGGGGTGTTAGCTGCTCCTTTAAACAGGCTCCTCTCTAAGGAAGGATTCAGCTGGAACGAGGAGGCTCTTGCTGCCTTTAATCTCTTGAAAAAGGCCCTCATTTCAACCCCGGTTTTGCGTCTGCCAAATTTTGCTGAGCAGTTCGTGGTAGAGTGTGATGCTTGTGGTGATGGGTTAGGTGCCATTTTGACTCTAAACAATCAACCCATAGCATATTACAGTGAAGCTTTAAAAGGAAAGGCGAAATCCTTGTCAACCTATGACAAAGAGATGTTAGCTGTGGTGAAGGCAGTGAGAAGATGGCGAGCTTATCTACTGGGAAGGTCCTTTGTGATCAAAACGGACCATCGCAGTCTCAAGTACCTCTTGGAACAGCGACTCACCACACCGTCGCAAGCTCGGTGGCTACCAAAAATTATGGGGTTTGACTACGAGATCCAGTACCGGAAGGGGAAGGAGAATCAAGGTGCTGATGCGCTTTCGAGGGTGGCAGTACTTCAGTTCAACGCCTTGTCCATGCCGATTGGAAAGTGGTGGGCTGATCTTCAACAGGAGGTTCTCCAACAGCCTTATTATGCTACACTGGCTGCCAATCGATCCTTAAAGTGTGTCCAACGAGATGGCGTGTGGATGCAAAAAGGAAAGATCCACTTAAGCCCCACTTCCTTCTTATTACCTGCGGTATTGGCCGATGGCCATTCTTCCCCGGCAGGGGGTCATTTTGGGTACCTCAAGACTCTTACACGCATCTCTTCTAGCTTCTTGTGGCCGGGCATTCGCGGCTCCATCAAGCGATTTATTAGAGATTGTGAGGTGTGCCAAAGGTGTAAGCATGAGACCCTTCGGCCCGTTGGGTTACTTCAGCCTCTTCCGGTGCCTCAGCGGATTTGGACCGATATATCGATGGACTTCATCGAAGGGTTACCTCTATCACAAGGGTACAACGTGATTATGGTGGTGGTGGATCGTCTCTCAAAGTATGCACACTTTATGCCATTACGACATCCATTCACGGCTATAGTAGTGGCAAAATATTTTATGAATAATGTGGTGAAATTGCACGGGATGCCGCTTTCAATTGTGAGCGATCGCGACAAAATCTTTATTAGCGATTTCTGGAAATCCTTGTTTCGACTGCATGACACAAAATTGTGCTACAGTTCCAGTTATCATCCCCAAACCGACGGACAAACCGAGGTGGTAAATCGGACTCTAGAGTAGTATTTATGCTGTTTCACGTCCGATCAACCAAAAAAATGGATGGAGTGGCTTGCTTGGGCTGAATATGGGTATAATACAGCAGTGCATTCGGCAAGTAAAATCTCCCCTTTTGAAGCAGTCTACGGGATTCCTCCTCCGTCCTTGGTTCCTTATGTTCCAGGCACCATAAAACTGCAGGCTGTGGATGACATTCTGAAGACAAGGGAGGTGATATTACGTGATCTTCGGCGTAACCTGTTGTTGGCCCAAGAGCGCATGAAGACGCGCGCTGATCTGCATTGTCGTGAAGTCTCCTTTCAAGTCGGGGATTATGTGTTTTTGAAGCTGCAGCCTTATCGCCAGAAGTCAATCTCCTTCCGGAGTTCCTTAAAGCTATCCCCAAGATTTTTTGGGCCATTTAGGGTTCTTGCACGGGTAGGGGCTGTGGCTTACAAATTAGACCTGCCTGCAGATGCAAGGATACATAATGTGTTTCATGTGAGTTTGCTCAAAAAGAAGTGGGGACCTGTTGTGGAAGATACAGTGGTAACATTGCCACCAATTTCAGCTGAGGAAGTTTTGTTACCAGAACCAGAGGCCATTTTAGACCGGCGGGTGATTCAGAAAGGGAAATATCGTCCAAAAACAGAAATTCTGGTTCAATGGAAAGGAGCTCTTCCTGAGGACGCATCATGGGAGAACTTATGGTGATTTACCAAGACTTATCCCCAATTCAACCTTGCGGACAAGGCTGTTCGAAGGGGGATGGATTGATGAGAACACTCTCCAGTTCACTGCATGGCTTGGCATGGCTGTGCTACGTATTGAATTAATTAGTTGAATTAGTCATTACTTTTGTTTAGTTGAAATTGTCAAGCAAATAAGTAGCGAGATAAGGATGAGCTGGAAGCATTCCTGGTCTTCAGCTCTAGTACCGGTTTTTCCTAATTCATTGTATTACCGTTGTAATGTGTCCTATTTAGAGGCACAGGTTCTGTGAGAGAGGAATCATTAAATA
>Ga0307509_10008508_pt1 | contig 13056 bp, 13 predicted proteins | sample 10_EM_MG_FD_202245 | JGI IMG/M metagenome (GOLD analysis project Ga0307509, IMG submission 202245) | Populus trichocarpa ectomycorrhiza microbial communities from riparian zone in the Pacific Northwest, United States - 10_EM | ecosystem: Host-associated > Plants > Roots > Unclassified | place...
CTCACCGTTTTGTTACTACTCCTCATTCCAACACCACCTTAGTCAGCTTTGGTATAGTGAACACCTGGCTATAGTGAACGCTTAGGGCCCTGTTTTTGTCGTTCACTATAGCCAGGGGCGACTGTACTCCCGTAGAAACTTGAATAATTGAACCGTGTGCTATGTTGTTGGACTTTCCTCTCTTGGTAAGGTCAAGAAATTTTTGTTCCCTTCCCTGACTAGGAAGGGGGAAAGGGACTGTGTTTTTGCAGTGTTTTTTTGCCCCCGTTCCAGAGAAGGAAATTCTGAACTTGATAGCACATGGTTCAATTATCCGAGTTTTTACAGTATCATCCGCCTTCAGCTACTTTGTTGTTCGGATAGTAGTGTGATTGTTTGCCTAGCTTAGGAATACTCTTCAGCTTCGGTCATGTAGTTAGGCATTTTCGGGAAAGCGTTTCGAATGCAGGAATGCGGGAGAGTTTTGGAGCTACGCGTCCGCCGCAAGGAAAGCTGGAACGCCATGAGGAAAGCGCGAAAGAGCCGGACACTTGAATGCCATATGCCTGGAGGCTATGGGGAGTGGGAGTCTGTTTTCCTTTGTTAGCTCGGGAGTAAGCACGGAGAAGGGAAGACTTACACAGAATAGCATGGCATGCGAGATTGCCCATGGAGGTCCTTGTGGTTGATATATACTTTTGTTTTTGCCGTTAACTTAGTTAGTGGCTGTGATAGTTGCGGTCGAATGAGATGAACCTCCCCGCTCCTGAGTGTGCGACCGCTTTCGTGAGTACTCTTGACGTTTTGCAGTCCCCGTTTCGTTTCGTTGCCGCCGTCGATCCACTTCTAACAATGTCTAGTGACTGTGCAGTACTCGAGTATCATTCTCGAGTAACTTACAGCACAGGTGAGGCTTCTACTTTAGGCTGATCTTCCTTGCCTCCGAGGGTAAAGAGATGTGGATGATTAATTTACCAATGCAGTGGTTTATTGAGCCGTAGTGCTCTCGAGCTGTATGCACTGTGTTCGGCGGTGTCAATAGCGGTCGGAAAACATGATCCCAAAGTGCCTTTATAGATCATCCCCCCATCCCAGGAAAGAGCTCTCCAATCTTTCGAGAGGCCAGGTCCGCTAGCTGCCATGTTAGTCCAGCGGCTTTTTCCCTACCCCAAATGATTTATTATGACGGGCCAGGCGACCAAAGATACAAAACCCTTTCGGCCAGTCTAATTAACCCTGGAAGGACTAAAGGACAATGGGCGCAGATTCGTGCCCAGAAGTGGAATATTGGGTGGGCATCTTTGCAGAATCGTCCGTATACTAGTACCCCCTACAAGGAACAATCGGGTTCTCTTAACCAAATAAAGCACCATAGTTCCCCCCATAAGTCGCCTGTACAGTAATTCGCTTGGGGTACATGGCTTTTGACGAGAGGAGCCGCGGGCCTGTGGTCTTCACTCACAACTGTAGCAGCGACGCCGCGAGAGGTCTCCCGCGACACCGAGTGGGAAAATTAACATACCCAAACTTGAAACCCGTTACCACCACTCCTAATGTCTTCGGTTTCCACCAAAAAATAGTTGTTCAGTGTCGGCTACCTTCGCTACAGTAACTACCGGTAGGCTCAGGCTTATTCTACTCCCCCCCCCTCCGAGGTGTTTTTGTGGATAACTAGTAGGATTGTACGTACAGTAGTGTCATATTCTAGGACTTGGAAATCCGTAGGTAGGACTTCTCATACTACAGCACCGACACAATAGACATCAGAATAGCTGTAGTTTCACACTTTCCCTGTGTCTTACCGTACTTGGAATGTGCACCATCGGTGGCTGTCTGGTGTAACACTAGGAGACCCCAGCCTTTCTTCAGCCAGACCCCCCTTTCTTCCCCCCAGGAATATCAACGACCACACTCAGTAACTCCTCCTTTTCAACAACAAAGCGAACAATAAAGGGTAAAAAATGTCTCAACATACTATCAACAACCATAATAACAACTTCTCCAATAATGCGAACTCTTTTAATGTGTGGAACAACTATACTTTTACCGATGGCCGGTCTCAACTCCTAGCCTGGCTATCACCCCTTGAACCAAGCTTAAGGCATCGAGATGTCCGTGAGCGCCGTGTCGACAATGTCGGGGAATGGCTCATGCAAACCAAGGAATTCAGGAGATGGTGCAGCCAAAGTGAGAACGGTGAGGCTAGAGGTGATACCGCCGTTCTATTTTGCTACGGAGACCCGGGGGTCGGTAAAACATTTATCAAGTAACAAAGACCATTTTCCAGAGAGGGAGGAGGTGAGCCTATGCTAATAAGCCGCGATACCAGTTCGCTAGTAGTAGACAAGCTATGCGATCATGCGAGAGGACAAAAGGTCGCCATCACGTGTTTTTACTTTGATTTCGCAGCCCGAAAGGAGCAATCCGCGACCAGTATGCTGGGTTCTCTGCTAAAACAGATTGTCAGCGGAATGGAAAGGGTTCCGGAGGAAATATCGCGCGCCTTCCAAGAGCAGAAAAAGGCCATTGGTGGATCTGGACCGCAACTCATCGATATCGTGAAGATGCTACAGGCCATCACATCCTCACAGCGCACGTTTATCTGCATTGATGCCCTTGACGAATCTGTGGGTGCGCAACGGTTCAAAGTCCTTGATTCGCTAAAACAAATTCTTGAGAAATCACCTGGCACTCGAATATTCATGACCGGAAGGCCCCATATTCGGCCCGAGATCGAGAAGCGGCTCGCTGGACGAGCGATAAGTCTCTCTGTGAGTCCTAGCAATGACGATATCACTACATACCTTCGCGCTAGACTGGGCGAGGACGAAACGCCAGATGCCATGGATGAGAGTCTGGAGGCTGACATTCTGGAGATGATTCCCGAGAATATGTCGGAAATGTGCGTAAGGCACTAATCCCGGGAATTCCACTCCACATCATCCGCTAATAGCTATATTCAGGTTTCTACTCGTTTCCTTGAACATCGACGCAATCTTGGAAGAACCAACAATATATCGGAGACAAGAAAGGCTCAGCAGAATGACAAATGGATTGGGGTTGGGAGATGCCTACGGTGCGACAATTGAACGGATAAAGGCTCAGGGTGGCGGCAAATCGAGATTGGGTATGGAAGCTTTGATGTGGATCAGCCATTCCGAGCGGCCGTTGAGGGCGATTGAGCTCTGCCACGCCCTAGCAGTCGAGCTAGGCTCCACCGGTTTCAATAGCCGCAACATCCCTTCGATGTCAACATTGGTGAGCTGCTGTCAGGGACTGATTACCGTGGATAAGGAGGCATCAACTGTGCGACTGGTCCACTTTACTTTACAAGAGTATCTTTCCGCCCATCCCAATATTTTCACCACACCTCACTCGTCAATAGCAGAGATCTGCTTAACCTATCTAAATTCCGAACAGGTCAAAGCCATTCCATCCGGTTGGCACCCCGACCTCTCCAACACTCCCTTCCTAGAATATTGCTCTTCATACTGGGGAGTCCACGCGAAACGGCAATTATCGGACCGCGCAAGGTCACTTTCCCTAGAGCTACTACAGGGAGATGAAGGCCACATATCCACCCAATTGCTTTTAAGACAAGTAGAGGGACCACGACTAGGGAATTCCGGTACCAATTTCCACTTTAGCGGACTACACCACGCGTCATTCTTCGGAATTTCCGAGGTTGTAGCTGCTTTGATGGAGATGGAATGTTGTGATGCCAATGGAGGAGATTTCGGGGGGCACAGCCCGCTTTCTTGGGCTGCTCGTAATGGACACGAAGAAGTAGTAGAAATATTGCTCGGGCAGGAAGTGGTCAACCCCGATAAGCCAGATGTTTACAGTAAAACACCGCTCTTGCATGCCGCTGGGAACGGACATGAGGAAGTGGTGAAAATACTACTCGGACTGGAAGCGGTCAACCCCAACAAACCAGACGATGACGGCCAAACACCGCTCTCGTATGCCGCCCAGAATGGACACCAGGGAGTGATGAAAATACTGCTCGAGGGGGAAGACGTCAACCCCGACGAGCCAGATAGGCGGGGCCGAACGCCGCTCTCGTATGCTGCTACCAATGGATGTGAGGGAGTGGCGAAAATACTGCTCGAGCGGGATGAAGTCAACCCCGGCAAACCAGATAGGTGGGGCCGAACGCCACTCTCGTATGCTGCTTCAAATGGATATGAGGGAGTGGTGAAAATACTACTCGACCGGGAAGAGGTCAACCCCGACGAGCCAGCTTCCTGGGGCCAAACACCGCTCTCACTTGCTGCAGAGGAAGGACATAAGGGTGTGGTGAAAATATTACTCGAGCGGGAGGAAGTCAACCCCGACAAGCCAAATTCTTGGGGCCAAACGCCGCTCTCGTATGCTGCTGAGCATGGATATGAGGGAATGGTGAAAATACTACTTGACCGAGAAGAGGTCAACCCCGACAAACCAACATCCTGGGGCCAAACACCGCTCTCGTTTGCAGCCGAGAATGGATATGAGAGAGTAGTGAAAATACTACTTGGGCGACAAGAGGTCAACCCCAACAAGCCACATGATGGCGGCACAACGCCGCTCATGTATGCAACTGAGCGTGGCCATAAAAAGGTGATAGAACTGCTAAAGCCTCACGAAGCGGTAGCCCCCAGAGCGACCTGAGGCCTAGGACACACCACCTCATGAAATCCACCCATGGACAGATTCCTTTGAATACGGAGGAAATCCCATGAGATGGGAATGCACATATATATATTACCTCACCGCCTGGCACCCCCGCGGTCACTTAGTCCAATGGCGATTTATGAATTTCTGTTTACAATGTACAATAGTCTCATTGGTAACTTAGCGTCCAGCAACTCTATTACCACGAGGAGGTTTGGTTTATAGCTTCTAGTTTTCATCCTTTCGTACATACTTTTCCTCTAGGTGTAAATTCTTGCCTGTGCCACTTTTTTTTTCCCTAGTACTATGGATACTCCTTTCTTCCATTTCTCCCCCCCTCCCCTTTCCCCAAGCGATAGATAAACTACATATAGAGTGTTTTTATTAATAGAGGAAAACCGGTAGACAATAGCGCAAGCACTCTTGAGGCGATTGTGAACTACATAAAACCGAACCTACCACCGGGGATTGGTTATTATGAATAATATGGCTTAACGAATACTACGATCCGGTATTGCCCTTGTCCGATACTTTCTAGCTCCCTCCGCTACAGACGTGTGTGGAGAGTGAGTCTAGCAGACAGGTTCTTCGTGCCACTCATTAGTCGCACTCGTCTCACGATCAACTTGATGGCATGAAACATACCAGCTGAAAATAATAATCTGGATACACCTTAACGTGTATTCAAACAAAGGTATTCTCCCCCAATAGAAGCCAGGCTAATGCCGTCGAATGCTCACCACTCTAATAGCACATCCCAAGATCGGCGGGAAAGCTCACAAGATCATCCGGGGGCCACCTAACGAAAGACTACTCAACAATCCAGAGCCCCTTCCTACTCACTATAAGCGCCAAGGAAGCCCAATACTGGCTCTCCCAACCCCCGTACTGGGGGTACACCCATCTGGATTGAAAATAGAGGGACCAAAGAGCCCACGTAACTGTACTGTTCCGTCTGCTAGTAAATCGGGGGGGAGGGGGGGGGAGGGGGGGGGAGAAAATCGGATGAATGGTAGTTTTCTTTTATATGGCCTACTGTCGGTGGGGTTGGAATTAATCCGGTGTAGTACAATAGGCTGCGGTGTAAATTGAGTTTGATCTCTAGCCAGCGAACAAAGGGTTAAGTTCATGTCATCCATGATACGGTCACCTGACGAAATTGGTGAAAGCTTACCCTCGGCGAGAATAAGTCCTGACACGGCGGGCGCAACTGCAATTCTCCCCACACTCAATCATCCATCACAACTCAAACCGATTCCAGTCAAAACCAAAAGATCCTATTACCAGTTCTCATAGTTTCAGAGAGAAGGAGGGACACAAATATACCGGCCCTAGTATTAATAGTCATTATAGTTGTGCTTATAATTTTAATCACTATTGTAGTTATCAGGGTGGTTCAATCTTGGGGGGGTGTCATAGTTGCGCCCGTTGTCTCGGGGCTTGTTCTCGAGGCCGGTGCTCAGCAAAGGCTAAGCGAGAGTTCGATGTAGTACGACATCCACCCACCCCTCCACCATGAAAATCCAGTATGGCACTGAGCACTCAATAATAGTTGGACTGCCTTCCCGCTAATCGTTGGAGGGCGAAAGTGAATGCCCCCGAAGTCGATTTCGAGCAGGGAAATCGAAGTTTTCTGTGTTTGCAGAAATAACGGAACATCGAGATGCAGCTTGACGCACCGTCCAAATACCTGACTTCTCAACAAATGACCGCCAAAACCACAACTAAAAAATATTTAAGAGTGGAGTAAATACATAATCCTAATGAGTATTATATCATCCATCTGCCCGAATAATAGCTTTCTGTCGTAGTAAAGGTATGGCAGGTGCGGGAGTGTGGGGGAGGGGTTGCCATATGGTGCTGTAGAAGGTTGCGAGAGCAAATGTTCGGTTATTTATGCTACAAGTAAGGTACAATTTTAAACCACTCTTAAACATTTAGGACCTCTAGACTGGGGCCAGCAACCAATTGAGAGTGTTGACTGCGGTCATGATGGTGTTTACACGATTCCCATTTAAAAATTCTTGCACCATCGTATTTCAGCAAGAATCCTCATTGGTTTCGTAAGAATTGTCTGTGCGAGAATTTCTTAAAGACTTTTCTTTTTCCAAACGAAATTTCCTACTGCGCACCCTCCTTCTTTCTTCCAGCTACGGAGGTACAGGGCATAAGTTTTGTAGGTTACGCAGGGGGTGAGGTCAGCAAACCTCACAAAACTTATGCCCTGTACCTCCGTATGAGCCCTATCTCTCAGTCAGGAAAAAATTTAAGCCCTTACCGGTACTGTAGTAGGATCGAGAGGGGAAAGTGTTGAGCGGAAACGACAATAATAACTCAAGGCTCTGAGTGGATTCGACTGCGGCTGAAAAATATCCCGAGTGAGTGGTTTTTAGACCCTCTAGGCAAGCATCGATATAAGTTCCATCTTTAGCTAAAGTCAACGAATGATCTTTGTCCAACGGAGCGCACTTGATCTCATCAACACCGTATCGCGCTGCAAACCGCATTCTGCGGTGCAGTGAGCCCCGTAACTATTCTTCTATTCACCACCAGACGGCGAATCAGCTAAGTAAAGCAGTATACGAGAAAAACATGGCAAAGCTCTCGAGGTGCCTGACCATGGTGCCTGGGTATTCAAGAGTTGCCGGTATCCACAGGGGTCATAATTACGCGAGGGTAGGTAGCCAGCGTTGCAACTGATGTACCCCTACTCAACTCCACATAGCTAGTTCATCGCCCCCAAAACTCTCATTACATATAGTCCAGGCTTTTGAGCTCTGATTTCTTCTGCAGTCTAGCCCGGAGCATGCCTGCAATGAAAAACACTGGGCAGTGGTGCCCTACTTATTTCTTCTATCGATTTTATTATTAATTTTTCATCTATTTTGTTATTATCATTTCATATTGTCTTGAGTCGAGGTACATGCATTGCAATGCTGGGTACCTATCATACTGTAGTTATGGATACGGTCTTGGCAACCGTATCCCACGGGCCAACCCCCGTCTCGGAAGTCGGCCGCCGGGAACGCGTGTTGGCATGATATCCTACAGTTTCCCCGGTCATCCTAATCCTCCGCAACCAACCTCGTATTCAGGGAGCAGCAAACCTCGTAACTGGCTTTTGTAGGAGGAAAGAGGCAAGTGCAGGGATCTGCACTTCGGGCGAGGCTGCGCCATGTCGTGAGCATGTAACCACGGCAAGATCTTTGCCGTTCTCTACCTTTCGGGCGTCACGAAGATGAGCATAATGGCTTAGACTCTGGAGGGGCAGAATGGATCTGGATGTCTTCTGGTCTACAGTAGGTGGGAAAATTGATAGCCATTGGCCGCCCGCCTGACCAAATCGGTTTGTTAGTCTGGTGATTAGAGGTTGGTTCTCTGGAATATATAAAGGCGAGACCTGATCTCTTGGATGCCGTTCAATTCACGCTAATTCCAAGGGTTCAATAGATAGGATTCTTTCTCATGATGAAGTCCCTAATCCTTTCAATTGCCTTTTCTACTATTCTCTTTTTTCCACTTGGCCTTTCGGCTGACGATTCGGATTCGGGGGGCGAACAGTACTCTCGATGCCGATGCCTTCCAACTGATTCTTGCTGGCCTAAACCACCCGAATGGGCCTCTTTTAATGAATCAGTTTCCGGATCTCTGATTGCCGTCAAACCCGTTGCATCCCCCTGCCATGATCCGACATTTGATCAGGCAGCTTGCGATGACGCCAAAGCCAACTATAAGCTCTCGGTCTGGAGGGGAAGCTTCCCAGGTCAGTACACCTTGGGCCCTCGACGAGCCCGGCTCTCACTAACAGTTTCTTCCGTAAAGGTGGATATCAACAAATAAATTTTGAGACGTCAGCTGTTAAAAATGAGACCTGCTACATCGATACTCTGAGATCTTCCCTGTGCGGCCAAGGGAATGTACCAGTATATGCCGTGGCGGCAACCTCCCCAACACAGATTCAAACCGCCGTCGACTTTGCTCGTGACAGGAACCTTCGGCTTGTCATCAAAAACACCGGGCATGATTACCTTGGGCGATCAGCGGGTAGGGGGTCACTGCAAATCTGGACGCACAACATGAACAGCATCGAGTTCTCAGGAAGCTTTACGCCGGAAGGTTGCAAGTGGAAGAAGGGCGAGGAGGCTGTTACTATTGGTGCCGGAGTACAGCTGAAGCCACTATATTCAGCATTGAAGGATAAGGGGAAAACTGCGGTGGTCGGGCTTGCCAATACGGTCGGTGCTGCTGGAGGTTATATTCAGGGGGGCGGACATTCGCCTTTGGGGCCGTGGAAAGGGATGGGGTCTGATAACGCTCTCCAGTTCACGATTGTTACTGCAGATGTAAGTTCCCCGCACGAATGCCTCATCAGTTTTGTATAAATGATTAATTGTCTACTCTGCTAGGGCAAACATGTAACTGCCACTGAGTGTCAAAATTCGGATCTCTTCTGGGCTCTTCGAGGTGGTGGTGGTGGCACGTTCGGGGTGGTAACATCCGCTACTATTCGCACCTTCCCCGACAACACGATGATAGCCTCAAGTTTGAATGCAACAATCCCAGACAGGGACCAATTCTACTCGTTCATAGCAGACTTCCATAGTTTCCTCCCAAAGCTCTCCGATGCGGGTGGATCGGGATACTACTATATATTCTACGAAACAAACAGCATCATAATTGGCACGTTCTTCGCTGGTCAATCCAACACCAATGTCACCGAAGCCCTCTTTGCACCGCTTACCCAGAAAGCACGTGAATACCCCGATTCCCGGGTAGACTGGAACCAGCTTCCCTCGTTTCCCATCAGTGTTGGGATAGACATGACCCTAACCGGTACCGACGTGACCGCCGGTAATTCCCTGCTATCCTCTCGCCTTATCTCTCGCAAATTTCTCGAGTCCGCTGATGGGCCAACGAGGTTATGCGAAGTCTTCAAGACCCTCGGGCCAAACCAGAATACAGTATTCATTGGACATCTCGTTGCAGGTGGCCAAGTGGCCAGGAACAAAGGTATTGATTCAGCGCTTAACCCATCCTGGCGAAAGGCTCTCGTCCACCTTGTGTTTGCACGGGGGTGGGAAACAAGCACTCCTTTCCCGGAGCAGGCCATTATAGCACGGAACATGACGGATGTCGAGACTCCCATTCTTGCCGCGTTGGAGCCGGACATGGGTGCTTATATTAACGAGGCGAATTTATATGAGAGGCGCTGGCAGGAAGTTTTCTGGGGAGAGAACTATGATAGACTGCTCAGAATCAAGGCTAAGTGGGATGCGGAGGAGTTGTTTATGTGTAAACCTTGCATTGGAAGCGAGAATTGGGACGCAGAGAGTATTTGTAGGAAGTAGGAAGAGGCACCGCTACCGGCATCTTAGTTACGATTAGGACTAGTTTGTATGTATTGTACCTAAAAGAATACCAGGGATTTAATAAAAATAAAAATAAAATGTTGCAAGGTAACTTTATGTTACAAGTTTTCGCGTCAATATGACACCACGGCACGTATCTAAGTCGCCAGCGATTTCCCTGGGGCACTTGCTTTTTGATGGGGGTTGTGATTTTCACCAGCAAGGTAACAGCCATTCCTTGCATAGGACGGCTGCCGCAGCCTTCCGAAGTGGTGACACATACCGTGATTTAAGGCCTGGAGACACCACCTCGTGGAAATCGCGATCATTCCTTCCTATTTGCAGCAATTTGTTTATCGAAGCTGCCCATGAACGACATCCCTTTTTTTTACGTGCGGGGAATCCCGTGAAATGGGAATTCAAACTCATGTTACCTCACTAGTCTAAAACTCGCTATTTAATCTATCTGAGCGACGATTCGTGTGTTTCTGTTTGCAATGTACTATCTAGTCCAGTGGGTAGGGTGAAGCTGTTCTGGTATTGCGGGAATTTTCAGTTTAAGCCTTGTGATTTTCATCCTATCGTATTTAATTCTTTTGGACTTCGATGGGCGAAACGATTCACGGCGAGTGACGATTGGTGAAATGAAACGAAAACGCCAAGCAACTCACAACCTAAACGATCGCACACTTCTGGGGTGGGGAAAAATCCTTTCACTAACAACAACCTCAAGCTCACGCTCAACTAACTAACTAAGGGCGATCACAGGAGTATATATCAATCCCAAAGACATCATATCCATCCATGAGGCACCACACTACTCCATGTGGGTATCTCCTTCCCCCGTGAGCACTCCCGGCTAACTAAAAGGAAAACAAGCACTTTCCCACCTCCGAGCTTCCAGCTCTTTCCGGCTGATCTTACAGTACCCCCGCTTCCCCCCCCCGGCTTCCCCGAAAGCTGCACGATCCCAAAACTATCGCGCATTCCTGCATTCGCAATGCTCTCCCGAACGTACGATTCAAACCAAACGCCCAAAGCCGAACCGTGTACCCGAGCCAAAGCGAGTCTTCGAAGACAAAACCTATGCCCAATGCCGGAGCCATATGCCCGGAACCTCGGCGCATATCCGAAGCCACAAACAGGCGCGCTTCCGGAAGCTATCTGAAGAAAGGAAGTATCGTGAGAGTACCGGTATGACAGCACCATTTTCAACAAATTCTACACTCGCTATGAATTCTCGCCCGTACCCCCTCCCCCCCCACCTCATCTCCCCTTCCCCTTCCGCTGTCTCTTCTTCTCGAGTGACGAAATCCCCCGTGTGATAGATAAGCTATATGTAAAGTATTTTTTATTTCCCCAAAGTAAGATGCGGGAAGAGCAGTGTGTTATAGTGCACAGATTCTTAGGACGATGTTGAACAAGCATAGTTGACAAGAATATAGAGATCATACTGTAGCTACTACAAGGGACTGGCTATCGCAAATGATATGGCTTTACAAATTGCAGAGCCGCGTTCTAAAAGCTCCGGCACGTAGACTAATATTGAAACACAAAGTACTCTAATACATCAACTGCAAAATTTTGTCGCGGTGTCGGCCCTAGCGCCAGAACTTTTAAAATGAGCCTGCACAGTATTTCACTTCGCAGATACCTACCGGTCGTCATTCTATCCACCCCCGTTGTCGACCCGAGCGGGAGGCATGGGGTTGCAGACTGGCGTTTCCTGTCACTTCTTGGCCCTAGACTACTCCCCCCGCGATCAAATTGATAAGGTGGTACCCATCAGCGCAGAAATAATGAAGGATGTACTGCAGCCGGTGTCCGGGAAAACTATCACCTCCCGTTAGAAGCCAGGTTAAGACTACCGAATTCCCCACACACCGATAACACGTGAAATGATTGTTGAAAGTCTTTGATATTGTTCGGCATGCTCAGCATATCTGATAGTTCGTTTCATAATTCGGGTAACTTTGGGAACATCCTTCGGCTTCGGAAACGTGCTTTGGCTTTCGGGAGAGCATTTTAGCTGCGGGAATGCGCTTGGGTTTTGGATCGATGCATCTGCCGGACCGGAGGCGGGGGAGCTGTGGGGAAGCGCTACTGAAGGGGCAAGGGATTTGAAAGGCCGGAAGGGAGCCCGAAAGCGCTGGACGCCCGGAGGCTACGGATAGTGGGAGTCTTTGTCTTTCCTGTGGTATTCTTCGTTTGTAGAAATAACCGGACATCGAAATGCAACGTGACGCACCGTCCAAATACCTGGCTTCTCAACAGATGACTGCCAAAACCACAACTAAAAAAACATTTAGGAGTGAAGCAAATGCATAACCCTAATGAGTATTATATCATCCATCTTCCCGAATGATAGTTTTCCGTCGTGGTATGGCGGGCGCGGGAGTGTGGAGGAGGGGTTGCAATATGGTGCTGTAGAAGGTTGCGAGGCTAAATGTTCGGTTATTTATGCTAAGCTACAATCGCAGCGGAGTGAGCAAGGAGAAGGGGCGACATACGGGTGATAGCATGGGCATATGTCGTTATCTATGGAAGGATAGGATAACACCGCTATGGTTGATATAAATGCCTCTGTCTCTGCCGTTTGTTAATAGTGAGCGTGGTCGTAGGGGGTGTGTTGTTGAGAGAGAGAACTTCCCCCCGCCTGAGTTGGGCGATGATATTATATAATCGTGTTTTCGTTGTGTGAATTCTTGGCGTTTCATTTGGTTGCCGCCGCTGTCGATCCGAGTTTAAAAGTGATACCGAGGGGAAAGAACACTGCTTGACCGCTTTCCCGAATGCTACGGTACTCAACTCCAGTACTAGTGATGTACCATCTCGGTTGAAACATCGCGGGACATAAGATCCCATAGCTCCACACAGTTCCACCAACAGGCAAAATGGGGGGAGGAGAGGATAGTAGTGCTTTTTTTCCGGCCTAGTGTGGTGTCAATTGTAGTACTCGGGTAGGGATGAAAAAATCGGAAAACTTCTGGTGGCAAAACAGGGAAGAAGGGGATGATCGATGTGGCTGCGGGTGAAAAGCGATCAGGTTACGAAACATCTTAAATCCAGGTTG
>Ga0307509_10008509_pt1 | contig 13055 bp, 13 predicted proteins | sample 10_EM_MG_FD_202245 | JGI IMG/M metagenome (GOLD analysis project Ga0307509, IMG submission 202245) | Populus trichocarpa ectomycorrhiza microbial communities from riparian zone in the Pacific Northwest, United States - 10_EM | ecosystem: Host-associated > Plants > Roots > Unclassified | place...
CCTGGGGCTGTCGCCTTCGGACTGAGCCGGATGTGCCTGCGGGCGACTCTTGGAGAAGGGGAATTTGGAAGCGACGCGGCTGAAGGTATCCGCGATGGCCGCTCCGTCTGCCATCACGAGGTTAGACGCGGGAAGGTGTATGTTCTGCAGCCTAGACGCGAGCGACGGCGCGAGCGCACCACTACCCGGCTGACGCGACCGGGTCTGTCGACGGTGAGCGGCGGTGGCGACGGCGAAGCCATGTCGGTGCCGCCTGGCGCTCTCGAGACCTTCTTCTTCTCCCTCACCTTCGACGCCCTGGGCGATGTCCTCCTTTTCGAGTCGCCGCCAGGCCGTGAGGATTTCGTGCAGTCGGTCTGCGGGACAAAATTCGAGCGCGTGGCCCAAAAGGCGGAGTTTCTTCTGCACGTCGGGGAACTCGGCTTGGCGCCCGAGCTGGAAGCAGGACACCCAGCAGACTTCTTTGGCGTCGTCCAGCTCTGCTTGCGATATGTCTGACGACGAGCAGAGCTGCGATACCGTGTCGATCATTGTTTCGCTCGTTTCGAAGGCTTGAACGAAATCCTCTGCCTGGAGTGCGGTGTCCGTGATCATGGCCAACGCTTTCACGCGAGGAACAGGGGCGTCTCGGAATCCTAGCTTGTCGACAAGTTCCAGGATCACTTCCTTGTACTTGTACGCATCATTGTTGCTCGAAAGGACGCGAGAGACCAGAGACAGGCGGTCCTTTGTGAGACGAATCTCGATTGGGGATAAAGGGACACCAGGGCGCGTCTCCACGTTGAATGACGTGATGCGAGAAGTGGCCTCAATGAATTCTTGTTCACGAATGACTGTTTCTGAACTTGATGGAATCGACAAGCTACGGAAAGGCTAAGCAAGTGCTTAATGGAAGGTGAAGATCTACGCACCAGTCGTAAGCGAGCTTCATGTCACCGAAGTTGTAGTTTCCTGAACTAGCGTTGTCGTAAAATTCTCGGGAAGACGTCAAGCATATTTCCTCAACTGCCCGATCATCCAAGGACAGCGCAGACTTTTTCGACCGTAACAATTTCTTGGCTATTTCCAATTCTGAAGGGAGATCCAAGTCAATCAAATAGCCTGGGAATACAATGGAAATGGAAACTTGCGCCCGGTGCTGAGAAGACCACTGAGAAAGATGCTGAGAGTTTCCGTTTGTGATAGAAGACCAAAGGCACTTCGTATGCCATTGTCGTTGGTACGGCACAACTTCAACATATCTTCCAATAGCCACTCCCAATCGCCCTGGCTATACACAGTATGATTTGTACCGGCACGCCGCGCCATCCGGACAGCTCGTGCGCGCTGGCCACTCTTGTCGCTGCTGCTCTGCAAGAACCAGCGCAAGGGAGCGGGGGCATCCCATTTCGAGAGTATCTCCCCAGACTCCAGGTGCACGTCTAAGATGTCCAATGCACGGGATAATGACGGCAACGGTAGTGGCCGGAAGAACACGAAAAGATCGGAGGGTGTGCATTTGGGCCTGGAAGTCGTCGGTGTCACATAAGTTCCTAATGACGTGATTGTCATCTCCACGGCATCCTCGGGGTCTTCGTCGTCAGAAGTGTCGTTCCAGGCCGGAAGACATTCAAAAATTTGACTCATGATGTGCCACTCATCGAGGCTGTTACTACCATACAAACAGGCGAGGGCAAGCCGGGCCATGTCTTCGTTATCCGGAATTAAGCGGCGGCTTGACGGCAGCGTGGGTTTGGACTCTTCAAATATGCGAGCGACCATCTCCAATGGCGCTCCCAGTACGAAATCGTTAAGCAGTTGCCGTGAGATGATTGGATTGGGGTCGCCAGCCCGTTCTGCTCGGGATTCTAGCACGAAGAGGTACGGCAAGACGAACCGGCGGATGTCTGAGACGATGGTTTCAGGATTAGAAAGGGCGAGCATCGCCTGAACAACAGTTAGCGAGTCCATGCTCTTCCACTGTTCGAGAGTCCAATCGTCCTCGGGTCCGTCTTCAGCGGTGGCCTGCGCATCGTAGACCAGCCGAGAAAGGAGAATCAGCTCTTCCCCAAGTTCATCGAGCCCGGGAATGCCTCGAGAGGTAGCATGCTGTGCCATCGAAAGGGCAACGTCTACCATTCCAGTCGAATCGAGGATGGTCCGAATTCGCTGTCGATACCAGGAGGTAAGTTCTTGAGACGACATTGGCCGGTGGACTCCATCCGTGGAGGGCGTCGAGAGTTGGTTTTGTGAAGTGTCGTGGCCTGAGGTGCTTAGCGCGGCTTGCACGCTTGGATGTTCGGTCCAATCTCGCGCCGGCCTCCAGGATTCTACACGTGATTGGTGCTCCTCATCTCGGGAAAGATCAAGCTTGGGTAGGAGTTCATGGTAGTCCGAAGGGGAGGCGTGCGTAGGAATGCACTCAATGATGGTGAAGCGGTGGGGCCAGAGGGAAGAGCCGTGTCGTTTGAATAAGACTCGAAGGGAGTCAAACGATTCCCTCGTGGCAAGTAGACAGGCCGAGTCTACAAGGCTCTGTGAGAGGAAGGTGGATAGGGACAATGGGGGAGCTGCCTGAGACGGCTGTTGATCGGTTTCCGCATCGGCGGCGGCGTCAACCCAGGGGTCATCGTCCCATTCCCCTGGGGTTTCTGACGCGCCGTGAGTGTCGGCACTTGCTGCGAACATCTCCACGAATGTATCGACTCTGTCGTTTCTGTTCAAAAGGACAGCCCGAAGCAGGCATATTCGAGCATCGGGTGTGTTCTCACAGAAGTAGGATACCATGTCATCGTCGACCTTGATGGTTGATAGGACCCGTTCATGAGACGATGACATTTCCTGGGAGTCTTGCAATGCAAACGAGTTGCGCAAACGCTCTACCGTGTCCTCGGATCGGCCGAGTGCTATTCTGAGGAGGTCGTGCGATTGACCGGGGTCATCAATGATCCTGTCTGCAACGGCAGCCAAAACCCAAAGGTTGTCTGTGATAGCATCAAGGATATCATTGATGGCGGATGCATCGAGCTCGTCGTCGGAGAGGTCTATCCACTTTTGACAAAGGTCCTGTTCGTTGGAGGACATGGGGAAGTACAGTTATTTTAGGAACGAAGGACAGGCACTCGTCGCGTTGCTCCCTTCATTACGTAATGACACAAAATCTATTTTTGTCACTGTGGCCTGCAACTGGCCTGCAGCGCTCCCACACGGTCATCCGTACAACACTTTAGCACCGATCAGAATAATGTGTCCTGAAAGTGAATTAAAACTCGAGCTGGTGGACGGTAACGGGGTGAAAGTTACCTCATCTCGAAGGTACTCGCCAACATCCCTGAATGAAGTGAAGCCCTGAGCAAAGGGACGAGAGGGAGTCTGGAACCACCTACGCTTGATGAAAAACGACAATAGCTGTCGGATCCAATTTTCGTGTGTCCACTGTTGACCTTGAGGTGACCCCGAATCCCTACACGTGGGAACATTTAAGATGGGATCAAACAGGACGAAAATCATGATACCAATGGAACGTCATTCATGCTGAACACAACGACACCTTGATGCTCTGGTATGTCCTCGGTCATACGGCCCAGGTGCGCCTTGAGGACGTGATTGCCATATAGAAAAGGCATTTCACCATTCGGTTTGATCCAAACCTTTTCATGATCGTTCGTATGAAAGGTGACGGTGGGGGATGTCAAGGCTTACTTTATATTTTGCGTATTGGGCGAGGTAGTCCAGTGAAGTTATGTGCAGTTTGAATTTACCCGAATTGCTGAACTTTCCAAGGCAAGTGCCTAAGCTGACAAGGTTAGACCGAGCTGCCGAGAGGCCGAGCCGCATCGAGGTTTCGGAGACATAGTAGACGCGACCCTTTTGCAGGCGAAAGCAATGTGCTTCGTCCTCCCTGTCGACTAGATGCACGAGGTTTTTTCCCTTGGATACCGGGAGCGTGAATGCACCGGTATGACTGGAGAGGCCAGAACTTACTTACGATATAATTTGCAAGCTTTTCAAATACGGCTTTGCCTTCGTCCTCTGTCAATGGACGCATCCCAAGGGCAGCTCGCGGCGGGACGGAGACAGAGCGATAGTTTGATCTAATTAGGTGCGACTGAATGGGATCGTGGGGAAGCGATACGTAAAAGCGGAAGGCAAATCCGGAAATCCCGGGATCGGAAACGCGTTACACCTTTTACCCGTTTCACCATTCTGGTTCTGTACCACGCGTAACGTCCTTGAGCCTATCACCGAGGAGAGCAAATCGAGATCCATTTTGACGTGTCTATTCCGACCGTATACTATCTCATAGCAATGAGTGCCGCCACCATGTCGCCCTTTCTCCGCTGATGCAGCAGCAAAGGATGCATTTATACGGTCATAAGAGCCCGCATTGTCTTGGGAAAAGGGTATTCTTGTTGGCCGACGTGCCTTGTAGGTCAGGAGGCCATCAGAGGGAGAGGCTTCTCTTGTACCTTTTTATTCATCCGTGTGGAACCATCCTCAGAATTCGGTCACGGCTAAACCTTTATAAATTGAGGCCTAAGAGAACATCAACCCATTCACCCTTCGCCTCTCTGCATTTCCCCGGTCGCTAGTCACTCTCTTTCCCCCTCCATTCTTTTTGCTATGTCTCGCCTTCCTCGCTTTCTCGCAGCCCTTGCTCTTCTCGCCTTTGTCACTCCATCTGTGATGGCTAGCAACTCTGTGTGCAAGTCCAACGAATTTTGGTATGACAACCAGAGCTGTTGTGTCTCCAAGAATACACCCAAGACCTACCCCAGCCCTCCGTGAGTGGCTGCTGGTGTGTTGATAACGCCACCATATTGACATTGTACTTCTCGGATAGGTCCGGGAAGAGCTGCCCTTCGTCATACACTGAAAATTGGTACTGGTCCGACGGTACGTTCTTCCACGAAGATGAAACCCGACTTCGCTGGGATTCACATTTTTTTTTTTGGCAGATAAGTCCTGCTGCCTCCCGACTGCCCCTCCTCCAAAGGACAAATCTCCCCCGAATTGCAAGAAGGGCCACACCTGGAATCAAGACGAGAGTTGCTGCTCTGCCTATCCCTCGAACCCTGGCACGGACGACTGCTCTGATGACGAGTTCTGGTAAGAGCGTCCTTCTTTGATTCCATTCAAAGGCATTAAATGCTGTTACGTATCTAGGTATCACCCCAAGGCCTGCTGCCTTCCCCATGGCGGACCACCCAGCCACCCCAATCCTCCCACCGGTTCGGGCTGCCCTCCATCTGGATGGTACTGGGGTAGCTCCACAGGTTGCTGCGTTCCTTACCATCCCAACCCTCCTCCTCCCAATTGCCCTCCGGGGACGGAATGGAACGCTGCGGCCTACAAGTGTAGTCCAATCTCAACCCCTCCATCTACGCCAACCCCTCAACCTTCTCACCACTACCGCGACAATGGCAATGGGAGGAAGCGGTCCCAGAAATTCCGCGCAACGTAGGGTGCAAACATGACCGTTGCAAAGGTGCGTTTACAGTCATTGTGATTTTTCATTCCCTGATCGTGTGGAACAGGCTGGCTACACAATTGCAAAGGACGGCGCTGCCTGTACCCTGCTCTAAAGAGCTGGCATTAGGACAATGGTTTGAAACAGCGGACAATTTATTCTCTTGATAACCACACGGACTAGGACTTGCCCTTTTTCTAACTACTATTTTGACGAACTCTTTGTTACCGACATATTCCAGACGTTCACTCGAGAGGCGCTTAACGCGTCACGTCGTTTTCATTATTCGATTAAATTTTAAATTCTCTATACGGCTTTCGTAGGCCCAGTTTTGTTTGTCCATATCGTTGTCGTTAATGATACTTGTGAACTTTGGTTCAATGCCGAGAGATTGTGAAGTCACATGACAAAACGCGTTGGACGCGGTGTTTATTTGGTCGTCGGACAAATAGATTTTGGCTTACCATTTTAAAGTCGTTCACGTCTACTCACATTCCATCGTTTTTTCTTCTTCTCAACACCCACCCCATCACGCCAGTAGCGCTTGACGCGCCTTCTATTTAATTTTCGGCAGTCTACCCACAGTTCCACGCTCTCAGGCTATTGACCATATGTCACCCCTCTACAAGATTCTCCTCGTCATTGCACATGCTACCTCTGTCGCGTTGATAATAATTCCACAAGCCTTTCCGTCCTTCGCTCTCGCGAAGCCTATTGCGCGCTCCTCGCAATCTCGGAATATGGCCGTGCACTATGTCAAGGAACGTTCAGTGCGGAAGCTCAAGTCTAAAAACTCAAAAGTCAAGGCAGTTGTACCCCATAATCCACATCCAAATCCCGCCAATGTCTCGTATCACCCAAAAGCGTACTCTTCTCCTGGGTCACATGTAACCGCGGGTGCATATGGGCGAAGTGGCGATATTAACATCAATACCATCGTGAATAATATCGACGTCCTTAACGGTTATTACACGAAGACATATAATAATGCCCAAACCCTCAGTACGCACACCGTCTCCCTCCTTAATGACGCACTGAGAAGCTCCGGCTCGTACAGAGTCGTATTCCTCTCAAGCATCAGCTTCAAAACAGAAGGGCAAATACAAATTTCAACAGAATTGCGCCTCTGCGCTCACGGACTTCCACACTAACTCTCGAGGCTTCACGGCAACACTCCGTCGAATGGGCGCCTCCAAGGGCCTCGCACACTATGATGAATACGACCCCCTTGAAACCCTTCTCAAGAATGTAATCGACACTCACAAGAACGCGCTCAGTTACGTCAACGATCTGATAGCCCGCGATCCACTACTGGGCCCCATCCTAGGACCTAGTACGTCATGTTTTTACCTCTTCATACAGCCCTATTTGTTTTACTGATAGTCATTAGTCGTCTACGATATCAAGTGTATTCTGGATGAGATACTCGATGCCACAGAAAACCTCACAGACACAATCATCGCCGCCTGTAGGCCATTACTGAGGCAGCTCATTGGGGACTACAGCCTAGCGGCGTGTAAGTCGGGTATTGAACTGATTGGCATGTGCATTTAAAGCAGTGTACTAGGTTTACGCTCTACATACTATCCCGTTGATATCCTTGCACCTATCGTACCCCACGCAGGCCCGTGTCCATGTAGCCCCAGTCGATCTGTATTTCGTTTTGTATTATTATTGCATTGTTATGGCGGGAACTGATGTGTAGCAGCTGTCTCTAGTCCCACTTGGCAGGTATGGCATCGCCTGCACGCCTGGAAAACGCCCAGAGGCGGGCAATAAAACGAGCTTCCTCCCACCTCTCGCGTATAATGGTTACGCCTGGCAAGATGAACGATGTTACAGGCACGACTACTCTTCATCCAGCCACTGCTCAGCAAGCAACCCGATGTACGGTATATGAAATCGAGACAGTCCGTTGCGGGATGCATCCGTGTGGGCCCGGAATCTGTTACAGCGCGATCAACACAACTTTCGAGGGTATCTGGCAGAGACTTACGCCATAAAAGCTATGGATGAAATGAGAATTAGGTTAAGAAAGTGGCGCAAGACAGAAGGTAGCTGCAGGAGTGACGCAAGGATCCTCAAAAGTATTAGAGGGGTAGTCAATAACGCAGACTGGTACGCTATACAGAATTAGCCTGAACAGAACAGTAGATAAGGCCGGGTTGGCACACCGTGGAATCGGACGAAATCGTTGTGAGTCTCTATGATAAGCATACAGAACGCTATATTGGGGGGCTCGGTCAAATCGAATGTCGATTATAGAACGGGGGAATATGGGGCGCACCGGAAATCGGTCCTAGGACGTAGGCCCACGCAGCAAGAAAATCGACACGCATGCCGTATCGCGTCTCCCATTGATTTCGCACCTGTGACTCCACCTCCTCGTCTGCGCCGGAACCGCCTCCGATGGCCGTTTCCCAGGTAGGAATTCCTCCAGACTGATAGGACGTCACCTCCCGGGTAGACGGCTGAGTGGGGAACCATGAACGGCCAAAGCGCGAGGTCGACGTCGAGGGTTGGTTAGATGGGTGAACGGGATCGTCGGGGGGTGGTGTCTTTGTCGAGAGTGTAATTCGTTGTGTGCGAGAGAAGCGGGGTGAGAGTGGTGCGCTTTCGCCTGAGAAGAAGAGCTTACGTATGGCGCGAACGAACTCGCACTCAGGCTCATCATAAAGATAAATAGTTTAGTGTGCAGCAAATGCTGGTGTGGGGAGTAAGCAGTGGGCTATTAATGGCTTAACGCTGCTGGTGAGACGGTTACGCGAGCGGCAATTTATCCCGCAAAAAGCCGCGCACTTTGGCTGGTGCTGGTGTGCTGGCCACTTTCGGGATCCTCGGGGGACGTTTGAATTCGGCCACTCCCGATCGGACTCTGATTCCAAAAGTCAATTTCCACGTCCGTACCACACCCGACAAACGGTACGTCGCGGCCCTGCAGACCCCTCAAAATCGACAAATCGCACATCGCAGGACGACACCATGGCAGTGAGTACCATTCCGTTGCTCGTAGGAGGTGTGGGAGTAGGGGTTTCTACGAGGACACGGGTGAAAACCGCGTTCGAAAGTGCTGGATGGCTACTCAACGCGTCTGGATGGATGATGATATGATACTGCTCTTCGAGCGAATGGCAATGCGCACATGCACGCTCACACACAAGCTTTCTTTCCACAGGACAGCTCGGCCCCCGTCACAATCCGTACCAGAAAATTCACCACGAACCGCCTCCTCTCCCGCCGTCAGTTCGTCGTCGACGTCCTTCACCCGTCGCGACCGCCGATCTCGAGAGACGAGCTGTCCGAAAAGCTCGCCAAGATATACAAGGCCGACAAGGCCCGCGTCGTTCCCTTTGGATTCAAGACACACTTTGGTGGTGGTCGGAGCACGGGCTTCGCGTTGATTTATGAAAGTGAGGAGACGCAGAAGAAGTTTGAACCCAGATATCGCTTGGTGCGGGTAAGTCGCTCCCCACCCACTCCCTTTTCTGCCCCGCAAGCCTTACAATGTGCATTCAATCGCGGTACAGGCTGGCCTTTCACCCAAGGTGGAGAAGGCTTCCCGTAAATTACGCAAGGAACGCAAGAACCGCGCAAAGAAGGTACGTGTCTTCGCATCCGCGAGTGCGACCACACTCTCACAACTTGCCCATTTTCCCAGTTCCGTGGAACCAAAAAGTCCAAGGCTGCCGAGCCTCCCAAGAAGGGGAAGTAAGGGTATCGTCATGCTCATGGTGCTTCTACGGCTGTTTTTATATTGCATGTCAAGCACTTATCATCGTCATGTAAACGCGTACGCTACCATGAATACACACATATTCACCGACGCGAATACTGCACGACATAGTCGACGTGCTGGGCTTTCGATACAACATAAACTTGATAAGACAGTTATGAATATGCCTGGGTATCTCAGTGTCTCGCCATTACACAACACACGAAGGTAAGAGTAGATGTAGATGCAAACATCAAAATCCGAATTTCTTATGGATAATGTCTGGATCTTCTTGATACTCTTCCGCTGATACCCACATCTAGGACCGGTTATAAAAGAAATAAAAGATATCGATGTTTGAGGGACATACCTTCTTGAATGTATTCAACCCTGCAAGGATGGATCCGCCGATCCAGGTAGAGTATTTTCGCTCTGGCGGTGCGTAAATCTTGATTTTTCCGTCTTTCATCCTCTTGACCTCGTTCAGAAGCCGGTCGCCATAACCTACTCCAATCAGCGAGGTAGTGGCGATAGATGAGTCAAGTTCAACCCACCAGTACAAAGCGTGGTCCCGCCGCTGAGAACGATGTTAGAGTACAGACTTTTCCGTAGGTCCATGTCTACGCGATTGATAGAGTCGACCACAACCTGGTGAACGCCAGCATCTTCCAGGCCGATGATCTCGGGGTTGAAAAGGATCTCTGGTGCACGGAACCGTTCAGGTCCCAGCTAGTCGCGGCGCATGTCAATAGGAACCCATCGTAGCGCTTGGACAGAATCATACCACGATAGTATTTCCATCAGGTAGCCGAAAGATTTCCGTGCGACCCGTCGTGTCCTTCTCCTCTTTATGTGGATTCAGTGCGACGTAGCAGTTCTTCTCTTTGATGGCGCGCACAACTTCCCGCTCGGCTGTGGTGTGGAGATGGTGTCCGGCTTTTCGAAGTAGTAACTGGAGGTGCTCAGTCACGTCCCTGAAGGTTCGATTACAGGCCACGGCCGCGGTGGAGAAATAGTATCGACGCACCGCCCCGCGACATCTACTCGACGTATAGCGTGTGGCATGGAAAATCCCTCAAACACCGGTACGGCATGTGTCACACCATCTCCCGAGTCGAGAACGATGCCAGTTGTTCGACCAGATGCATATCTATATGACAGATTAAAAGGAGAGTAAGGATAGGTGTACAAGAGCGAGGTTGCGCCTTACAGGGATAATACGGCTTGTACGGATATGTAGAGAGCGGGGACGTTGAAAGTATCAAAGAATATTTGTGCTGCCGATTCTCGGTTCGTTCGAGGATTTAACGGCGCCTCTGTCAGTAACACCGGGTGCTGAACAGATCATGCCCAACACAACGCGAGTTAAACAAGCAAGCCAGATCGATGCGCGGAGCAGCTCCGCGCACCCCAAGTACACAGCACGCACCTCCTCGCTGAGCGTTCCCAACTCCTCCGCGTAAACCCAGTTCCATATGCGCTCCATGTCATCCCAGTCTGTCACGATGCCGTGTTCCATAGGGTACTTGATCTTGAGCAGACCCCTGAACTCCTGCGCTTTCCTGCCTATGAAAACGTCACCTTCGAGAGCGCCCGCCATGACTCGGACGTGCTTCGGCCGCCCGACGCTGAGGGGTAGGAGAAGAAACGAGGGCCGTGTGAACGCCCCACCTTCACGTACGCGACCAGAAAGGCGGGAGTGAGACGTACTATGAGGGGAAAAAGCATTTTGGATGATCCTGGCCGGCGAATCCGGCCTTGATGGTTCCAGAGCCCTATATACAGAAAAGACGGGAAAACCGAATGGTGAGTATGGTCGTCGGATGGTGTGCGGAAAGATTAAACGGGGCTTTCGCCCGGTGCGAACGTTGTCTATGACGACTGGCTGGTTGGTGAGGACATCTTCGTATTCGGTGGACATTCAGCGCGCGCGGCCAGGATTGGTTGTGGGTTGCGTGTGGTGAGTCGGGGAAAGGTTTACGTTTTGATTGCAGAGATGCGGGATGGACGCGAAAGAGGGAGCTGCGACGCGTCGGTGCCGCCGTGGCACAAAACGTCGTGCAAGCTAGACTGGACCGCTTCCTGGTTGACGTCGGTCATGATAGTATCACATCTTCTGAAAATCATCAACTCTTTCCTCTTGTTGTCCTCGATATGTCTCGTGCAGGTCGGGCTTTTGGTTGTCGCCATCACTTTTACAATTGCTCACACAAGTGTTGCCGTTTTAGCTCCCAACAGCTAGCGCGTTTAGTCACAAGTGGGAGGCCACAAGTTTCTGCAAATGTCTGTAATTCTTTCTTGTCCACTACCGAGACAGGACGTTGTCCCGCCGTTATCTAACTCGTTCCGAAACGACAGGCATATGTTTCGGGACGAATTCCTCCATCCTCCGCCTAGACATCCCTGATGACCCTTCCAAGCCGTGCCTCTCCTGCACAAAGCAATGGTGTCTGAACCAGAACCTGCCCATCTGCGCCGGGGCCACTCTGGGCGACACGGACCCAGATACGGCGACAGGTAAAGAGGGAGACGTGGAGGCGCGCTGCTTCCGTATGTACAGTATATCCCTGGTGGATATCTCAGGGCAACTCGGTTCAGGTTATGTTGACGATGGCATCCACAGAACGCGACTCGCCTCGGGACCAACTAGTGGTCACCTTATTCCTCCTAACCGTCTTTGGTCTCTTACTTGGAGCCGGGATCAAAGGTAGGATGGTCAAAGCGGGTTTGGATACAACCTTGCCCTGGCACACAGGCCGCAAATGGTGGCAGGTGGGTGCATACACACTTTCTCTCGACAGAACCGGCAATAACATGTGTCTCATTTGGAAATCACCACTTGATTATACGTTCTCCAGGCATGGATACCAGGTCGGTTCGACGATATTGACATTGGTTTGAGAACACGGTCATTGGGTTCAGCGAGGGCGAGAGGTGATTATATCGCCGTTTCGGATAGCGGGGGTGAACCCTCGCAGCGTGGTGTTTAGAAACCTTGCGGATACCTGTCGTTCCTGTTATTGTAATGAAAATCAACACGATGCACGAATTCTTGAGTGTTAGCAGCAGCTGCGTTACGCATAAGCCAATTAGTCGGCTAATCGCCTCTTAGCGGCAAACAATAATAAACCTCGACCCACGGTCACCGCTCACGCTCACGATCATCACGGCGCCCACACTCTCAGCAGAACAAAGGTGATTGAACCCAAATGGGATCGATATGTTCCAAGTCGTCGAACCTTACAGGGGGCCACACCCTGGCCCCGTCGTTACCACCCGGTCAGGGCCAGTCTTCAACCCCAGGAAGGCAGCGTCCGCAGGCCCCCGACGCCCGCCGATCCCAGGCCGCCGCCGCAGCTGAAGAAAGGAAGAAAGCAGTAAGCACCCCCCTTCACGAGCCAACTCAATTGTATACTCGCCAAGCGCAGAGTACTGAAATATTATTACCTTTTTTTTCTTCTTCCGACGTTTAGGCAACCAAGCGGGGTGTCAGCACTGACAATCCTAATTCAGGACGTCTCGCCGCGCGTTTGGAAGCGTCAAAGACAGCTCCTCCTGCTCCAGAACCGACCAGGCGGGAAGACACGCTTATCGTAAGCTCGTGCTTGCTTTAAATTTTCCCTTTTTCTTTTTAATTTTATTTTTAAACTCTTTTTAAATTTTGGGGTGCTTTTCTTTTCTTTATTTTTTTTTCTTTCGTTTCTGAGATCGTTGTTGTTGAACCTTGCGTGCAGGACGACTGGAGAAGTTGAAATGCCTAAATCAATGCTGCGAACGCCGCCAAGTTTGGTCGTTACTATGTCCTATTTACCTCCGCCAGTGGGAAATTCTTCTTGCAGGCGCATGCAACCCATTCATCCCCCAACCCCACCCCCGGCGTTTTGCTTGCCCTTG
>Ga0307509_10008510_pt1 | contig 13055 bp, 13 predicted proteins | sample 10_EM_MG_FD_202245 | JGI IMG/M metagenome (GOLD analysis project Ga0307509, IMG submission 202245) | Populus trichocarpa ectomycorrhiza microbial communities from riparian zone in the Pacific Northwest, United States - 10_EM | ecosystem: Host-associated > Plants > Roots > Unclassified | place...
GGGAGAGCAGCAGCACCCGCCCGGCCTCCTCGTGGAGGTGGCCCGGTGCGGCCTGCTCCTCGGGATGGACGATCTTGCCGGCGTCGTGGAGCGCGGCGCCGATCAGGACCGCGCCGCGATCGATCCGCACGCCCTTCAGGCCGGCGAGGAGGAGCGAGGCGGCCTCGACGACGAGCTCGTGGTGGCGGACCAACCACGGCGAAGCGCCGAGGGTGCGGAGCACGGCGAGGGCGTCCTGCGCGCTCTGCATCCGCGCAGTATGGCCTAGCGACGACGGCGGCGCAGGATCGCGAGCAGCGCGAGCGCGATGGCCCCGCCCTGCCGGCCGCCGGCGTTGCAGCCGGAGTGCTCGACCGAGTCGTCGTCCCCGCCCGGGAGGCCGGTGCCGCCGATCTCGCGACCGACCGTGATCGTCACGGAGGGCTGACCCGGATCGTTCGTCGCGAGGACGAAGTCGCCGTCGCCGAACGCTTCAGTCGCGGTGAGCTGGAGCGTGCCGTCCTGGCCGGGCGCGATCGTGACGAGCGGTGCCGTCACGCCCGCCGACGAGCCCTCGATCATCAGCGGCGCCTCGCCCGCGTTGTGGATCGCGAGCGTCTGGGTCGCGCCACCCGCGAAGTCGACATGCGCGCCGGCGAGCGGCGGCGCCTTCGGCAGCGGGATGTGGGCCTGGTCGCCACCGAGGACGATCGGATCATCGACCTGCGGGAGCGGGACGGTCATCGAGTACAGCGTCCAGTTCGCGACGCTGATCCCGAGGATCTTGACGTTGAACCCGACGTTGAACGTGAGCGCGGGGTTGTACGTGACGACACCGCTCGCCGCGGCGGGGAGGTCGAGTGCCGGGCCGAACCCGCTCGCGGGCGTGGCGACCGCGACCGCACCGTCGGCGGTGGTGATCGGATTCGCGCCGAGTGCGACCTGCGTCGTCCGGTAGCTGGTGGTGAGCGCACCGACCGCGTCGAGGTGTAGGCCACCGGAGATGCCGGTGATGTCGATGAGGTCGCCGATCACGTTCGAGCTGAGGAGCGTCAGCGCACTCGTGGTGTCGCTGCCGGAGACGTGATCGAGCGCGGCGCCGGGCAACAGGATCGGGTCGAACGTCGTCGTGTGGCCGACGAGATAGTCGGTCGGTAGCGGGACCTCGCCCGACCAGTCGATCGCGTGACCGAGGACCGAGGTGTGGATCTGCGCGAACAGGTGGAGCTCGGCGCCGTACGCGAAGTCGAGCATGCCGGCCTGGGCACGCCCGGCGACGCTCGCCGTCATCGGCTGGTCCCAGCACGCGGTAGCCGCGAGGCCCATCGCGACGGTCGTCTGCCCCGCGAGGCGCGCGGTCAGGCGGAGCTGCGCCGGCGAGCTCGCCGGGAACCAGCCGCTATCGCCCGAGAGCTGGCTGAATGCCTCGCTGTGGTAGTGCACGTCGGCGTCGCCGGTCGAGCAGCGGACGACCTCCGCCTGGGCGCGAGAGCCGGCAACGAGCACGACGAGGGCAGCGAGCTTGTTCATGCCAGCGGCTAGAGCACGGCGCGTGCCGTCGACGATGCGTTTCAACCCACCCAGTTAGCCGCCTGCCGGCAGCTCGGGTCGCCACCCAGCGCAGCAGCTCGATCGGCCGTCGCCTTCAGTGTGCACACGACGGGAAGATCTTCCCACGCTGGCGTTGCATCGGCATGAGTTGCGCGCATTGGTTGCGGGTCCTGGGAATCGTTGTTGGGATGGCCGGCGGCGCGAGGGCTGCAGATCCTGCAACCAAGAGCCGGTTCGTAGCGGCTGCCAAGTCGACAGGATGCGAGTCCATTCCGTATCCCGACCTGTTCGCGGCATGCAAAGACCTTCACGACAACAAGCAGAAACCGGCGTGCAAGAAGGAACGCAAGTGCGCGTTCAGCGAGACGACGGCGGAGCGTCAGGTCATCCAAAACAAGGTCGAGGCCAAGAAGGCGACGAAGAAGGTCGTCGCGACCGCGAAGCAGGACAAGACCGATCGGCTCGCAAAGGCCGATGACAAGGAGAAGGAGAAGCTCCGAGCCCAGATCGCGGAGGACGATCAGACCTTGCGTCAAATCGATGAAGACATCTTTCTGATCAAGAGAAGCATCATCGATGTGTTCGCGGAACGGAGAGGGAATGGGCAGGCATGCATGGACGCGCGCGACGAGGTGATCGGCGTGTTCCGGACCAGTCGAGGTACGTTGAACACTGAAAGTGATCCCGACCTCGACACGCTGGTCAAGCAGATCGTTGCCTTGCACGATGCATCGATCGCGGCCCACGAGAAGACCGTGACAGAGGTCGTTGGCAACCTCGACAAGTGCCGCCGCGAGATGAACGAGGCGATGAGTGACCTCGACGCGTATCTCGCCAGGAAGAAGTGACGGCGCCGCCCGGATCGCCGGATGAGCCCGCAGGGTAAGAACGATCGGTGGACACGGAATACTGCGGTCGTCTCAGGCGTGTTCGCTCGATGCCGTCCGATCCGCCCGAGCTCGAACGTCCCTTTCGCTCCGCGCCCGAGCGGAGCCTGGCCTGGCTGTGGATCCTGATCTCCCTCGCCGGCCTCATCCTCCTCGCCTGGCGCATCTTCTCGATCGGCGCGGATGACTATTGAGACAGTAGCGCGCTTCGCAAGCGGCTGGGCCGCGCTGGTGGGATGGTCGATCTTCACGTTCACGCGGCTCGAGCGCGTGCGCCCGCGTCATCGCGATCGGCCCGGTGCGCGCCGGATCGCGGGCGCGGCGATGTTGCTCGCCGTCGATGCGGCGCTCGCGGTCGCGCTGGTCCGCGCCGCGCACCTCGACAGCCATCGTCTCGCGCTCGGATGGCTCGCCGTGGAGTGCGCTCATTACGGGATCCATCGCGCGATGCACGCGGTCCCGTGGCTGTGGCGGTTCCACCGCGTCCACCACGAGGGGCCCGCACTCGCGTGGCCCACGGCCTGGTACGTCCACCCGATCGATGCGGCCCTGACCGCCTCTGCCGGCCTCGCCGCGGCGGCGCTCGTCGGGGGTGGCGCGCCGGTGGCCGCGTGGTTCGTGGTCGGCCGGCGGGTGTGGACGATCGTGCTGCACGCGAACGTCGCGTGGCCGGCCACGCGCCTCGACCGCTGGATCGCGACGCCGGCATTTCACGCGCGCCACCACCGCGAGGACCTGGTGCCGGCGAACTTCGCGGCGACGCTGCCGGTGCTCGACCGGCTGTTCCGCACCGGCGATCAAGCGAGCCGGCGCGGCGCGATGGCGGCACCATCGCAAAGCCACCTCACGCGCGCTCGCGCCACACGCCGGTCTCGAACCGGTCGCGCAGCTCGCGCAGTACGCGGATCGCCGTCGCCAGCTCGGCGCGCGACGAGCGCAGGTTCACGCCGACCGCGGCCATCGTGCGAACGTCCTCGGCGTCGAGCGCGGCGACGACGACAATCCCGCGACGCGTCGGCTCGATCAAGTACGATCGACGGTGCGCGGGATTGGCGACGCGCGCGGCGAGGCCGTCGGCGATCAGGCCGTTCACCACCTCCTGCGTGTGTTGCCGCGTCACCGACCGCGCGAATGCGAGCTGCGGCACGGTGCGCGCGCCATAACGGACCAGGCCTCGTAACACGCCGCGCGCGGTCTCGGACCGGCCACCCGCGGTGTGGATCTGATCGGCGACGTAGCGCACGCGCCAGAACAGCGCGACCGCCTCGTCGACCACCGCGCGGACCTCGCCATCGAGGTGTCGCTTGCGCAGCCGCCGCGGTCTGTGGGTCGCCATCGCGCGATTATGACAGGTTCCCTGTCATGTACGACCTCGGTCCGGCGCGGCGCGGGCCGAACCCCGGTACACCCCAGGCATGCCGTCGACCGATCAGCGCCTCCGTCGCCTCGCTCCCGAGCTCACCGACGAACAGCTCATGATCGCGCAGGCCGCCCGCGGCTTCGCCACGACTCGCCTCGCCCCGCGCGCCGCCGAGCGCGATCGGACCGGCGCGTACCCGCTCGAGGAGATCAGCGCCCTCGCCGAGCTCGGCCTCCTGGCGGCCAAGGCGCCCGAGGCGCTCGGCGGCGGCGGCGCGGACAACGTCGGGTACGTGCTCGCGATCGAGGCGATCGCCGAGGCGTGCGCGTCCACGGCCGTGATCCTCGCCTCGTGCAATCTGACCGCGAAGATCCTCGCCGAGCACGCGACACCCGCCCAGCACCAGCAGTGGCTCGTGCCCCTCGCCGCCGGTCGCCTCGGTCCCGCGAGCTTCGCGCTGAGCGAGCCCGGCTGCGGCTCGGACGCCGCGGCGCTCACCACCACCGCGCGCCTGGACGGCGACGAGTGGGTCCTGTCCGGCGCGAAGATGTGGATCACGAGCGGCGCGCACGCGGGGTTGCACCTCGTGTTCGCGCGGACGGATGGGCCGGGAGCCAATGGAATCAGTGCGTTCCTCGTCCCTCGAACCGTACCCAGGTTAGTTGTCGGCAAGGAAGAGGACAAGATGGGCCAGCGCGCGTCCGGCACGGTCGCCCTCTCGTTCGACGACTGCCACCTGCCGGCGGACGCGCTGCTCGGACCGCGCGCCGGTGGCTACGGCATCGCGCTGTCCGCCCTCGGCGCCGGACGCGTTGGCATCGCGGCACTGTCGATCGGGATCGCGGAGGCCGCGCTCGCCGCCGGCATCAGCTATGCCAGAGAGCGCCGCGCGTTCGGCAAGTCGCTGGTCGAGTTCCAGAACACGCAGTTCGTGCTCGCGGATTCCCGCGCCGAGCTGGATGCAGCATGGCTCCTCACGCTTCGCGCCGCCCGCCTCCTCGACACCGGGGACAAGGCCGCGTCCGAGACCAGCATCGCGAAGCTGTTCGCGACCGAAACGTGTGGCCGGATCGTCGATCGCGTCGTCCAGCTCCACGGCGGCTACGGTTATTCGAAGGACTTCCCGATCGAACGAATGTACCGCGACGCGCGCGTCACGCGAATCTATGAGGGGACGAGCGAGATCCAGCGCATCGTGATCGCGCGCGAGCTCCTGCGCGGCTAGCATCGCGAGGTGAACGCCGAGAGTCGACGGATCCGCACGATCTACCTGGTGCTCGGCCAGTTCATCTGGTTGCCGACCGCGCTGATCGTCGGCATCAACACGCTGTTCCTGCTCGACGGCGGCCTCACGAACGTCGAGGCGTTCGCCGCCAACGCGATCTACACGCTCGGCCTCGTGCTGTTCGAGATCCCGACCGGCATCGTCGCCGACACGTGGGGCCGCCGCACCTCGTATCTGATCGGCGCGGCGATCCAGCTCGTCGGCAACCTCCTCTACTTCTGGATGTGGCACGTGAAGGGCCCGTTCTGGGGCTGGGCGATCGCCTCGCTACTCCTCGGTTTCGGTTACACGTTCTTCTCCGGCGCGCTCGAAGCGTGGCTCGTCGATGCGCTCAGGGACGCGGGCTACGAAGGCGACCTCGATCCGATCTTCGCGACGAACCAGATCGTCACCGGTATCGCGATGCTCGTCGGCTCGGTCGCCGGCGGCTTCATCGCGCAGCTCTCGGCGCTCGGTACACCGTATCTTGTCCGCGCCGCGCTCCAGCTGATGAGCTTCGTCGTCGCGTTCGTCGTGATGAAGGATCTCGGCTTCACGCCGGATCGCTCGGTCGGACTCGTGACCCAGGTCAAGCGCCTCGCCTCCGCGGGCTGGAGCTACGGCTTCAAGAACCCCGAGCTGCGCTGGGTCATCCTGTCGGCACCGTTCTATCTGGGCACCGGCATCTACGGATTCTATGCCGCGCAGCCGTACCTCCTCGAGCTCTACGGGAACAAGGACGCGACGTGGGTGGCAGGCATTGCAGCGGCCGGCATCTCGGCGACGCAGATCGCCGGCGGCTTCGCGGTGCCGCTGATCCGGCGCATCTTCAAGCGCCGAACCTCGATCCTGTTCGCGTGCGCGCTGCTCACCGTCGGAGCGCTCTTGCTCATGGGGCTCGTCCGCAACTTCTATGTCGTGGTCGCGCTGCTCGTGGTGTGGGCGATCGCGTTCGCCGCGACGGCACCGGTGCGCCAGGCCTATGTCAACACGATCGTGCCGTCGAAGCAGCGCGCGACCGTGCTGTCGTTCGACTCGATGGTCGACTCGCTCGGAGGCGTCGCGTTCCAGCCGGTCCTCGGACGCGTCGCCGACCGCGCCGGTTACGCGGCGTCGTACCTGGTCTCCGGCGGAGTCGCGGTGATCGCGCTGCCGTTTCTGTTGCTCGCGCGGCGCCAGCGCTCTCCCGCCGACTCGACGGCGCACGAACCGCCCCCGGCCGCGCCGTAGGAACGGTCACCGGCGGATGAGGACGCCGTTGCGATTGCGCATGTAGAGCGTTCCGGAAGGGCCGGCGATGAAAGCGAAGTCGAACGCGGTGTCGGCGATCGTCGCGGTCCACAGATGCGTGCTGGTCGCGACCATCATGTGATCGTAGGTCACGCCGGCGTCGTCGAACGTCGGGACCTCGATCGAGAGTGCGTCACCGACGCGGGTCACGATGACCGTCGTCTCGTCGACCGTGTCGACGAACGTCCCGGTCAGCCCGTCGAGCGCGGTCGGATCGAACGGTACCGCGGGCCCGGTGTGGGTAGTGCCGCGAGGTCGAGATCGCCGTCACCACGCTGTTCGTGAAGTCGTCGTCGACGCCGTTGCTGAGGATCGAAATCGCGAACCGCTGTTCGGGGAGGACGTAGAACGTCGATGTGAAGCCACCTTCGGTGTTGCCGCCGTGACTCCACACCGGAACGTCGTACCACGTCGTGCCGAGGTTCAAGCCGCGGCCGATCATCAGGCCGAAGCCGTAGCTGTAGGGGAGGTCGGGATACATCGCGACCTGTGGCGACGTGACCTCGTGCAGCAAGGCGGGATCGAGCACGCGAGGATCGCCGTCGACGAGGAAGCGCGCGTGGCGCATCTGATCGCCGGGTGTCGACCACACGAGACCCGCCGGTCGCGCGAACGCGGACTCCCAGTTGTCGGCGAGCGCGATCGGATGGATCGCGTCATCTTCGACGCCGACGGCGTGGCCGTTGCCGATCGCGTAGTCGTCGTCGACCTCGCTCCGGCGTGCGACCGAGCGGTCATCGCGAGGGGCCCAAACAGATCGCCCTCGACCAGGTCGGCCCACGGGCGGCCATCGAGTTGTCGGTCCATCAACCCCGCGATCGCGAAGTTCGGGTTGCTGTAGTTCCAGACCGTGCCGGGCGGCACCATCGACGCGTACGTGTCGGCAAACGTGCCGTATGCGTAGCTGGCAAGCGCGGCATCGGTCGTCGACGTCGTGAGCTCGAGATCGTCAACGATACCGCCCTGGTGGCTGAGCAGCTGGCGGATGGTGGCGGTCGCGAACGGCACGCCGATCATCATGTGGAGATCCGGCAGCACGTCGAAGACGCGGCTGTCGAGCGTGGCCTTGCCGGCCTGGACTTCGCGCAGCAGCGCGATCGCGGTGATCTTCTTGGTGTCCGACCCGATGTCGAACTGCGTCGCCTCGTCGGGAGGCGGACCGCCGACCGCGTCGGCGGCGCCGAACCCTCCGACCCAGACCACCTGATCGTCGAGCCACACCGCGACCGAGGCAGCGGTCGCGGTCTGATGAGCGAGATCCTGCTGGATCGCGGCCGTGAGTGGCGCGAAGCGCAGATCGGGTTGTGGCGGCGGCTGATCGACGCACGCGAAGAGGGGAATGAACGGAATGAACCAACGCATTGGGGGCTCCATGACGGCGACTTCACGGTAGTCACCTCGCGGCGGGGTCGCGCGTGCCGAAAGCCAGTCTCGAACGCGTGCGTCCCGCGTACGAACGGATCGCGGCGCCCGAGCCGCTCACCCGGCGCGAGAAGGACGTGTTGCGGCTCCTCGCCGGTGGCCGCAACAACCGCGAGGTCGCGGACGTGCTCGGCACGAGCGAGGGCACGGTGAAGAATCACTGCTCGAACATCTTTTCGAAGCTCGGCGTTCGCGATCGCACGCGAGCCGTCCTGCGCGCGCTCGAGCTCGGCCTGCTCTGACTCACGCGTTCGGGGAGGCGCTTACAGGCACGCGCGTTTCGCGACGTAGAAGTCGTCCTTTCCCGTGGAGTCAGCTCGCAACGACGCGAAGAACAGCTCCACGCCGTCGGTCGTGATGGAGACATCCTCGGCGACCGCCCCCGGCTCGTTGATCCCCGGGATCGGGAGGATGCTACCGAACGGTGAGCTCGTGCTCGCGCGCGTCGCCTGGAACAGCTGATTCATTCCGGAGATCGCGGCCTCGAAGTAGATCGTGAGGCCATCCGGCGTCAGCACCGGATAACCCTTGTTCGGCATCCCTTCGAGTCCGACAACGGGAGTGCCCACGACGAATGTATCGCCGGTCGCCGCACGCGTCGTCACGAGGATGGTCCCCTCGGGTCCCATGCCACTCTCGAGCGTGTAGTAGAGCGTCAGGTTATCGAGCGTCACGAACGCGCCCACGGCCGCGCTGGTGGCGCAGAACGAATCGAACCGCGTGATGTTGGAGAACGCCAGCGCCCGATCGGTGCGCGACGCGTGGAACAGGCACTGCGTCGCGGCGACAGCGCTGCTGGAGTAGTAGACCTCGAGCTCGTCGGGCGATGGCGCGATCTCGATCTCGTCAAACCCGGTATTGAGCGTGGTGAGCGCGATGACTGGACCGAACGCCGCATCTCGCGTGGGGCGCTGAGCGTAGTACAGATCGCCGTTGCCACTGCGGTTGGAGCGAAAGTAGTACGTGAGCCCGTCGACCGAGATCTGGCCCCCGAAGTCGTCGCTGGTCGACGATAGCTCGGGGATCCGCTCCGGTGTCCCCCACGGTCCGAACGCACACGCGTCTGCGCTGGATCCGCCATCACCACCGAGGGGATCGAACCCGAAGCGACCGCATCCGACAAGGACAGCCAGCAAACACCACACGCTCCCCCATGGTACGCGGTCTCGTGGCGTCATGTCATGCCCCGATGGACCGTTGACCGCCAGCGTGAAGCCCGCGGCGACGTTTGCGGGACCGTCAGCAAGGACGTCGCACATCTCGCCCGCGGTCCCGGCCGCGCCGTAGCGACAAATTGTTCGCGCGCGCGCATTGCCGCCCGCGGAAAATCTCCCAGAGTGTGCGCGAACCGGAGGCCAGCGCGATCTCCGCGCGGCGGAGCCGGCTCGAAAGCAGTACCTCTTGTTGAAATTCTCGAGTGCGATCGTGCTGGCCCTCGTCGCCGGCTGTGGCGACAACTCCAAGTCCTCGACGACGCCGGACGCCCCTCCCGCCGTCGTCATCGACGCTCCGGCGTCGCCCGATGCGGACGACACGGTGATCGATCCGGCGTGTGCGGCGCCGTTCGTGATCGCCCCCGACCCGACGGCAGAGGCGAACGCGACCGCCGCGCTCGCCACGCTCGCACCGGGTGCGACACTCACGTGGGCACCGGTACGCAACACGCTTCAGTCGATCAACGACATCACGATCGAGCTCCCGACCTGCACCGGCGACGCGAACGCGTTCGACTTCCTGTTCGCCACGCTCTCCGCATCCCCGGCGCTGTTCCAGATCGACCCGGCGGAGTGGAGCTCCAGCGTCGAGCCGTGCTCCGACATCCTCGCGAACGGCTTCCACACGCTGATCATCCGGCGCAAGGCGTACGGCCCGTACCCCGTCGAGAACGACGTGTTCTCGGCCGTCGCCGACGTCCGCAACGGCGTCGCGATCCTCCGCAACTTCAGCGGCACGTACATCCCGACGCCGTCGGCGGCGACGCTCGCCGCGCTCCAGCACTGCCCGGACTTCCCGGCGAACAAGCTGCACGACGTCCTGCTCGCGACGCCGTTCCAGTACACCGAGTTCGCACCGCCGCCGTCCGCGGCCTGCCAGATCACCGGCACCGGCCAGTACACCGCGTCCGCAACCGACGAGCTCGTCGTCGATCCGGCGCGGATCCTCCAGTGGACCGAGACGACCGACATCACGCTGCTCCGTCAGGGCAGCGCGACCCTGACGGTCGCCCCGGCGAACTACGGGTCGATGCTCGAGCAGAGCAGCGCGAACTGCGTCGACCTCGACGGTGGCTCGCACGTCGGCTGGGTCCGCACCTTCAACGCGATCACCGCCGCGAAGTTGTACGACCACGACAGTCCCGATCCGTTCTGCACGGTCTGCCTCCGCGACTGACCCGGCCTGCGACTACAAGCGCGCTTCGATCGAGACGGTGAAGATATGGTTCGCGCCGTTGCCGCGGAAGTTCGAGGGCGGCGTCGTCGTCGAGTCGGTGATCGTCGGGATGAGATAGAAGTAGCGGAGGTAGCTCGCACCGATCCGGTACCGGCCGGTGGTCCAGCGCAACCCGCTGTGAAGTCCGATGTGACGGAACGTCGGCTGGTCGAGCGTGACCGTGCTCGTCGGGGCCGGCGTGCGATCGAAGTGGGTCCCGGCCATGAGCTCCACGCCCGGCAGCGCCTCGAGATCGTGCACGCGCACGCCGCCCGAGACTTGCCACGAGTCGTTGTAGTTCTTCACGGTGACGAGCTCGCGCACGAGGAAGATGCCGGTGACGTCGGTATGCTGCTCCTTGTACTGGCGATAGAGCCAGTATCGGCCCTCGGCGCCGAGCTCGACGTGCGGCGTGACATCGATATTCGCCCCGGCCATGAACGCCCATGGCAGTAGCTGCGTCGTGGTCTGCGTGCCGATCAGCTGATCGCCGGGGGTCGGCGCGTCGTCGCCGTAGGTGATCGTGACCGGGCCGGACATCGTGGCGTCGACGCGTCCCGTGAGCGTCGCGCCCCAGGTCACGCGGGGATGCGGCCGGCCGAACGCGGCGAGCATCCACGATGGCGCCCAGCCGCTTCCGTCGAGGACGAGCTCGGGCCGCGTGCCCGTGATCGAGCTGATGTCCTGGCCGTTCACGATCGGAAACACGTCGCGCCGGCCGTGGATGCGCACGTTCAACACGCCGGCCGAGCCCCCGAGCGCGAGCGTGTCGGTGATCTGGTACGACGCCGCGATCACCGCCTGAGGCGCGATGACGTAGCCATCGATCAGGTGATAGCGCGTGACGCTGTCCGCTTCGAACCCCGCGCCTTGCGCGTTGCCGACGTAGACCCCGGCCCCGACCACGAGCTTGCCCGGCAGGAGCTCGCCGGTGAGCGCGAGCATCGGGAGCGCGCCGATCGCACGACTCGGGCGCACCGGCGCGTAGTAGCCATCCGCACCGGCGGTCACGCCGAGAAACCGATCGCTCTGGTCCCACGCGTGGAGCTGGAACTCGCTGCGCACGATCGCGAGCCCGAGCGACACGTAGAGGTGCCAGCCGTGCTGCAGCACGAGGCCGGCGGGGTTGTGATAGATCGCCGAGCCCTCGTCGGGTCGGCCGATCACCGCTCCCATCGCGGTGCGCCGCACGCCGAGGTCCGGAATGCCGAAACCGCCGGCAGTGGCGGGCGGCGCGAACGCGAGCACGAGAGCGATGATCCACACGCGCTTCATCCCCGCAGTTCCACCACGCCGGCCGGCTGCGAAACAAGACTTGTTCGCGACAACTTTACAGTGTAAAGGAGAGACGTGTTCGAGCTCAAACTCGTCGGCGCCACGATCGTCGACGGCAGCGGCCGCGCGGCGTTCGCCGGCGACGTCGCGATCGCGGGCGACCGCATCGTGGGTGTGGGCGAATGCCCCGGACCGGCGCGGCGCACGATCGACGCGCGCGGCGCGCACGTCCTGCCCGGCTTCGTGGACATCCACACGCACTACGACGGCCAGGTGACGTGGGATGCGTCGCTATCGCCGAGCTCGTTGCTCGGCGTGACGACGTGCGTGATGGGGAGCTGCGGCGTGGGGTTCGCGCCGGTCCGACCCGGTCGCGAGGCCGCGCTGGTCGAGTTGATGGAAGGCGTCGAGGACATCCCCGGCTCCGCGCTCGCCGAGGGCATCCCGTGGGGCTGGGAGTCGTTCGCCGACTACATGAGCGCGATCGGCGCGATGCCGCACGCGATCGATGTCCTCGCGCAGGTCCCCCACGATCCGCTGCGGATGTACGTGATGGGCGAGCGCGCGGTCGCCGGCGAAGTGGCTAGCGACGACGACCTCGCGGCGATGCGCGTGCTGCTCCGGGGCGCGCTCGAGGCCGGGGCCGCGGGCTTCACGACGGGGCGCAGCGACAACCACCGCACCGCGCGCGGCGCGGCCACACCCGCCTCCGAAGCGAGCGGGCGCGAGCTCGTCGCGATCGCGGAGGCGTTCCGGGGGCTCGGCCACGGCGTGATCCAGGCGGTCAGCGATTTCGACATGATGCGCGGCCCGGACCGGTTCGATGCCGAGTTCGATCTGCTCGAGGATCTGGCGGTGGCGAGTGGCCGCCCGCTCTCGATCTCGACGATGCAACGCGATCACGCGCCGGATCAGTGGCGCCAGATCTTCGCGCGCGCCGATCGTGCCGTCGCGCGCGGGCTCGATGTTCGCTGCCAGGTCGCGACGCGCGGGATCGGCGTCTTGCTCGGCCTCGATGCGACGTTCCATCCGTTCATGGGCTTCCCGTCCTACAAGGCGATCGCGCACCTGCCGCTCGCCGAGCGCGTCACGCGCATGCGCGATCCCGAGGTCCGCGCGCGCATGCTCGCGGAGACCAGCGACAAGGTCGCCGGCGATGGCACTCCGATCCCGCCGCTCGCCGACTTCTTCCTCGCGAACCTCGCGAGGGTCGCGATGCGGATCTATCCGATGGCGGCGCGGCCCGACTACGAGCCGGCGCTCGATCGCTGCCTCGCCGCCGAAGCCGGGCGCGCCGGCGTGCCGGTACTCGCCCACATCTACGATGCGTTGCTCGCGGACGAGGGCAAGGCCCTGCTCTACTTCCCGGTCTACAACTACACCGGCATGAACCTCGAGGTCGTGCGCGAGATGCTCCTCCATCCGCGTGCGCTCGTCGGGCTCGGCGATGGCGGCGCACACGTCGGCACGGTGTGCGACGCGAGCATGCCCGCGTTCCTGCTCACCCACTGGGCCCGCCGCGGCATCCCGCTCGAACGCGTGGTCCAGATGCAGTGCCGCGACACCGCGCGGTTCATCGGCCTTCGCGATCGTGGGA
>Ga0307509_10008511_pt1 | contig 13054 bp, 14 predicted proteins | sample 10_EM_MG_FD_202245 | JGI IMG/M metagenome (GOLD analysis project Ga0307509, IMG submission 202245) | Populus trichocarpa ectomycorrhiza microbial communities from riparian zone in the Pacific Northwest, United States - 10_EM | ecosystem: Host-associated > Plants > Roots > Unclassified | place...
TACCTTTAATCATTGTTCTTACAACTCTTTTACAGACAAAAGAATATCTTAGTAATCAGGTTTTGCAAAGCCACATGTAACACCCTTTGCACAGCCAGGTCCCCTTTTTGAATGGCAGGAACCATACTAGGGCAAAAAGATTCGTCCGATGCCCATTTTACACCAAAAGTAGCCGACTTCGCCACCCTCCCCCAGGCCACAATCTTTATGAGAATCCACAAAAATTTGGCTGTGCACCAGAAAACCCGTAGATAATATAATAAGGGTTACAAAACTCTTAAATATCACAAGGGGATGGAGAAATGGTTGTTTAAGTAGAAATGCATAGGTTGTCATGTGCCTTTTTGTATGGAGCCCCATACAAAAATCTAGGTCACTTTCACACAGGCTGATGCAATCATGGATAATGGAAGCAGCTTTGATTCCTTGTATTTCTACTTCTAGAGGTTTGAATAGATTGTGATTCTCTAGCTGGGGGATCGATTTGAAGTGTTTCCGTGCCCACAGTGTTGGGAATTGTCGGTTTGAAAATGTCAAATTTGGCCCTAAAACCAGTATCGGACGAATCTTTTTGCTCCCGTACTGTATGAACTCGAATATATACTTGGCAATTTAAGAGGTCTTCGGACGCCCTACTCTTATTAATACCTATCTTGGCACAAAGGCGTCCGGAGAACTTTTAAATTGCCAAGTAGGGATAAATTTATTTGGCTAGCTAACTTTAAATAGCCATTCCGCAACTACAGGTATGATACTTCCCGGATTATTAAATTTAGAGTCCCTGTTAAGCTTGCCGATTCTCCATTCGACAAGTACTAGCGCTTCATACGAGGGGTGTTCACGTGCACAACTAGATTTGTCTCCATGCCAAGAGCTCTACAATAGCTATCTTTACGACGGGCCTTGTGGTTGCCAGAGGCATAAGATTGGCTCCATAAAGTTCATCTGCCAGGCTGGCAAAGGTGATGAACCCCTCTTTTTTCTCATCGTCGAGAATGTTATCACCGAACACTACCGTACCTCATCAACCTGTCCTCTACAATATTCAGAAGAGCGAGTGACAAGAAAACGTCTCCAGATCTCCTCCTACCTTCGTCACCGAGCCCTCCCGTGGTCCGGATCCCCTAGGATATAACATTTCTATTCACACCACGGGCTCCCAAAATCATATTTTCAAGACCCCCGGCTCCCCAAATCGTAAAACAATCGCCTTGATACTGCCGACTCCCAAGATCTTAAAATAGTCCTCTTGCCCACAAAATCAACGGTTTCAACATGCAGAATGATCATGACATTGCGGTCAGCGATGATCGGTCCGAAATCCTGACTTGGTTGTCGCCTCTCGAGCCCCACTTGCGACACCACCACATTCGAACAAACCGGGTTGAATACGTGGGCGATTGGGTTCTGGGCACAGAGGAATTTCGGAGTTGGAAAGACGGCGATGGCCAAAGCGAACCGGAGAAGGCAACAATATTTTGCTCCGGAAATCTAGGGGTCGGCAAGACTTACATTAGGTAAGACTCTTGATGTCGAAGAAGGAAAGCACAGGGTTGGATATTTTTTCTGACAATTTGCAATTTTAGTTCGCTTGTAGTAGATACCTTATGCGACGGGCCGGGGGAGGCCGGAGAAGATATCGCCATGGCCTGCTTCTACCGTAAAAACTTGAATAATTGGACGGTGTGCTATGAAGTCCAGAATTCCCTTCTCTGGAAAGGGGGCAAAAACACAGCAAAAACACGGCCCCTTTCCCCACTCCGAGACAGAAAAAAAAACAAAAATTTCTTGACCTTACTAGGAGAGGAAAGTCCAACGACATAGCACACCGTCCAATTATTCAAGTTTTTACGGTATTTCGACTCCGTGGCCCAAAAAGAACAGACTGCGGTCAACGTATTAGGTGCTCTCCTAAAGCAGATTGTCGGTGGTTTTAAGAAAATTCCCAAAGAAATAAGAGATGTATTTCGAAGGCATAAAAAATTCATCGGTGTTCGGGAGCTACAACTCCCTGAGATCGCGAAGATGTTGGGGACCCTCTCATCTACGCAGCGCACATTTTTCTGTCTCGACGCTGTGGACGAATGCGCTGTGCCCGATCGAGCCGATCTCCTTCTCTCGCTTAAGGAGATCATCGAGACATCCCTGACCGCGCGACTGTTCCTAACTGGGAGATCATATGTTGGGCGTGAAGTGGGAAAGCATTTACCTACGGGAACAGCACTTCTATCGATAAGTCCCAGAAATGATGACATTATCCGGTACATCCACAAAAAACTTTCCAAAGACACAGATTCGGGCGAGATGAATGAGGAATTGGAGGCGGAAATTACGAAGAAGATTCCGGAAATTTTCTCGGATATGTGAGTATGATCGGCTGAGTGCGGAATGCTATCCAGGTTATCTGCTGACAGATATATATCTAGATTTCGGTTAGTGTCTCTGAGCCTCGATGCAATTCTACAAGAGACTACCGTTTGTCGGCGGCGAGAAAGGCTCAGAGTAATAACAGACGAATTCGACCTGGAAGCTGTCTACGGCGGAACCTTGGATCGTATAAAGGCACAGGGCGGTCACAAATCAAGACTCGGGACGACCGCTCTGATGTGGATATGCCATGCGGAACGGCAGCTGCGAGCGGAGGAGCTCTGTCAGGCCTTGGCGGTGGAAATTGGGTCGACTGATTGCAATGTTGATGACGCTCCCTCAATACAGACAGTGTTAAGCTACTGCCAAGGATTTGTTGTGGTTGATAAGGAGGAATCGACTGTTCAACTCATCCACCACACACTCCGGGAGTATTTGGTTAATCACCAGAGCTTTTTCCAGTACCCTCACATGTTTATTGCGGAGACCTGTTTGACATACCTAAATTCGCAGCAGGTGGTGGCTCTTACGACCTCTTTCGTTCAATGTATTCAGCACTTACCCTTCCTGGAATATTCAGCATTATACTGGGGAACCCACATTAAAGACCAGCTCACAGACGTTGGGAAAGCACTTGCGCTGAAACTCTTTAGCTGCTACCTATACCATATATCAATTAGGCCACTCTTGGAACACGCGCTCGGTCGGAGTCTTACTTTTCTGGGATTTTCCAAGTTCACAGGGCTGCACTGTGCGTCCATATTTGGGCTTGTTGAGATTGTGAGGACTTTGATAATGATGGAGGGTGTCGATATAAACGGAGTGGATGAAACTGGTGCTACGCCGCTGCTATGGGCTGCGATGAATGGACATGAGGTGGTGGTGGAGTTGTTACTCGGATGGAAAGAGGCGGACCCTAGTCGGCCAGGCGGTGGCCGCCGAACGCCTATCTCATGGGCCGCTGGGAATGGACATGCGGCAGTGGTATGGCTATTACTTGGGCGGAAAGACGTCGACCCTAATGGGGTAGACATCGCTGACAAAACTCCAATCTTGTGGGCTTCTGAGAATGGACATGAGAGAGCGATGAGACTGTTGCTTGGGCGGGAAGACATTGACCCCGATGGGCCAGACTCCTATGACCGAGCACCAATATCGCGGGCTGCCGCTAATGGGCATGAGGCTGTGGTGAAGCTGCTACTGGGGCGGAAAGGCGTCGATCCCGATAGGCCAGACAATGGTGGCCGGACACCAATCTCATGGGCGGCTGGGGGCGGACACGAGGTACTAGTGAAGCTCTTACTCGAGCAGGAGGGCGTCAATCCCGACAGACCAGACCATGACGGCCGGACACCAATCTTTTGGGCTGCCGCGGGTAAACATGACGCCGTGGTGAAGCTTCTTTGCAAGGCAGTGCCTATTTCCAACGCCGACGTCAGGCTGAGTCCATGATGTAGATGTAAAGGCGACGTCTGAGGCCAATGATGCCGCACTCCCCTATCTAGCTCAAAGGGGGATCAAGGTTCCACAAAATTGATAACCGGCCTCCTGACCCTCCCCGCGCTGCAGACTAATTGCGGAGATATATAATCCATCCTTATCTTTGAGCCCTAACCTTCACTACCTTCCTAGCAGCACCAAGAATATCTCTTACGATAGGCTCCTTGCCTTCTTCGGCTCTTGTTCAACTCCTAGACACCCGCTACTATCACGTCGATTTGGTCACCACCCACCTCCTCTTGTCCTGATAACCGTGCAACTACCATCCTTCGGGGGTGATTCCTCGCACTACATCCCTCGGAGAATCTATTTACATGCTTCATACGGGAGGCCCTCTCTATACTGTAGAATAATGGTCCCTAATTCTTTTCTCCCATATCTAAGCTCCGAACCAGCGTAGTTTAGAGTCGTGTATTCTCATACTGGGTTGTGCTTATATGAACAAGTTTACTCTTCTTTTTACAATATCTAATCCTGTCCCGGTTCTCTGTTTACAATAGATCCTGCTTTCTGTTTATTTCTCCCTTTTTCCCTTCGCTTTACCGTTTCTATCCTTCTCTATTTCCTTCTTGAATCCGTGTGTACGCTAAGCCCCTAAGTTATTTAGAAACACTATACTTGTAGTTGGGCTAGGACCTTCGCCACTGTCGCGATAAAGAATGCATTGCCTGGTGGTATCTAGCTCGGTTGCTAAACTGAATGAGGGTGTCCAAGAGACTTGTTGGGATTATACGTGGCGGTATTCCTGATGGGGGGTATGTGGTTACATTCAAAGAGTGCTACAACTTTATTAAAGTTCCACGAATCCATCCCTGATTCTGGGTATGATACCATGACGACTCCCAGTGGAACACTGGAACATAATTAATGAAGCAAACCCTAACCATGCAAGAATGGCCAAAATCATCTCGACCAATTTGTGATTTTATGAACACATTGAAAAACCCTCCCTCGGGGCTTGGCCATTTCTCATGAATTTTGAGAAAGTCTGTCCCCTAGAATATTACTGGTAGTGCTTCTATTATGCAACTGAGCTACAGGATGACGGTGACTGATCTTGACTCCTCTTCCTGAGTCCCTTAGAAACAGAACATCGTATGGGTAAAACACTAGGCTACATCTCGATTCATCACTAACTTACTTTACATCGAAGCTTGCTAGTCTGAACTTGTGTATCTTATACCAATTGGTACTCATAACATTTTGGTGTTTGTAAAATGCGCCTGGTTTGTGTAGCTGTATAGAAGATTGGTATATGGTAACCAAGGAAAGGCATGGTTTAAGAATATTTTCCAGGAAATGGTGATAACCCCATGACGGAAGAAACAGCCAAGTATTTGTTGAAAATTCATGAAGGTTCCATACCTGGGAGATAGTCGGAACGCTGATGGGACATGGCTGAGGAGAATTGGGTTTGATAATGGTTGCACGATTGTGTAGTATGATGTCGGAAGAGTGACGGTATGTTTGGTTGGGATGTTAAGTAAAGCAGGAACGTTTGGGATGTTTTGGGAATTGGCACTAGGGAAGACTAAAGGTTAGAGAATAAAGTTTACTAGGAGTTGGAATGTATCAGTATCACACTACGATGGTTAGGAAATGGACAGCAGTGTCAGGGCTGAGAAGGATCGCAGAAGACTCGGATGGGACAAACGGTGTAAGAGGGTGAAACGAAAGAGATGGAATTAGGGAAAAGAAGTTTTGGGAAACTTCTGAAGAGTTGGGTGGATGGAGCGGAGATAGGAGAAAATGGTTGAGGGTGTTGCGGACCAAGATTTCTTTCTCCAAGGTCAAGTTTGTGTATATATGGGACACGTCTGGAGACATAGAAAGAATAAAGATCCCAATACGCTCTCTACCGAACATCGCCTTATTTTATTAGTTTTTCTGGGCACCCACAACCAACTACAACAGACCAGCTACCACATACGCCCCTAACAGGCCCAGGACTTCTTTCCTGTCCATGATTGAGGTTCGTCCCCGAGCTCCATTAAGGGAGATACCAATCCTTCCATCCCATCAATATGGTTTTGCGCTATCTAGGGGACTATAGAGTCCCACGCAATATGAGCAACCACTAGCAATCTGGTATAGCCCAGGGAAAAAATGGCCCTCAGCTTCCATACCAATCCCCTAATACTTGGATAAGAGGGGAGGGGGACTAGCGGTAGTGGAAGCCAGGAGAGAGGGAGCACAGTTGTTTGTACAGAACAAGATAGTACTCGGCCCCTATTCAATTTAGAGTTGTCTCCAGCACACTACCGCAGAGGAAGGAAAAGATAAAGGAGAAAAAGTATCATACTACGATATAATATGTCTATAGCAATTAGCTATGCTGCAAGTCGCAACACAGCTTAGACCGAAGGCTTGCGGGGGTTTAAAGATGTTACCAGTATCCAACCAACCCAACACACTACCGAGGCACAGCGTGTAAATTTTGTAGGTCCCACAAACAAGACTGCCACCCTCACCCCCTGTGTAATCCACAAAACTTACACGCTGTACCTCCGTACTGTACGTGTACAGGTAACCGGAATACATGTATCATACTTCCACTTTTTCCCCCAGTGTATGTTTATGTTTTAGTTCATGTGGTACAAAGTCTTGGTGTGCGAATTAGGAGGCACATGAGTGACGTCGGGTGAGGCACTGCCAAGCGGCCCGGATACTGTGCGACTATGGATACCAGTAGATCCATACAAGTATTGCTCTACTACCGGTACCGTAAAATCTCGTGAAATCCACCATCTCCGGCAGCCCCTAATCTCCGGGTTTTGAGTCAAAAGTTCTCAAGAAAGATTAGTGCTTTCCTGACACGGTATAGCTTGAGTCATTTGGCTGTGTCAGATCTCGTTAACTTGACAAGCTAAACCTATCTTGGGCTGATGTCGCCATTTGCTGGGGTATACGTGACAGACCGGAGATGGTGGATTTCACGAGATTTTACGGTACTCAAGGAAGCACGGTGGTATTTTTTAAGCTTAGCGAGTTACTATTACTCGGGTGCTCGGGTAAGGGGATTGTGCGGCAACGTTGCTGGGTTGTGAACAGGGGGTTTTACTACTCGCAGAGCACACCTCTAGTCACTCTTGGCGAGATTAAGTCCTGCGACAATGGGGGAAACCACTTTTCCCCACAATACTCAATCATCGCAATATACAGGCACCATCATTGATAGTTCTTATGGATGTGGCTGCCATTGTAATCGCAATTGTGGCTAGCATAGTGGTTGAATTTTGCGGGGGACCATGGTATTAATAGCACCCTTCGGCTTAGAACTTAATCCAGCCGCCGCGTATGGGCTAGTATTAGTCCTCGAATTGAAGGATTTATAGTGGGAACACTGGGTCTCTTAGGGAGTGGGAAAGCAGCTGCCTGGGGAGTGGTTTGCGCTGAGGTGTCGATCAGGATATGAACTGACATCTGTTGGGATCAATAGGAGAATCCGGTAAATATATTTCTTACCCTGACAAATCACTAGGAAGGAAACGCTTTAATCTGGGGACGATAATTTATTCGGTGGAGGCACTCGCAATAAGGTCTCTGCCAAGACTGCCGATTCTAACTTGGTTAGAGGGGTGTTCACGTGTGCAACTAAATCTATCTCTATTCCAAGAGAGAGTGTGACAATCTGTTACCTGTCCGATGGTAGCCTAAGGCGTGATATTGGTTTCACAAAGTTCATCAGCCAGGCTAGGCAACCTTGATAAGCCCCGCCTTTCTCTAACTGCCTGGAATTGTAGCACCTAACACTACCATACCTCGTTAACATATCCTCTGCAACATTCCCAGGAGCAAGGGACAGAAAATCGTCTCCTACCTCCATTACCAAATCCCCCATAATCCTCATCCGTCGGGATACGGTTCTATTAATACCACCTGCTCTCAAAATCATAATAGCATCCTCTCCAACGCCCCTGGCTCCCGGGTCAAAATATCGATTCTGTTGATACTACCGATTCCCAAGAGCATAATACTAACCCTCTCTCCTACAACAGTTTCAGCATGTGTAGCGATCATGACATTGCACTCACTGATGTTCGATCCGAAATACTGGCTTGGTTGTCGCCGCTCGAGCCCCACTTACGGCACCACGACATTCGGACGAACCGGGTGAAGGGCGTAGGCGAGTGGCTTCTGTGCACACAGGAATTTCGAGGCTGGCAGAACGGTGGTGGCCAAGGTGAATCGGAAAAGGCAACCATGTTTTGCTCCGGTAATCTAGGGGTCGGCAAGACTTACATCAGGTAAGGGGCGATATCGGAGAGGGAAAGCACAACTCTGGATATTCTCTCTGACAAGTTACAATTTTAGTTCACTTGTAGTTGATACGTTGTGCAATGAGGTGGGAGAGGCCGGAGAGGAGGTCGCCGTGGCCTGCTTCTATTTCGATTTCACGGCGCAAAAGGAACAATCTGCGGCGAATGTGTTGGGCGCTCTGCTGAAGCAGGTTGTCGGTAGTTTTGAGAAAATTCCTGAAGAAATAAAGGATGTGTTTCGGAGACATAAGAAATTCATCGGTGGTCGGGAATTTCAACTTCCTGAGATCGTGAAGATGTTGGGGAGCCTCTCGTCTGCGCAGCGCACTTATTTCTGCCTTGACGCGCTGGACGAATGCGCTGTGCCAGATCGGGCTAAGGTACTTCTCTCACTCAAGGAAATCACCAAAATGTCTCGGACCACTCGGGTGTTCCTAACTGGGAGACCCTATGTCGGTCGCGAGGTGGGAAAAAATTTCTCCGAGGGAACAGCACTTGTATCAATAATCACCCCGACTTGTGAAATTATTCGATACATCTATGCAAAACTCGCCGAAGACGCTAATTCGGGCGAGATGGATGAGGGATTAGAGGCAGAAATTCTGAAGAAGATTCCGGAAACTTTCTCCGATATGTGAGTATGATCGGCTGAATACGGAACCTTACTAAGCTATCCACTGACCGATATATATCTAGATTCCGGTTAGTCTCTCTAAATCTCGGTGCAATTCTACAGGCGACTACCCTTCATCGGAGGCGAGAAAAACTCCGAGTAATAGCAGATGGACCAGGCCTGGAGGGTGTCTACGGAGCAACTTTGAATCGTATAAAGGCACAGGGTGATCCCAAATCAAGACTTGGGACGACCGCTCTGATGTGGATATCCCATTCGGAGCGGCAGCTGGGAGTGGAGGAGCTTTGTCAGGCCCTAGCGGTGGAAATAGGATCGACGGATTACAATTCTCATGATGCTCCCTCAATACAGACAGTGTTGAGCTGCTGCCAAGGACTTGTTGAGGTAGATAAGGGATCAACTGTTCGACTTATCCACCATAGGCTCCTAGAGTACTTAGTCAGTCACTGTAACCTTTTCCAGAGCCCTCACTCAACAATTGCGGAGACCTGCTTGAGCTACCTGAATTCGCAGCAGATAATGGCACTTTCGGGGTCTAGCACTCAGAGCACTCAACACCTACCCTTCCTTGAATATTCATCTCTATATTGGGGAGCCCACCTGAAAAAAGATTTCTCGGATGATGGGAGAGCACTTGCACTGAAACTCTTTAGCCGCTATGAATGCCATATATCAATTAGGCTACTCTTGGAAAACATGTACGGTCGAGATCCCTTGCGTGTTGTTGTGAACTTTTCCAAGTTCACGGGACTACATTTTGCGTCCATATTTGGACTTGTTGAGGTTGCGAGGGCTTTGACAGAGAGGGAAGGTGTCGATACAAACGGTATAGATGAAATGGGTTCTACACCGCTCTCTTGGGCTGCCGAGAATGGATATGAGGCAGTGGTAAAGTTGTTACTGGAACGGGAAGAAGTCGGCCCCGATGAGCCGGGCAACTGTGGCCGAGCACCAATCGCATGGGCTGCCAGGGGGGGATATGAAGCAGTGGTGAAACTGCTACTAGAACAGAAAAATGTTAACCCCGATAGGCCAGACGATGATGGCAGGACACCTCTCTCGTTGGCTGCTGTCAATGGACATGAGGCAGTGGTAAAGCTTTTATTGGGGCGCGAGGACGTCAACCCTAATTGGCCAGATAAGTCGGACCGAACGCCAATCTCACTGGCTGCCGAGAACGGAAATGACGAAATGGTGAAGCTGCTACTAAAACGGAAAGACATTAACCCCGATGAGCAAAACAAATGGGGCCAAACGCCAATATCGTCAGCTGCCTTGGGTGGGCATGAGGCAGTGGTGAAGCTGTTATTGGGGCGCGAAGACGTCGACCCCAATAGGTCAGATATGTGGGACCGAACGCCAATATCGTGGGCTGCCAGCAAGGGACATGACGCAATAGCGAGGCTACTACTTGGACGGGAAGACGCTATCCCCGATAGACCGGACAATAAGGGGCGAGCACCAATCTTGCTAGCTGCCAAGAATGGACATGAGGAAGTAGTGAAGCTGTTACTAGGGAGCGAAGACGTCGACCCCAATAGGCCAAATGTGTGGGACCAAACGCCAACCTCACTAGCTGCCAAGAACGGACATGAGGAAGTGGTGAAGCTGCTACTAAAACGGAAAGACATTAACCCCGATAGTCCAGACGACGGCGGCCGAAACCCAATCTCATGGGCTGCCGGGAATGGATATGAGGCCGTGGTGGAGCTGTTACTTGGGCGGGAAGACGTCAACCCCGATAGGCCAGACAACGGCGGCCGAAACCCAATCTCATGGGCTGTCGAGAACGGACATGAGGCAGTGGTGCAGTTACTTCATAGGCGGAAAGACGCCAACCCTGACCAGCTCGATGTATGACGCCTACCACACTCTAGCATCGTGCTGAGAGGAGGGATCCGGGTATCACAAAGTTGAGAACAGATTGCCAGCCCTATCCGCACTGCCGCCTAATCCCGAAGCGATATATGATATGATATTGCTTTTTAACTATCCTCGAGCCTTAACCCTTGCTGCATTCTCGATGTCATCCAGGGCTCCCTTCTAGAGACCTCACTGTTTCCCTTTAGCACTTGTTCAATTCCTAGACATCCAATATCTCGTTGATTTTCTCGCTCTTTCTCCCCTTCCCCCCTTTCCTTGACCATTATATAATACCCCTCTTTGGAGTGACTCTGTGCACTATGTTCTTTGCGAAATTTTTTCAGCACTTCTCGAGGCGGCTCCAGGGAAGACCCTTCCCGTCTAAGTTATTCCGGTACTGGAATATTGGCCCCGATTTTCTCTTCCTATTTTCGCATCTAGTGTAATAATATCACTAAATTTTGTCGAAACGGGGCATCGTACCCCAGGATGGCGGTTGAGTCATGAGGTTGAGCTAGCTCCCGTATATATCCAATTTTATCATGGTTTCCGGTTTGCTGCTCGAGTATTGATCTCCCCCGTGTATTTTACTTGGCTCTAGACTTTGTTACTTTCTTTCACCTCTCCCGTCAATACAGATGTACCCTAGGCACTGGTGTACCAAAAACCCTTATGCTCCCAGCAGGACAAGGAGCCTGCGGCTAGAATTTTTACCATCGTCACAAGAGGGAATGTCTTCCGTTACGGCATCAAGCCCAATTTCTATAACGAAGCTTCATTCAAAAGGGTCTCAAACACTACCGGTCGCAGAATTCCGGATGGGAGTCTGGTCTGAAGGATTCCTACCCGCGCGGAGCTATTCCATTGACTCTATATACCTCCTATTTTCGCTACTACTGACCAGCATCCTCTCCCGCTCCTCCGGTGGTGGAGCGTTGTAGGCAAACCCTAACCTTACAGAAACAATGTGGACTTCATAGTCCGCCCACCGCAAGAACTCGAATAATTGAGCCGTGTGCCAGGACGCCGGTGTTGAATCTCCCAATAAGCTCTCGTGCTTTTACTTTTTTACTTAGCTCGGAGAGCAGGGTTTTTGGCGTGTTTCTCGCCCCACCTCCAGAGGAGGAAACTTGTGGAGTCGTGTTCTGCCTTTATCGTAATGGTCGACCCACCCAGCGGCAGATATCTTTGCTGAGATGGGCGCTCACGAGGACTATTAATTGGGGCTGTTGCGTTGATGCCCCCAAAATACCCTAAGAACTCGAATAATTAGACCCGGGCTAGGATGCCCTTAATCAGCGAATCTCACCACTGCGCCCACACCTTCTTGCAGCGATATTTTGACTTGCAGAAACATTTTTTCGAATCGCAGGGATTTTCTTTTTCTTTTCTACAGTACTAGGACAAAAAGAATCGTCCGATGCCCATTTTACACCAAAAGTAGCCAATTTCACCACCCTCCCTCAGGCCACAATTTTTATGAGAACCCACAAAAATTTGGCTGTGTATTAGAAAATCCGTAGATAATATAATGAAAGTTACAAAACTCTTAAATATCACAAGGGGATGAAGAAATGGTTGGTTAAGTAGAAAGGAATTGGTTGTCATGTACCTTTTTGTATGGAGCCCCATACAAAAATCTAGGTCACTTTCACACAGGCTGATGCAATCATAAACAATGGCGGCAGCTTTAATTCCTTGTACTTCTACTTCTAGTAGTTTGAATAGGTTGCGATTTTCTAGCTGGAGGAAAGATTTGAAGTGTTTCTATGCACACAGTGTTGGGAATTGTCGGTTTGAAAATGTCAAATTTGTCCCTAAAACCAGTATCGGACGAATCTTTTTGTCCCCGTACTTTTGCATAGAGCACCTCAGTATGATACGACAACCCCCAGCGCCGTGACAAGGCAGACCAACTTTTTATCGGTAAAAGAATCTGTGATGGAGACATGGAAGCGCCATGACAGTGGAAAGGGGGTGGGCGTGCGCTCTGCAATGCTGAAATTAGGAGATAATATTCTGACTATACAATAGCGACCCAGAGTAGAGCAGTTGAGGGAGCTGTGCCTCTTTCTTCAAAGCTCCACATGTTGCCGAGTGCTAAGCAAATCACGTGATTTGGATTCCGCAAATTACCCGACTATGGAAGTGAGTAAAATGTGCAAAGGAAGGTCCTGACCCTCATCCTAGTTATCTCTTGGTCCTTCTGAGCCAAAGGGGAAAAAAGGGAAAAACCAAATTACCCGTGAAAATTGCTGGCAAACCTGATGAAGATCACGTGATTTACTTAGCATTCGGCAGCATTACCGTATTTACTCGCTAGATCCACCATCGGAAATCGGGACTTGGCACTGATCTCAGGGGTGTAGGCGCAATATGCCAAGACAACGGGTGACCGGACATGATGCCGAAATTAAAACCTTCGCACAGA
>Ga0307509_10008513_pt1 | contig 13054 bp, 14 predicted proteins | sample 10_EM_MG_FD_202245 | JGI IMG/M metagenome (GOLD analysis project Ga0307509, IMG submission 202245) | Populus trichocarpa ectomycorrhiza microbial communities from riparian zone in the Pacific Northwest, United States - 10_EM | ecosystem: Host-associated > Plants > Roots > Unclassified | place...
TGTCTCCTGTTCACTGGTCAATTTTGGTCCTCACCAGTACGCTGTTTGCTCGTGGCATCTGGCACATCGTGATTGGGCCGAACGCCATAACTGCCAGGTGTTCTAGATCTTATAGGCAATCTGTTCGTTTTTTGCTTCTCCGAAAAAAATTCGGGTTCTACCATGGGTTTGTTGGGGAAATCTTGGCAAATGCCTGCAGTTACAATAGCGTTCAATGCTCAAGCGCTCACTATTGGCGTTTCCGCAAGGAAAGTAAAATATCTTGCGCCCAACAAGCTAGGCCAGCAATCAGTAACCGTTAGAAGGACGAAGATGGTTATCCACGAATGCTACGGCGATATGCCTCAAAGGGGTGGAGGGTCAGGCACCGTTGGAGTGCGAGTTGATAGAGGAGTTGATCTGGTCTCTTGACAGTGAGTGGCCGGGTCAGGGTAGTGCTAAATTAAGCAATTTCATCCGGCACGCAAGTCCTTCACCTTCAGGGATGCTTTTGATGGTCAAATATATATATATGAGATTTTGTTGGGCTTTCTTTCCTGTCTGCGCGTCTCTTCTTCCGGAAAGCCAACTGTGGCCGGGTGTCTTCGTCACCATTGCGCCAGTCCGACGAGTTCGAGGGTGCTACCTCCTTGGGCAGTGTAAAATCTACGGTCTATATGCTCCCGTTCGGCCTGAAAATTGCCTGGTTCGTCCTCTCCCTGACGGGTGCGTTTTCCTCATATTTCTTCGCGACCTTTTAATGTTAACTGTCATTTGTGTTGAATTTACCTCTGCTTCCGTCCTTGAAGGCTTGCTTAGCTGTTGGGTAGTGCTATGGGCGTTTGGGAGGGCAGTGGGCGCAAAATGGGCACCTAGCTTGTACTGCATAGGGAACACTTTATTGCAAGGGATGTTTTGCCTTGGTGAGATAGCATCTGGCGACCTTATCGCCGAGATTTCTTCTGTCTTACAATTCATCCCATTCTTCAGGCATGATATATAGGATGGATCCCTTCGCTATGCCCAGGGGATTTTGCATCGGTACGTCCGAGATCTTGAGGGCGATGGTGTCCCACAGTATTCATATCTGCCCAAAGCGCAAACAGTTGTAATATCCTTTGGAGCGTTCTTAATGGCGGGTTTAGCTATGGCTTTCTCCTTGGCCACTAGCATTACTGTTTTGAAGCCGAAGACTTGGAGCGATGGCGAGCGGTATGTCATTGTTCGGAGGTAGCTTTGCGGCCAGAATCCTTGAGTATCCTTTCTAGTGCTTTAAGATGGCGAACCATCTACATTGTGCCGATTGTTGCTTTCCCTATTATTGCCTCGACGATTCACGTCATTTTCATCGTGAAATTTGACTCTGTGCATCCCACCGATGAAATGCACTGCGATTCCTCCAATCCTGAATGGTGTGTTTATATCCTTGTGTCCCAAGTCCTTGAATTAAAATAAGTTCATTGCTTTCAGGGTTCGGCTTTTGGGTTATGCAGGGTTGCCGTTCCTCTTGTCGTGGCCGTCGTTATACCTCTCGGTAAAATCCATCTATCACGTATACAAGATCAACCAGCACCTCCAACGTGCTCGTCCGGATAGCATTGATGACATTTCGTCGATGCCACAATTAAGGAAGAAGAGATCTGGCATGGCAAGCGCCGTCCTCTCGTCCGTCCAGGCCAAACCTATTCGACGCGACCCAGCAACAACCTACAACGCAGCACTCGTAGCTGGAAAGTTTCATCTACCATTCAGGTCTTCATCGTCCTCGCTGCATCTGCCCCAAAGGAAAAGAGGTTCTGCCGTCTTTTCAGGCGAGGATATTGATTTAAACGACGATGCGAGTTCTTCTAAGGTGTCGGTTTCGTTTCCGACCTTCACCGAGCCAGGATCAGGAACGGTGTTGGCGTCAGAGCAGAAGGATCGAACGGGGTCTAAGCACGACTACGAGTTGGGTGACCGCAATGCGTTGCCAGCAGCGGATCGGAAGATTGACTCTGAGGCGAGGAACAGTGATTCTGTCAACGATGGAGAAGGAGACTGGGAGGGTAAGGGGGACTTGGCAGAAAGCGATATTGCGAAGGAAGAATATGTGATTGACCAGACTGAATCTCCGTCCCGTCCGCGCTCGAGGACATTTTCAGCCATGACCGGGCTGCCATATCGGAAGTCGAAGGCACCACCTCCAAATCTTGCGCCTGCTATTTGGAGGATTATTTTATTCCAAGTGTGAGTGAATTTTCGTGTTTTCTAGTTCTGTAGATCCCCGGTTATTTACAGCCTTTTTAGTGCTTTCATATCTATTCAATTTCTGACCTGTATCTCCTCCGTCATTGACCTCCTAACACGACGGCCAACCCCATCACCACTGGGAACACAGCACGTTGCTCTGCTGCTGGCAGCATGGGGCCCTGTGATCGTTTTCGGTTCGTCGTCGTTCCATTTGCTATGAACCATCCAGGCTAAGGTTTACTGCAGGCCATTTACCTGCTGTCCGACGTAACTTGATTCCCTGGAGGCCAATCTCACGATAATGATCACCACTATAGGCATATCATACCAAATCTGCCTGGTGTCTGACCCAATTACTATCCTCACCTATATATAATAGTGTCGTCCCAAGAGGATAGATAACCTGGATCTTCCATTAGAATTCCTTAATTAAAGCACAATTGATACAAGGCGTGTGATAGATACAACATGGCAAAGAGTGCGTCATAGCCCGCGGCGGCTAACGAAGCTCTCGAGGTCCTGAGATGTTGCGACAGCAAGAACGAATTTGCGATTTCGGTCTGTGACTAAAAGATACCCCTCAGTAAGAGGTTCTGTTTCTGTGATGATTTGGAGGACAGACCTAAAGCGAAGATGTTTGTTTTGAGGAATTCCTCTAGCTCGGAGAGCGGGGAAAGCGGTGTGAGTGTGATATAGGGTTCTGTGGAGGTCCGCTTGAACTTGATCATGTATTGACTAACTTTGTCATCCTATATCAGAAAAAAGAAGTTTGAGTGGAGGGGTGGTGATGCAAGGCTGTAGCTCTCACTGGGTTGGCCTCTTGTGCTTCCCAGCGTTCCTTGAGCTTCGCGACATCGACGTATCCCAAAGGTCTTCGGTTGCGGTCGAGCACGCTAGATATGCAATACGATGTTAGCCAGCATACGGATTGAAGGACCTGGACTCACGGAATATGAGAAAAGTCACGTTCGTAGGCCATTGTGACCGCTCGTGAAATGGCTTCATTGGATGAGATCGAGAAAGCTGGGGGAAGTTGCAGATCCTATTTAGCTGGTCAGAAGTGAATGCTTAAGTTAAATTAAATTAACCAGGGGAATACCTCGACCACGGCACCACGATATTTATCTGCAGGTAACGGCAGAGGTTGAAGGGACGGTGTGGTCATTGTTGCAGTGGCCATAAGTGTGTAGAAAGCTTCGAACAGTTGACCGAAGGATTTTAGAATAGAACAACGCCTTAAATGAAGGAGATCGTGGTGGTTCGAGTCCCAAAGAATTAGCGATTATTCAAGATTGAAATGGTGTGATGATAAGACTTTGACACATATCCGTCACACTTGAATTTGATCTTTCTTGACTAGAACCAAACTAGGACCGAAATAAACCCCCCCCATATTCAATGAGTTCGGATGCACTCAGCTCTGCGTCGCCAGAGCCAAAACCCATCCGTCGCTTGAATGAGACCCTGATAAACAAAATTGCGGCGGGAGAGGTTAGCTCAAGCCATTTTGGATTCCCTTTGCTAATGGGGATTGAAGATTATTCATAGACCAGCTTCTGCTCTTAAAGAACTAATTGAAAACAGTTTAGACGCTGGATCGACGTCCATTAGAATCACCGTCAAAGATGGAGGCATGAAGTTGCTTCAAATCCAGGACAACGGGTGTGGAATTCGCGTGAGTTTAAACCAGTTGTGCGTAGAAGGTTTTCTCAGGTTTTTCTCCTTTTAAAAGAAAACGGATCTACCTATATTGGCAGAACGCTTTACAACCTCCAAATTATCCACATTTTCAGACCTGGCCCGCATTACGACTTATGGATTTAGAGGAGAAGCATTAGCATCCATTTCCCATGTGGCTCACCTTTCTGTTGTTACGAAGACAAAGGTTGATTCCTGCGCATGGAGGTCTGTTTATTTACGATCTACCGCATGCCTTACACTTATTGACATTCGCCCAAGGGCTACATATTCGGATGGAGCCTTGGTAGACCAAAAAACTGGGAAAACTTCAGAACCACGCCCGTGTGCTGGAAATGACGGTACCACAATTACAGTACGACCCACCCGCATTGAAGAGTTACGAAGGCTCATTCACTTTCTCCACAGATCGAGGACCTTTTTTACAACACCCCGACGCGTCTTTCAGCTCTGAGAAGTACTTCGGAGGAGTATTCGCGTATTCTCGATGTTATCACCAAGTACGCGGTTCACAACCCGTTGGTATCATTTGCGTGCCGAAAAGTTTGTTTTCTTCCTGAGCCCTTTACGATGCACTCATGTTCAAACTTGCAGGGAGGGGCTGCTTCTCCTGACATTTCGACCCCTTCCGCCTCAGATACCCTAACGACCATCCGATTACTCTACGGACATTCCATTGCAAAGGAATTAGTGCACCACCAGCTCTCTTCCTCGAGGAACCAGCGTAATGATGACGATATGGATCAAGATGAAGGCGAAGACCCAGAATCTTGGATGGCAGAGAGTTACTTTACGAATGCCAACTATCAAGCAAAAAAGATGGTTTTCCTGCTATTCATCAACCGTACGTGTATTAGTTTTCAATGTCGTGGAAAATTGTGTCCATGTCACTTTCTAGATCGACTCGTTGAATCAGTGCGGATGAAGAGGGCACTTGAATCGGTTTATACTGGCATTCTTCCGAAAGGGTCATCACCTTTCGTTTACCTGAGGTTATCTTCTATTCGCCCCTCTTGATTTTCCGTCTGACATTCATTCAGCCTCCAAATCGATCCACGGTCTGTTGATGTCAACGTCCATCCAACAAAGCGGGAGGTCCATTTCCTCAACGAAGAAGCTATCACCGAGCGAGTAGCAAATGCGATGCAGGAGCAACTCGCAAAACAAAATCATTCAAGGACATTCGAATACCAGGTACATGATACGGGAAATATTTGTGTGCATGCTGACCCTTAAGAGAAAAGACTCTCCTTACAGGAGGTATCATGGAGAGTGATTCAACCTCAAACAAAAAGCGCACGAGAAAGGAAAGAGATGAATCAGGCGATGAAGAAAAAGAGGAGGGTCCATCAACCTTCCGTAAGTCCCTAGTCAGAGTGCTGCGTTTTCGACTCAGGAGTTTAATGCGCCCTGCTTAGATGCCGACCCCAAGAAGAAAGTGTATTCGCATCACAAAGTCAGAACATCTCTGCGAGATCGAACCTTGGACTCCATGTTTCCGGTCACCAACCAATCCCAACAACCGGAAGCCTCGTCATCGACGTCCGTTGAAATTACACCTCCTTTGAATACTCTGTCTAAACAACGGGATGTCAATGAGTCAAAATGCTATCTAACGTCAGTTAAAAATCTTCGACAACAAGTAATGAAAGGCAAACATCGTCGTGAGTACGATGAGTTCTTTTGTCAAGATCATCCCAAATAACAAATATCCAGAATTGAGCGAAATTTTAGAGAATCATACTTTTATTGGGATAGTTGATATCCATCGCTGTCTTTCTTTGATACAATATTCAACTAAGCTTTATCTCGTCAACCACGATGCTCTTGCGTGAGTTTTTTTTTATTTCATCCTTAGGAAATTTTCGTTCACCTGAGTTGGCATCATAGAGAAGAATTATTTTACCAGCTAGGTTTGCGGCAATTTGGCGATCTAAGTCGGATAAAGCTGGATCCACCACCATCATTAAGAGAAATGATAGAGATAGCAGTTGCAGCGGACGAGACTACAGAGAGCAGCCGATTGAGCAAAGAGGAAATTGTGGATGTGTGCCTGCCTTTACTTTCATTCCATAATGCAAACTGATTGTTTATGCTAGCGAATTACAAAAATACTAATGGACCGGAGGGAGATGCTGGCAGACTATTTTTCGTTGACAATCTCTGAAAGTGGGCTTGTTATGAGCTTGCCGCTTCTGCTTCGAGATTATATACCCAACCTGGATAATTTGCCAAGCTTTCTGATGAGGCTTGGACCCCAGGTATTTCTTTCTGTTTGACTTATCTCAAGTAAGTATTTAATTCTCCCTTTCCTCACAAGGTCGACTGGACATCAGAAACCGAGTGTTTCGAGACGTTCTTACGCGAGCTGGCCTACTTCTACATTCCGACCCCAACACCCACCGAAGACGAGAGAGATCAGTATAAGGCTGAAAAATGGCAGATCCAGCACATCATGTTCCCAGCCATGCGCCGGTATTTGGTACCTCCAAAGTCGCTTCTTGACCGAGATGTTGTTCAGGTGGCAGATTTGCCTGATCTTTATAAAGTATTCGAACGGTGTTAAGCAATGAAAGCGATTAATTCTAGATTGGCAATAGGTCCACAATTCAATCAGTAGAACGAAAAAAAAAGGTATGGACAATACTATATGCAGTAATTAATTTACAATTGCTGGTAGCCAATACAGATAGGTAAGCAGGTAGGTAGTTGCGCAAATACATGAATGAGGGGAAAGTGTACTTTTCAGTCGATAACACGGACACTAAATGCGAAGTAGATAGAAGAGAGAAGGAATATGCTTAATTATAACGTAGACCATTAGGGGCTTTGTGTGCAAGGATAGAATCGAAAACAAAGGCATCAGTGTCGGAGTCACTGTCAGAATATTCGTCGGAATCTTCTGTGTGATCAATCCCGCCGACGTTGAAGACATCGAGGAAGGGGGTTTGGGGAGTGTCTGTCATGGAATCAGGTGCAGTGGATTTGGCCAGGATGGCCGCCACACGGGCTTCCAGGCGAAGTGTGGGTACGGAGGATCCATTGGGCTTGGATTTTGAAGGGTCATTGGTGAAGAAGTTGGTGAGTTCATGGAGGTTCTGGACGATACCGCCGAGATCGTCTGCAAGCGGTGTCTTAATGGACGCCAAGGCTTCGACCTCCGGCTCGAACTCTATGCGCGACGGGCGTGTCGGCACAGAGCATGTGTCGAACACGGCCATGACATTTGCTTGGCATGTCGCTCGAACAACATCGGCTCGGGCAATGCACCATCCAGAATCTTCGGGAACGCCAAACACAGTGGGGATGGATTCTGGATCAGGATCGGAGCCCACGGGCAATGTGCCAAAATGCATACTCATTCGCAGAACATGTTTAGCAGTCGGACCACCCCCCGACATCGCCATGGGCTCTTCGAGGACATCAAGTGCTTGAGGAGCGAGGTCTGTCTCAAGAAGGCGAAGGAGGGGCATAAGGAGCTCTGATCCCAACAGTTCGACAGGGTTCCTCGTTTCTCGATGCTGGAACAGGACCTTCAAGACCTGCATTGCATGTACCCTCAACCACCGCTCCTGGTTGAGGACAAGTCCAAGGAGATGAGTTACGACCTCGGTCCAATGTTGAGCACCATAATGTTCCCGAAGGCTGGCGACGGATTGTCGGAGGAAGTCATCTCTGGTCCTGAAATGACCTTTGGCGAAAGAAGTCATGATTTTATGAATGCTATGGCGTTTCTCCTGCATAGCCAGTGAACCAATGTCTTCAGCAAAAGTCTTCAGGGTATTCTCTGGTTGATCCATAGCATGCAAGCACCAAGGTAGCGACACTGTATACAAATCGCGCAGGCGACATTCAGAGGCATCGATAAGCCTTCCATCTTGAATTTTCGCAAGCGTTTGCAAGAGTTTCATCGTTGACTTCGACACGACCGAGGACCGTAATCCTCTCAGAAGAGGTGGTTGAAGGAATGAGGTGTCCTTCCAATCCGTAGGCCGATGGGATAGAAGGTTATCAGTTGTTGCGGGATCGTCGAGGTCTATGCGAGCAAGAAGCGTATCTAGGAGGAGGACGGTCTGGCTGAATTCTTGCTCAACTGTCGTAGATAGGCATGCGCAGGCACACCAAAAAACTTGAGGAAATAGGGATTTATCGAGGTCTATGGAGCTGGCAACAGCATTGATCGTGAGGAAAATCTCAGAAGTGAAAGACTGGATGCTGTCTTCTGAAGCTGCGACGGTATTTGACAACCTGCCCAAAAGTAATGCGAAGTCGGCCTTCTTGACACGTGGCATGAGTGCGCGGAAAGTTTGCAAAGATCGAAAGGCCGTGGCCCGGATGGAACAAGCTGTGCCCCACGACAAAGCCAACGAACCCCACTGACTGACGAGGTGCGGAGAAAGAGGCTCCAGGAAGCTAATTACTCGGGAACAGAGCACCTTCATCTTTGGCACTGCTTCATCGCTTGAATCTTCCTCTTCCCAGTACAGACTCTGAGCCTCCTTCTCCAGGGCCACAATCGCATCCTTGACATTAAAACGGGTGCGAGTAGGAGATCGGTCTGGGAGTTCATCATAACCTGATGTCCAGGAACGCAAGAGCTGAAAGAGGAGGGCATGCGCGCGTTGTCGGACAAATGGAATGCGATGGTCGATGTGTGTGAAGACTGCATGCAAAAGTATTGGTAATTGCTGGTTCATTTCCCAGTAGCGTTGTAGCGCGACATCAGACAGGAAAAGCCAAGCAAATTGTGCCGACCCGAGAGATAGACGCGGCTGTTCGCCAAAGAGTGCATCGAGGTCTTCCCAAAGTCGCATATCCTGTGCCTCTGGAAAGGAAAGCTTGTGATCGATGGCTGGCAACATGTGGACTGGCTCTATGACAGAACATAAATCATCGAAAATATGGCGTCCAATGTGTGTTTGACAGAGGGATGCTATTATATTCGACGAGCAAGTGATGAAGGATATGTTGCCAACTTTGTGTGCCTGTTCCAACAAGAACCTGATGGTCGCGTGCCCGTTTGACTGCTGAGGTGAATCCACAAGTTTCGTCCATAAAACAAGGATCTGTTCTGCATGGCTCTGACCATAGCGGAGTGTTAAGGAGACCAGATGGTAGATACATGACAGCCCTTCCCGAGATGCCACCAATTTATCGTCCGTCATCAGGTTGATATTCGGAATCCACGACTCCAAGCTTTGGAGCAGGAGTAGAATCGTGTTGGTGTCGTAAGATTCCCCGGGCAATTGAGGAAGCCAATTGCCCAGCTGGGCGAGCATGCTGATAGCTTGCTGTGGATGTTCTCCGGCGAGAAAATCTGAGATCAATCGGTGGGCGTGGATGTACGTGGCCGAGGAGAGGCTGGCGACTGGGGCTTCGAAGGTTGACATTGCGAGCAGGCCGGAATGCTGTTGGTGGATGGCTTCGAGCATATCAAACGCGTGACTTCTCACTTTCGCGGATGAGTGTCGGAGGTTCGTCAGGCCCAAACACACAATTTGAGCGAAGGTGAAGTTGTGCTGGTCGTGGACAATGATGTTGCATAGTACTTCAAAGAAAGCAAGGCAACCGGAACTTGTGTTGTCGGTTACGACAATGGCTCTCCTTAGCATCTCAAGGCGGAGCTCCTGGTTGTTTTCGCCGCACAGCGCCAGTGCACGAAGGGTCGCCCTAAGAATAAATGAGCATCGAGGTTCGGGTGGGGTCCTTTTGAAAATGAACGTACTTGGCCTTGACCTGGTTGGGCGAATGAGATGAGGTCATGATGGCACTCAAGCGATCCAACACGCTTGCAACACTAAGCGGCCGCGTAAACTCAGTTGGAAAACGCTCTGTCGGAGATGGAGCAGCTTGGTCAGGTGGGAAGAATGCTTTTTGCTAGAAAAATCGTCAATTCATGGAAAATAAGGGGAAGGAGGTCACCTACGCAGAGAGCAGTTACAGCACCCACCGACGCATGAGAAAGCACAGATGTTTCATACCGAAACCTCTGCAAATTCTCACGACTTGAACCGGTGTCACCATTCTCCACCGCCTTTTGCATGACATCCTGTCGTTTCTTGGAAGATTCGGACTGAGGGCCCACATGGCACCAATCTTCACACAAGCGATATAGCGTCAAGTGCATACTAGAAGGGATAAATCGATCAGAGTCCTTCAGGGTAGCAAGTTCGTCGAAAAGATGTTCAACGATCCCACAAAAATAGCGTCGGAGTCGCTGCAGCGAGGGATTGTCTCGCAATTCAGGCGCACTCAGGAACCCTTGGGTATTGCGCACGAACTTGAGGATATTAGAAAGGGCCGCCTGACGCGCCGATGAGCGTTGTTGTTGTAGCAAATGGACCGTGATGTAGTATATTCGCGCAACAGCAGAATGGAGTCGTTCTTGCCGCCGACTCCGGTCTGTGAGGACCGCCGAGCTTCCTGACCTTGAGCGGTTTTCCTCGAACACCTGCCGCGATGACAAAATCCCAAAATTCTGGTCCAGTCCAGGGGTGATAACGATCTTAGATCGAGGATCGTCATACGGTTGTCGACCTGCGAGGAGGCTGAGATCTTCGAGGAGTTGTGGGTATGCATTGGCTGGAAATGAGCTGATGCACAAGACGCCTGCATCTCGAAATGGGGTGTACTCTGAGTCGAGGAAAGGTGTAAGATGTCGAAAGAGACCACGTGTCGTAAAATACCGTTCTCGCTCGAAACTGACGTCAGATGGCGCCCGGGAGTGGTCTCTGCCCAGTTTTGTCAGTGCTGGACGCGAGGAATCAGGTGGCATGGCTATAGAACACAGGATCTTGATCCATATGTGCCATTGGTCAATGAGGGCCTTGTTATCTAGAACGAGTTTGAACCCATCACGTTCGAGGAGGTTTCGAGAGGATAATCCAGGTGGCATCCTACTACTTAGGCCAGCGAGGTAGGAAATGGATGGGTGGTATCGGGATACGGAAGCAACGATAGCCTCGCGTAACAAACCAATAGCAGATGGCGAATGTTTGACGCAGTCTTGCAGGAATGCAGGAAAAACATACCGCCACAGCTTCCGATCTTTCTCGTTCCCACTATCCACAATGCGCAAAGCCACTTCGTCCCCTTTGAACTTTCGCCATTGATCGAGACGGGATTGTTCCGATTTGTCTAGAAGTTCATCGTACCCGTTCAAATACGAGAGTCCTGGGCGCTTTCCTTGCAGGCGTTCCACGATGTATAGAAGATTGGAAGAGGCGGATGAAAGGAGTGCAGAAAGCTGACCAAGGAGTCTGATGATCTTAACTCCAGCTGAATGGATCTTTGCTGATTCGTGCGCAAGCAGAAACAGAGCAGCTGCTTCCACCTCCGTGCACTTCGCATTTATTTCTTCGACTTGTAGGAATGCATCAACGCCTCTACGAATGATCGTCTTGATCCAATCCTCTACAATGTCGATCCAGAGGGCCAGTAACGGGAAATATTCGACGAGGAGCTTGGAGCTTGATTCGTAGCATATCCGACTGGGACTGAACACGAAATGGTTGAATTGCGATATAACTTGGATAGCATTAGCGTCGTCCTCCATGAAGCGTTTCAACGCAGAACTCGCCGCATCCGCTACGGATGGTTCCACGTGCACCACCCCATGAAGTAGCAAATCAATGGAATCTATGAGACTGATGGCGGGATGAAGGAGCCGAGGCCATGCTTGAAAACTGGTGTGAAGCAATTGGATATGTGGGTGAGAATGTGCGGGATATGCAACAACAATGCCATCTGCGCGGCGTCGAATGATGAAATTATTTGACTCTTCGTATGCCGGATTTAACCTCACAGCTGACCACTGCTCGTCAAAGATAGACATATGCCCAACCGACTTGCCAGAGTAGATGGCGATGGATGTTAGGGCACTGGCACAGCGGTTAAGGAACTCCTGCATGCCTGGCTTTAAGATATTGGGTGGGATATAGGCGGATGATGATGGATAATCCTCCTTTGCCGGCACAACGGAGAAATCGCTGCTCGAAGGCCAAGTAGGGGTGAGGACCTCCCGTTCTGTGCTGTGTAAGGATAATAGAACAGCATTAATTGCTATCCCCGTCCGCTCGTGCGCCAGAACACCGCCAATGCTGCCCGATTTCTGCTGCAAATTGTTGATTGAAGGTTCTTGAATGAGTTCGAGGCATAGCTCCCTGCCGTAGTCCGGATGCCGAGAGAGGATAAAGTGCATCATATAAATGAGGGGTTCGGGATGGTCATCAGATGGGGAAACCGTGTTCCGGTTAGAAGGGAAAAAGTGTTTCAACAGTGTCTCCAATTTGCCCATGGTTGTCGAGGCGGACTCCTGGCAGCGGTAGAGGTACGTCCACACTAATCGCAGTAGGCCATTCAGTATCGTCACCCTGTTCGATCGTTCCTACAAAAAAATGAGATCAACACAGAATGAAGAACATAAAACCTACTTTCAACTTCGAAACCGAGACTTCAAAGAACGATTGCCAATGCTTGAGGAAGTAGGATTGTGGGGCCACGCAAAGACTTGTAATCGCTAATGGGAACGCAACCTGCCAATTCCGGACCTTCTTGTTCATCATGTCTCTTGCCTTGGGGTAAATTTTCTCGATTGCCTTCCCCCATTGCGGATTGTTAGTTTCTGCTTGAGCAGTCTGCGGTTTACTTAATCAAGAGTTGCCGAGTAAATGAAAACAATTACTGACCTTTCCAATGGGGTGCAATAGCATGATCAAAGTCTCAGCGAAGGCAATTTTTAGATGGCCATGGGCGTTGGCATATGACTTCGACAATGATTCCATGAATTCCGCTGCTTCTTCAAAAGCTTCTGGAGGCCAAACCTTGAGCGAAAAGAATGGTTAGCGAAATTCAATCCAACATGAGAAGAAACTGACCTTTATCTTGATATGTGTAAGTCCCTTGACAAGGGTTTCGTACTTTTCTCCTTGGTCCTTTGAGACCTGTCCCATAGCTACAGGACCCAGCTCCGCCAGAAAACGATCCGTTACACTGATAAATCTGAAACAAAGATGAACATGTTTAAAAGTAGACATCAAAATATGACGGACCTAACATTGGCAAGATGGCCGAGCAGGGCGGCGTACAACTCCGAATTAATTCGATGATTAACGGACAAAGTGTGCAATTTCCGGTCGGGCTTCCTGAA
>Ga0307509_10008514_pt1 | contig 13054 bp, 21 predicted proteins | sample 10_EM_MG_FD_202245 | JGI IMG/M metagenome (GOLD analysis project Ga0307509, IMG submission 202245) | Populus trichocarpa ectomycorrhiza microbial communities from riparian zone in the Pacific Northwest, United States - 10_EM | ecosystem: Host-associated > Plants > Roots > Unclassified | place...
CACCCCCCAGAATGAGCAGACAGGGCAGACCAAGCACACAGAAACAGGAACAAGCAGCACCACAAGGCTGACCAACAACAGGCTACCACAGTTCAACCAAGTTATGGAGGTGGCCAGTTTGCAGCCCCAGAACGTTACCAGGTGACTTGAGCAAAGAGACCCCCTTGACAAATACTCTAGAGGCATAACCAAAACTGTACACAACACTTACCCTGGCTCGGTATATGCACACATCAAACAAGAGGTCCTCACCGAATGGACAACAATGGAAGGCAAAACACTCCTTGTGATCCCCTTTGAAAGTGACACAGAGACTGCAGAACTGCACAATGACACATGCGACAGAATCTACAATGCAGTTGGTGAAATAACCCATGCAAAGAACTACAGAATAGCATTCCCCATGAAAAGGGAAGATATCCAGGCTCTCATACTAGCCAATCAGCGGAACCAAGGTGCAGGCAAAAAACAGAAGAGATCTGACGAACGCCTTCCTGGCACTTTCCTCATTCACAGCTTAAGCCAAGTACATAACCAGATGCTACTGCAGCAAACCATATGGGCATCCCAAACCATCACCTTCCGAATCATCCCTCCCGAAATGACCTGCCCCTCCTTCCTATTCGCCATCAAAGGCTTGCATACCAACAGTGAGGACCTTGTCGAGAAATGCATATAAGACACCTGGAATGATGACATAACTACCCAGTTCATTCAAAATGGAGTTGCTCTGATGGGGAAGAAAGAATGCGACAATGCTATCCACTCGATCCAAAAATTCAAGGACTCCATGTGGACCGAACTACTTGATACCAAAGGAGAGGGTGGCATCCAAAAACCCACATTCAATGTGTATGCAAACAGTGAACTTATTAACAACTCCAATGCCTGGTTGAACATACGCACCCATCTAGCTGGGAGGAGCTACCACAACAGCAAATTTGGACACAGACAAAACACAATCATGCCGAACCACTGTGGTCTTTGTCATGGAGTGGACCACCCAAGGGGACTATGCCCCTTCCCAGAGATAGACGGCTGGAAGGGCCCTGGAGACACCAATACAATCCCACAGAGAATGGGAAGATATCCCCGAAATTCAGGGCATTTTTCCCCTGGCTTTAGATACTGAAAACGCCGGTGCACAGCCATAGAATACCACAGAATGTAAATAACTGTAACCCCCACTCAACCTGTCATAAATAAATAGACCCAGTTGACCCCAATGCCCCCCTGACGCTGACTGTGCATAGACCAATGCCAGCAAGCGCCCTGCTCCCTGAAAACCTGACAGAGGTGCAAGCCTGTGTCAAGACACAGGATGAGACCCAATGTGTTAAGGTCCAAGGGCCTTAAAGACGCAATGTGCATGGTTTGGTTTGGCAACAACTGGGATTGCTCAGTGGGTTGTCCTCCTGAGGCAATGATCACATGAGTAGCATGGTACTGGTTGGCTACACAGTATAACAAGTAAGTCCCTGATGATAAGGGCGACTCCTAAGTGTTCTGATAGAAGATGAGAGGGGAGAGCTTCAAAGGGATTTGAAGCGACTAAGGGTTTGGGCTGTTTGACTCTGAGAGTCCTGGGTGGAAGCTACAAGTCTTGGATTGAAAACCAAGTTAGGCTTAGGGCCTAACTGCTAAAAGTACGGGTGCTTATATACAAGTGAGAGGTAATGGGTCACAGGAGTCACAGAATAATACAGTCACATATAGTAAGGTTCATCATGAGCTGGCAGTCCTAAGTATAGCTCCATCATGAGCTGGCAGTCCCATCATGACATGGCAATGAGCTGGCAATCCATAAAGGGATAAATAGTGATACTGCAGAATGGTCAGGTGATCCACCAGGTAACTTGTCAGGTGATTGGGTGGCGGTCTGAGTGGTGCATAAGGGAATGAGTGGGGAACGAGTGACCAAGAGCACAGAATAAATGGTGGAAAATAGCAGAAAAATCGAAATAGGGCCCAGGATCGTAACACAACGGGCCCCAAGCAACCAAATGGAACATATCCATCCTACACCAAGGATCAGACCCAAGAACCAGGGTAACCAACAAATAAACAAACACCTAAAAAAGGCCAGACTAAGGGCCAATATACGTATCGCATCCCAGAACGTAAATGGGGCAGCCGCACCCTCCAAACACATGAACTATAAGGAAAAGTGGAAATCAATCAGCCAGGCGATCCATGCTGAGAAAATTGCAGTACTTGCCATTCAGGAATCACACCTTGACCAGGATATGGCCAAGCAACTAGGGAGGAGCTTTGAGAAAAACCTGAGAATACTGAACTCAGCCCACCCAAACAACCCCTGAGCAATGGCAGGAGTGGGTTTTGTCATCAACAGACAACTGATTGAACCTGATGAAATTGAAATGCATGAACTAATACCCGGAAGAGCAGCCATGCTAAAAATAAAATGGTTGAAAATCTGTGTCGCGACAATACTAAACATATACGCACCAAACAACAGAAGTGAACATGCAGACTTCTGGGCAAAAATCATGACAGAAAGACGTGCCAGACACCTCCCAATTCCAGACATCACTCTAGGGTACTTCAACATCACAGAAGACGCCATAGATAGACTGCCACCAAAACTTGACGACGAATCTGCAATAGTGGCCCTAAGAGAGGTCAGGCATGAATGGGACATAAGAGATATATGGTGTTGGGCAAACCCAACAGAGAATGCCTTCACATATAGAGCACAAATATGGGGCAACTGAATACAGGCAAGGTTGGACTGGATATACATATCCAAGAAGGTGGAACCGTTCACTTTTGACTGGGAGATCAAGGAAACAGCCATCCCAACTGACCACGTGATGGTGTCCATATGACTTGCACCTAAAAATGCTCCACAAGTGGGGAAAGGAAGATGGACACTGCCACTAGCTCTCCTTGACAATGAAAAACTAATGGAGAAACTGGCTGAACAAGGCATTTCACTCCAGTCCAAAATCACAAGAGACCATATTGAATGCACTGACTGGCAAATAGCCAACACCCAAACGCACTGGGAGGCATACAAAAACAGCATCCACAAAACAGCGAAAGAAGTAGCAAAAGAATGCTACCATAAGATCACATCCAGTATCAAAGCGATCAAAAAAGATCTGAGAGAAACAAACAACAACCAGAACATTAGTACGAACAGAGACATACAAACACATGAGGCATACCTAGCCAGCCACCTAAAACACCTCAAGAAAAAAGAAGCCAGAAACTGGAAAGACCTCCTGAGCACAAAACTGGCCAACCACAGCGAACATCTAGGAGGAATATGGTCAGTGCTCAGAAAAGAGAAACGACCAAGAAACCCAATACATAGACTGAAAATCCCCAACACCACCCCCCTGCAATACGAACGCAGCTTGAAATGGATGGCAGAACTTGCCTGTAACCACCATGACACCATGCAAGATGAGGACATAGACCAAAATATGAGTCTTGAAGATTATGACACTGCACTCAACAACATACTGAACGATATCCCCAAGAACCAATGCCTGGAGGAACCTGAAAGGACGACCATGAGTTGGAAGACCACAGAGGACCAAGTCCGCAGAGCACTCCACCGCACAAAAGATGGCACTGCGACGGGCCTAGACGGTTGCCCATACAAACTATGGAAAGCGTTAGAAAAGCGTCACAATAAACTAAGACATAAGAACAGACCAAGCTTTGACATGATCAAAGCCCTCACCTACCTGTTCCAAGACATATAGGAACATGGGGTCGATGACAGGACCAACTTCACGACCAGATGGATGTGCCCAATCTTCAAAAAGAAAGACCCTACTGAAATCAGTAACTATAGACCAATCATGCTATTAAACACAGACTATAAGCTCCTCACCAAGGTCCTAGCAATACAACTGCTTGACCATGTCAACCATCTTGTACATCCAGACCAAGCGGGGTTCATCCCCAACTGATCAATATTTGATCATATATGCCTGGCAAAGGCAATTCTCAACTACACAGAAGTATCTGAGGAAGATGGTGCCATATTAGCATTAGATCAAGAGAAAGCATATGATAAAATACAACATGATTACCTATGGAAAACCCTTGAGGTGTTCCCCATCCCATAGCCCTTCATACAGACAGTCCAAGCCCTATACCACAATGCACGCACCAAAGTCGCAATAAATGGAATCTTCAGTGACACCTTCAAAGTGAGACGCAGTGTCCGTCAAGGTGACCCACTCTCTTGCCCACTCTTTGACCTAGCAATAGAGCCCCTAGCATGCCGCATATGCGCAGACCCAAACATTAAAGGAATCATAATCCCTGGCATCAAAAATGTGATAAAGATCACATTATTTGCAGATGATACCAACCTCTTCCTGAACAAGGACAACCGGATGGACTACATACAACAAACCCTGGATAACTGGTGCAAAGTATCAGAAGCCAGGTTCAACATTGAGAAAACAGAAGTCATACTGATAGGGAAAAAGTCACATAGAAGAACAGTACAAGTAACCAGGAAGATAAACCCCCAGGACAACGACCCACTACCTCCAAGGATCAGAATCGCCAGTGATGGGGAAGCAGTAAGGATACTTGGCGCATGGATAGGCAATGAAACCAATGACCAAACACCCTGGGAACCAATACTTGACACCATCAAATCCAAGCTGAACTGATGGGAAAAAGTGCACCTCACACTCAACAGGAAATGCATCATCATACAGGCAATGATAGGTGGCCACACACAGTTCCTGGCCAAAGCCCAAGGAATGCCACAACACATCGAAGAGGCCTTGACGAACATCATGAGTAAATTCATCTGGGACCAAGGCACAAAGCCAAGAATTGCCATGAACACCCTCTGACACCCCATCCATGAAGGAGGACTAAACGTTCTCGACGTCAAATCCAGAAATGAGGCAATAGAGATCATCTGGCTAAAGGCCTACCTGAACTTCTCCCCCTCCTGCCAGAAATGGGCAACAGTCATGGACCACATCATACTAGCCGCGGCACCACCCCAGTCTGTTGAGAAAGCAAGGGAAAATCCATTCCTGCAAACCTGGAGGGCCCCACTCAAAGGCCCAAGAGCGAAATGCCTAAATGGCAACATAAGAAGAATGCTAAAAACAGTACGAAAGTACCAAGTCAACCTCACCACAATAAGAATGACACCTCACCTCTTAGCACAGCTACCCGCATGGTACCATCTCTCTGCCAAACAGAAACCCATAGCCAATGCAAGGGCAAAATGCCTTCTCAAAAAGCACAATGTCTCCAAAGTTGCGGACCTAATCAAGTCGTCAGCATGTTGTACGATGGACGAATGGTCCACGCGTGAGTTCGGGGAATGGGAAGGCAAGATAACGGATAGAACCAAAGCACGTCAATCCGAGATTGTGCAATGGAGCGAAAGGTAAAGTGGGCCGCGATTGTTAGTCGCTCTACCGCTGCAGAAAGGGGAAAGGAAGGGAAGGGAAAGAGAGAGAGAGAGAGTGTGTGTGTGTGTGTGCTGGCTCTGCGTGAGCCGCTTCAACAATAGCAAAACACGAACAGAAGGGGGGAAAGCACAATGCAAAACTGGGGCACGGCTGAGGCACTACTTGCCTGTTGCTCACAGTGCTGCGTGCGGGTCTTTATATTCGGTTTGTAGCTACTTACAGACTAGACTACTTGTCCATAATGATGAAAAGATGGTGGTAAGGAAGGGGAATGACAGGAGCGCGCGCGCGCGCTGCCCTGTGGCATTGGTTGAGTCGGGTGATGGTCAAGTTTGGGGCAATCCGAGCCCAGCACGCATGCACGCGCTACACCTCCCAGGGGCTTTGAAAATTGACCCTCCTGGGTCAACCCGTCAATGGTGCTTTCTGTGGCTGGAATCGTCTGCTGGCGATATGAAGTGTGGTGTTTTGCTGCTGAAATGAGTGAAAGCGTTGCCAGCTAAAATGAGAGGGGTGTGCTGAGACTGGGGGCGACGCGTCAATTGTGGCCTGCACAACTTGCAAGTTGGGAGCGAAGGGGCTGTGATCGTCGGAAGGGCTGGTGGCGGTTCTGCTGGCTTGGCTGGAGGCAGCGCGGTGAAAGGAGGGGCTTGGGGATTGACGACAAGAGGCGGCAAGCAGACGCACTCATGCTTCGGTTTGTCATTGTGTGTGGTGGTGGTGGTGCCGTTGCGAATGGATGAGGTGTGGTCAGTATCGACAATGTTGACTGCCTTGTTGGATTTGCAGTTGTCGTTGTCGGCGTTGGTGTTGTTGCTGCTAGTCTTGCTATCTGCGGCAGCGGCGTTGAGGGTGCAAGCGACGTCAACAAAGCTGGCAGTGTAGTCCAAGATGCTGTTGATGTTGCTGTTGTTGGCAGCGGTGTCAGCGTTGCTGGTGCAGGTGGTGTTGACAAGGCTGATGTTGTTGTTGAAGTTGTTGTTGTTATTGTCGTTGATGATGCCGATGTCGTCGCTGTTGTCATGTGCTGGCTTGCCTTCAGTGCCATTGCTGGAGTTGTTGTGGGGAACTTGTGCTAGTTCAGACTTCATTGTCAGGGTCGCATCGCTGATTATTACTCTTGATATTTTGGCTTGTTCTTGCATCTGGCGGCTATTCAGTTTGGTTTTGGTGGCTTCGGACTGACTTGGCAATGCGGCGGCGATGGACAAAGGCGGAGGCAGTGGGGGTTCATAGACTGGAGGTGTGGACGGTGGCAGCAATGACGGTGGCAAGGACAGTGTTGACAAGGGCGACAGTGGCGAAAGTGGCAGTGACATGGATGGCATTGGCGAAGGTGGCGGCAATGGGGTCGGCAATAAGGACCTGAGGCGCATGGACAGAGGGACTTGCTCTGTTGTAGGAATGGAAGGGGGACTCGAAGGTAAAGGCAGCGGCGGCAGGACTGGTGTTAAGGCTTCAACAGGCCTTGATAGTACAACTTGTACTAAGAGGTGAACTAGTGGCGAGTATCTGAAGAGGTAGAAGTCTCTAGTGTTACTAGGGACGACTCTGAGAGGCTTATGTAAGAGATGAGAAAAGGGGGAGGCACTTGGGGAGCTTTCAAGAACATTGATATTGAGAATCAAGTCAAGCTTAGGGCTTGACTGTCGAAATACAGGGCGCTTATATACAGGCATGGCTGCGCATGGGCCATGGTCACTAAGGTAGGTACTTCTGGTCAAGAGGGGGCTGTCTGTATGAGTCGAACAATAGAGAATGAGCAAGAGCGAATGATAAAGTGACAAGTTGCCTAATCCATCCTTAAGGATCGAACAATGGCAGCGGGTCATTCCAAGAAGAGAAGCGTCATCATGATGCGATGACGACCACTGTTATGATCCACCCCAATTTTTCTCATCCTTGTCGGACCCCCTCCTTGTCACCCTATCCACGCCTAAGAGACCATTACCATTGAACCCATCACCCCTACCAGACTTGCCACCATTACCGCCTAGCGAACCATCCAAACCATCGTCACCCCTTGATCAGCCCCCAGTCGAGCCCCTCATCCCTATTCCCTGGAACATCCATCGTCGGGAATACTCCTTAATGGAAGAGTACCAAGAGCCAACCCCAGTAAAGAGCCTACTGGAAGACCCAGACAGTCCCATGGAGGACGCGCCACCTTTGGAGCCACAACCAGTTACTCACTATGAACCTGACGTCCCTGGAGGACAGACACATACCTTGTCTCCAGAAGAATCCCCTATCACACCTTGGGAAGCATACCTCACCCAGCCCAGCAGCCCTGTGTCCCGCAAGCACTCCCTGTCACCCACAAGTCCCTCCTCAGCACCTATACGCCAACGCACCAGTAGAGAAGGCAGTTACCAGTCAATCACCCCTCCTGCCTCATCGCCCATAGCTGGCACCATGCCCCAGAGTCAGGGCTACCAGTCGACCTCCCCCGGAGGATCCGCAGACAATCCCTCATCCATGCAGAGCTCTGCAGACGACGCAGATAGCGACATGGCCCTTAATTGGGTCACCATCAATACAGACTACCTTAAAGGGTAGCTGCTTACGCTAGACGCCCATTAGACCAGAACGGGCACGCGGAGATCAGATCTCCTCGGATCAGCCTCAAACCTCGTGGTCGTCATCATCATGACGACGCTCCTCTTCTTGGAATGACCCGCCGCCATTGTTCCCCGGTTAAGGATAGATTAGGCAATTCCCTGATCCCTCATTCGCTCTCGCTCATTCTCTATTGTTCGACTCATACAGACCGCAGCACTTGTCCGCGGAGTACCATACGACACAGACAGCCCCCTCTTGACCAGAAGTACCTACTATAGTGACCATGGCCCGTGCGCGGTCGTGCCTGTATATAAGCGCCCTGTATTTCGACAGTCAAGCCCTAAGCTTGACTTGATTCTCAATATCAATGTTCTTGAAAGCTCCCCAAGTGCCTCCCCTTTCCCTCATCTCTTACATAAGCCATTCAGAGTCGTCTCTAGCAACACTAGAGACTTCTACTCCTTCAAAGTACTCACCACCAGTTCACTCTTAGTACAAGTTGTACTATCAAGGCCTGTTGAAGCCTTAACAGGGGAGGCCTGGATGGTTGACAAGCTGTCTGTGAAGATCTCATCCTCCAGGATCCGAAGCTGGCAAAGGACTTTTGCTCTGGTTGCTCCTCTGGTTCTGGGGTGCTGCTTCAACTGGTGTTGTTACTGGGTGGTGCTTCCCTGACGTCAGGGTTAGTTTCATGGAATACATCTCTGTCATGTGGTGTAACCATTGAAGTGTCAAGTGGGGGGAGTCGTATAGGGGACGCTGCTCTAGATGGAGCATATGTGATTGGTTCTCCAGTTAATTGAAGTTGGTTATAGTTGATTCCCTTTAGGGGAGAGTCTTTCATCTGAAGACTTGGTCAAGCTAAGCGGAAGCATTCGTATTTATTTCCTGCTTGGAGACAGACTTCAAACCAGACTCCATAGATGTTAGAGAGTGCGAGGAGAGCTCCTTTAAACAAGCATAGTAAGCAGTGAACGGTGCTTTCTTGTTAACTTCTTTGCCATCAATGATGACTGCGATAGATTGCCCTCCGACCAAATGGCAGACTCTTGCAGTGAACTCAGCAGGTATGGTGTCTTTCTCTTCTGGAATTGTTTCGAATGGGAGGTTGAGTACTGCAAGTGATTCTTCAGTTGGTTGGTTGATTGTGCAAACACACCAGTTGGTGGGAATGCCTAGACCCTCAGGGGTCTTCTGTTTTTCCTTTGATCCAGAGGGAGTCAAAGTCATTGTTGGTTTGTAGAAAGGAAGCTTGTTCTAATGTCATGGTCAGACCACCATGTCAGATTGAGTTGGGGATCTCAGGGTTCAGGGATCTCAGACAAGATTACAAAGATGGTTTTCAGAGAGGGGTCATTCCCAAAGGGGAAATCAGTCACGTGAGGCGTCACGTGACAAGGGGGATGACAAGCAAAGATTACACAAGTCAAGCATGACTTGGAATCAAGCGAGACACTAGCACATGATCTTGAGACGTAGAGATTAGAAGGCAATTAGCAGCAGGGCTGACTAATACAGAGGGGATTGTTCGATTGAAGCTGCACATGTTCAAGAGTGAGAAGAGACTAGTCAATAGTCTGATTGCATAAATATAACAAGCTTAAGAAAGCCGTTCTATGCTACTTAGTACAGTATATATACATGTACAGAGGGAAGCTACTAGAAGATGGGAGAAGGCCACAGAAGGCCATGGAACAGAATGGATGCACATGGAAACATATGGAAGTCTCTGGAAAATGCAAGATCAGTCCATAGATAAGTATGTAAGTGATGGGCAAAGCGGCCTGGAGTCACAGACGGAAATGGGGAGACAAGACAAAATAGGAAGGAAAGAATTGGGTAAGCAGGGCAGTCCGTGACAGGACTTGTACTTCAAGGGATTGCAGGTAGTGAACACTGGCCCTTGGATGTGCTGGTATGACGGGTCTGCATGCATGCAAGACACTAGTAGTGATAATGAAAGATGTAGAGCAGAGTCTTGACGATGTTTGAGACGACTTAGAAGGGATGCAGACAAAAACTGAAGGCACTGTGGAAGCTACAACACTTGGGATTAAACCAAGTCAGGCTTAAGGCCCAACTCTAGGATATAAGGTCAACTTATATACATCTGGGCAGCTGCCATGACTCAAGCCTAATACTACTAGTACCCGTACTAGTAAGGAGTCATTGTACAAAGTATGGAGTCATTCCAAGCCAAACTGACTCACATGTGAGTCCTAGGATATGTGCTACTAGGTTGGAGTCAGTATGAGTCATGTGCACAGCCAAAGGGAATCACATGGTAAGAATGATAGGTAAGCAGTCAGGTGATAAGGTCATGTGATGGGAAAGGGGTTGGAACAAGTCATGTGATGGGAAAGTATTAGTAAGCAAGTGAAAAATGAAAATTAGAGCCTCAAGAACATAACACTCAGTTAGTGGAGGTGTCATAAGCAACTTGCTCCGGCCCAGAAGCTGACTTCTAACTGAGTTGCAGCAACACTAGTGAGTTGGCAGTAGGCAATAGCAAGGGTTGGGGTAACCCTCGCGGGACGTGGGGACGGGTACGCGCGGGACCGGGTACTGGTCAGGATTCTGCTACCTGTCAGCTTTAAAACAAGCCCTAGAACGTCCAAATTGGACCAGAATTGAATGAGTTATGCTTAAAACAAGTGTTATATACTGTTTTAACCATATCTTGCTTAAATCTTGTCCAATTTGGATGTTCTAGGGCTCATTTTGACGGGATTTTACCCACCCAGACAGGAAAAAACCCGGCCAGGTGCGGGTACGGGGCAGGCGCTAGGTAGCCGTGGGACTACCCCTGCTGTTCCCTAGTTGGCAGTGGTGGGAGCAACATGAGGGGATCTTTGGGAATGCAGCAGACTGAATGGTATTCTTCAGGCAGTGTTGTGGGAACAGGTCAGACCTTCTTGTCGACTTGCTTGTATTTGAGGATAAGGATGGCAGGATCAGTGGGCAGAGGTGATGGAAATTTGTGCGGTGTGATGACTTGTTCTAGGCACAAGGGAGGAGAAGCAAGGTTGATAACAGAGAGAATTTTGACTGCCATTGTGCGTCTGATGCACAGCTGTGTGGGGACATACACTCTGCATGCAATGTTAGTGGTGTCATACACCAAGACCTTTACTTCACCACTTGGAAGGTCCTCAATCCAACAGAGTGCAGTTCATCCAAAAGGCTGGCCTAAGAGAATCTCAAAAGACACATGCTCAACAATGTGTGCATGGATTTTGAGCAACATGTTGCCAACCTGTAGTGTAAGGTTCTCAGCGCATCCTACCATCCAGTTTGTAGCACCATTGGCTCCTTCCATTTCAATGAGCTGCTGAAAATTGATGCAAGCTCCAAGCAATTGCACAAGGTTGTATTATATGACATTAATCTGTAACCCAGTATCAAGGATGGCTGGGATCTTGATGCTGCCATTAACAAGGATGTCAATCTCTTGTAGCAGAAGGCAGAAGGCAGGAGGTTGATTGTTGATGAGTGAGTGTAATTCCAAACCATTGGGAGTGTTGTCATACATGGTTGTTTGATGTGAAGCCGGAGCTTGTGAATCTCCTGTGGCCACTACCTTGTATTCATTAGTCTCCACATGTTGCACCTTAAGCTTCTTGGCCAGGTTTTTGCAAATTGCAGGGCTGGCTGCCAAGACATGAGTAGGCGTGGTGAGCAAGAGTTTGCCCTTTATGAGGTATTCTTCTAGCTCCATGGTGAGCTGTTAGTCTTCTGCATTGGATTGATACCAGTATTGGGTGTTGGGCCAAGTACTGCCAGAGCTGGTACTTGGTGCTTGAGTTGGTGGAGGAGGTGCTGAGAGTTCAGGGGCTTTGCTTGCTTTGTCCACTTGCTTCTTCTTGGTAGCAAATACCTTGAAAATGTTGTGTGAGAACTCTTCTTCTTCATCCATGGTGATGCTATCCTTGACTTGTAGGACATGGGACTTGACAACTTCTTTGATCTGGCTGGTGGAAGTATTGCTGGGGTTGAAGTGAGGTGGCATGTCTCAAGTGAAGACAGCATATGACTGGGCTGGCACCACAGCAGGAGCGATCTGTGAGTTTAGCCATGTATCGATACTTGCCTTCAGTCCTCTCCTGGAGCCATCAAATGGGACTGGTTGACCATTCAGCAAATGAATGCAGTCATTGACAGTGGAGGCATGTCCCATTTTGACATATTTGCCTGCAATAGTGCAATCACAGACTCAGTGGTTTTCAGCACAGCAAAACGCACATCTCTCAGGACACAGTCCAAAGTAGAAGAAGGAGGCGGTGGTGCCAGTGCTTGCAGCAGGTGTGGATGGTGTAGGTGCTGGTGCTGTGGTAGGTGCGCTCCATGGCTGCAACGTGGGAGGCTGTGGGGCTGTGGGCTGATACAAGTAAGTTATGGCAGGGGAGCTGGTTCTGTACTCCAGTTTGGGAATGCTGAACATGGCTTCAGGGAAGCGCTTTGCGCATTGCACAAACAGAATAGCATAACTCTTTTCCTGTACCAAGAGATCATAAAGCCGCCCAATCATATCCTCCAACTCCTTGTCATCATGCTGATTGTCCTTTAATTGTACAGTTCTTGTTTTGACACATGGCAACAAGTGTTGGTGCCCCCAGCTTGACTGTTGTTCTTGGTTGCTTGACAGAGCCTCTTTGTCTTCTGACTCTTAACCTTTGAAGGAGGTTTTGCATGCCCATCCGCACCTGGAAGCACATCTGTCGCATTTAGTTTCTTGTTGGTCACATGTGCTATGCTCCGTCCTTTGTTCTTGTGCACAGTCAGACTTGTTTCGTTGTGGGGGCAGCTCCTGGTAAAGAAAGTTATCATCACCTGAAAATATAGCTCTTGCTATCTTGAGAACTTCCTTGATGCTGAAAGCTTGTCCTTTTGGCTTGTCTGGATGCTTGGCAATAAGGTGTTTGTGCAACTCTTGTTGATCTTCTGGGTGGAATCCATGCCAAAATATGGCATTGTACTCACCCTTGGTTATGCATCCCAATTTGAGAAGGGTGTTGCCAAGTGAGTTGAATTTGCATTGATAGTTGATAATGTTGGTCTTATCA
>Ga0307509_10008515_pt1 | contig 13054 bp, 8 predicted proteins | sample 10_EM_MG_FD_202245 | JGI IMG/M metagenome (GOLD analysis project Ga0307509, IMG submission 202245) | Populus trichocarpa ectomycorrhiza microbial communities from riparian zone in the Pacific Northwest, United States - 10_EM | ecosystem: Host-associated > Plants > Roots > Unclassified | place...
CCGGCCCGGGCGCACGCCCGGAGCAGATCGGGGTGCGTGGCGGTCGACGACGCGAGCACGACGCCGTCGACGCCGGCGGCCAGCACGTCGGCGAACTCGGGGACGACGCGCACGCCGAGCCGCTCACCGACCTTTCGCGCCAGGTCGGGGACGGCGTCGGTGATGACGAGTTCGTCGACCGCCGGAAGGTCAATGAGCGTCTGCGCGTGGAAAGCGCCGATGCGCCCCACGCCGATGAGTCCGATGCGCATGGCGTCCGTTCTCCTGAAGGTGTTTGCGATTAGTCCTGTGCGCCCGGGATGAGCTGGTCCCAGTCGATGACCGACCCGGTGACCACGCCGCTGCGGCCGGAGAGCAGGAAGACCACGAAGTCGGCGATCTCGTCGACCTGCCCCAGCTTTCCCATGGGCTGCTGTGCCGAGGCCTTCTCCAGCCAGTCGTCGTCGGCGCCGTGGCAACGGCGCTGGACGGCGTCCTCGCCCTCGGTCTCGGTCCACCCGATGTTCACGCCGTTGATCCGGATCCGGTCCCAGCGGTGCGCGAACGCGGCGTTGCGGGTGAGTCCGGCCAGGCCGGACTTCGATGCGACGTACGGCGCCAGGTACGGCTGACCGCCGTGGGACGACATCGTGATGATGTTGACGATGGAGCCGCCCATGCCGCGGGCGGCCATCTCCTTGATCGCGGCCTGCATGAGGAAGAACGGACCACGCAGATTGACGGCGATGTGCTCGTCGAAGAGTTCCGGCGTGGTGTCGAGCATCGTGCCGCGGGTGGTGAGGCCGGCAGAGTTCACCAAGCAGTCGATCCGGCCCAACCGCTCGACCGTCTCCGCGATCGCGGCCTGCCCCTGGCCGACGTCGCCGGCATCGGCCTGGACGTAGCGAACCTGCCGGCCCGGCCGCCCGGAGAGTTCGGCCGCGAACCGCTCACCGATGTCCTTCCGCCGGCCGGTGACCACGACGTCGGCGCCGTTGCGCACCGCGGCGGCAGCGATCGCCGCACCCAGGCCCCGCGTCCCGCCGCTGACGAGGACGACCCTGCCGTCGAGCAAGGCGTCGCTGAGCTGAGGCATGACTGGCTCCTCACGGAGATTCCGCTGGCACACCTCGCGACGCTCGGCCGGCGCGAACGAGGGCGTGTGACCCCTGACACAGGAACCGTAGGCTTCGTCCGCGGGCGTACGGCGGCCGAAATGACTCAAGAACGCCTCAGACGCAGGCCACCACACGCTCGGAACGAATACAGGGATGTACTAACGGCACACGCTTGTGGCAGTATTGGATCCAATCTTCTTCTTGATGGATACCTTGGGGTGGTGCCTTGCTCAGCCGGGAGGACAACGAACGGGTGACCCGGTCCGGGCCGGGGACGCCGCTCGGCAAGCTGATGCGGGCGTATTGGCAGCCCGTGGCGCTGGTGTCCGAGATGCCGCCGGAGCGGGCGGTGAAGCCGGTCCGGCTGATGAGCGAGGACCTGGTACTTTTCCGGCGCGACGACGCCGACGCGGACCACGGCAGCGAGGGCGTCGACCACGGGAACCGGTGGGCCCTGGTCGGCCGCTTCTGCGCCCACCGCGGCGTGGATCTGGCATTCGGCCGGCACGAGGACGGCGGCCTGCGCTGCCTCTACCACGGGTGGCTGTACGGGCCCGACGGGCGCTGCCGGGAGCAGCCCGCGGAGCCCGCACACAGCCGGTTCGCCGAGAAGATCCGCATACCGAGCTACCCGTGCGTCGAGCGCAACGGGATCGTCTTCGCGTACCTGGGCGACGGCGAGCCCCCGCCCTTCCCGCACTACGACGCGTTCCTCGCGCCGGAGGAGTACACCTTCGCGTTCAAGGGTCTGTGGGAGTGCAACTGGCTGCAGGGCGTGGAGGGCGGCATCGACCCGAGCCACGTCAGCTTCCTGCACCGGTTCATCGACGAGGACCCGCGGGAGACGTACGGCCAGCAGTTCAGCGAGATCGTCGAGGGCACCGGCAAGCGGCTCTCGAAGCTGGTCGGCGACAGCTACCGCCCCGACATCGAGGTGGAGCCGTCGAGCCACGGTCTCCGGGTGTACGCCATCCGGCAGCTCACCGAGGAGGTCCGGCACGTACGCATCACGAACCTGGTGTTCCCCAACGCGTTCGTGGTCCCGTTCGGCAACTCCAAGGTGTTCATCCAGTGGCACGTGCCGATCGACGACGAGACCCACTACTGGTACATGATCTGGTACGACTTCGCCGAGGAGACCGACCGGGCCACGCTGCTCGGGCAGCGGCTCAGGGAGGTCTCGCTGCCGGACTACCGCCCGCTGCGCAACCGCTCGAACAACTGGGGTTACGACCCGGCCGAGCAGCGCGACCTCACCTACACCGGCATGGGGCTGGACATCAACGTCCACGACCAGTGGGCGGTCGAGAGCATGGGCCCGATCCAGGACCGGACGACCGAGCGCCTCGGCGTATCGGACCGGGCGGTGACGGCGAACCGGCGCATGCTGCTGAGGGCGATCGACGCGTTCGAGAGCGGCGGCGCGGTCCCGGCGCGGCCCGTGGACGCGGCGACCGCCGCCGCGCTCACCGGCCCGCTCGCGGTGGACACGGTCGCCCCCACGGAAACCTGGGAGCAGACCTGGCGCGAGCGTGAGGCCGAGCGCCGCCGGCAGTCGCCGTGGGCCAACGAACAAACGGCGAAGGAGCAGGCCGGTGCCTAGCGTCGACGAGCGCGACATCGCCGAGGGCGGCGGTGGCCGCAACGCCCGCCCGCTGCTCGCCGCCGACCGGGGCGGCCTCATCGACCGGCACGACCTCTGGACCGAGGCGCAGTACGCCGCCGCCGCCCAGATGCGCCGCGTCATCGACGAGCTCGGCCTGGAGCTGGTCCGGTTCTCCTTCGCCGACCAGCACGGCGTGCTGCACGGCAAGACCCTGACCCGCGCCGCCGTCCCCGAGGCGCTGCGCTCGGGCGTCACCGCACCCAGCTCGCTGCTGCTCAAGGACACCTCGGGCCGGACGGTGCTCGACGTGTTCGGCACCGGGGTGGGCCGCTTCGCCGGCGCCGGCGACGTCGTGCTCGTCCCCGACCCGCGAACCTTCCGGGTGCTGCCGTGGGCGCCACGCACCGGCTGGGTACTGTGCGACCTGCGGTTCCCGGACGGGTCGCCGGTGCCGTTCTGCGGCCGCAGCCTGCTGCGTACCCAGCTGAACCGGCTCGCGGCGGCCGGGTTCGCGATGACCGTCGGGGTGGAGCTGGAGTTCCACGTCTTCCGGGACGCCGAGGGCGCGATGACCGAGGACCGCACCGGCATGCCCGGCGCACCGGGCCGCGCGCCGCTGGTCGGCCCGGTCAGCACCGGCTCGCAGCTGCTGCTGGAGGAGGGCCTGGACCGCGTCGACGACCTGGTGCAGACGTTGCAGCGCGGGCTGCACGCCCTGGACCTGCCGCTGCGCTCGGTCGAGATGGAGTTCGGCCCGAACCAGCTGGAGATCACGCTGCAGGCGGCGGAGGCGGCCAGGGCGGCGGACGACGTCATCCTCACCCGGGCCGCGATCCGCCAGCTGGCCCGCCGCACCGGACACCACGCGACGTTCATGGCACGTCCGGCCGGCGCGAACGGCGCCTCGGCGGGGTGGCATCTGCACCAGTCGCTGCGCGATGTGCGTACGGATGAAGCGGTCTTCGACGATCCGGTGCTCATGTCGGACACCGCGCGGCACTACCTCGCCGGCCTGCTGCGGCACGCGCCGGCCGCGGCCGCGTTCACCACGCCGACGGTGAACGGCTACAAGCGGTACCGCGCCTTCTCGCTGGCACCGGACCGCGTCTGCTGGGGCGCCGACAACAAGGGCGCGATGGTGCGCGTCGTGGGCGGCGGCCGGGATACGGGCGTACGCCTGGAGAACCGCTGCGGCGAGCCGGCCGCCAACCCCTACCTGTACGTGGCCTCCCAGGTGATCAGCGGGCTGGACGGCTTGACCCGCAAGCTGGATCCCGGCGAGCCGGTCACGGATCCGTACACCGCCGACGCACCCCGCCTGCCCTCGTCGCTCGCGGCGGCCGTGGACGCCCTGCAGGCGGACCCGGTTTTCGCCGAAGCGCTCGGCCCGGAGGTGGTGGCGTGGTACGCCCGCCTCAAGCGCGACGAGTTCGCCCGTTACCTCGCCCACGTCTCGGATTGGGAGCAGCGTGAATACTTCGATCTCTTCTGAGGAGCTGTTCCTGATCGACGGCGAGTGGATCGCGCCCGGCGACCGGGCCACCTTCGCGGTGCTCGACCCGGCCAGCGGAGAGCGGCTCACCCTCGTCGCGCAGGCCACCGATGAAGACGTCGACGCCGCCGTGTCGGCAGCCGCACGGGCGCACGCCGACCGCCGCTGGGGCGGGCTGCCACCGCTGGAGCGCACCCGCGTCCTGAGCCGCATCGCGGACCTCATCGAGGCGAACCTCGAGGCGCTGGCGGTGCTGGAGACCAGGGACAACGGCAAGCCGATCGAGCGGTCCCGCGCCGACACGCTGTTCAGCGCCAAGGACTTCCGGCATTTCGCGGGCGCCCCGAGCCGGCTGACCGGCACCGTGACCCCGATCGACGGCGGGTCCCACCACGTCTACACGGTGCTCGAGCCGGTCGGCGTGGTCGCGCTGATCCTGCCGTGGAACTTCCCGATCATGACGGCCGCGCACAAGCTCGCCCCGGCGCTGGCGGCCGGGTGCACGGTCGTGGTCAAGCCGGCCGAGCAGACGCCGCTGACCATGCTGCGGCTCGCCGCCCTGTGCGCCGAGGCCGGCCTGCCCCCGGGCGTGCTCAACGTGCTCACCGGCGACGGCCGGGTCGGCGCGGCGCTGGTCGCGCACCCCGGCGTCGCGAAGGTCTCGTTCACCGGCTCCACCGAGGTCGGCCGCCGGGTGATGGCGGCGGCCGCCCCGACCACCAAGCGGCTCACCCTGGAGCTGGGCGGCAAGAGCCCGAACATCGTGTTCGCCGACGCCGACCTGGACGCGGCCGTGGCGACCGCCATGCGCGCGTCGTTCGGTCACTCCGGTCAGATGTGTACGGCCGGGAGCCGCCTGCTCGTGCAGCGGTCGATCGCCGGCGAGATGCACGAGCGCCTGATCGCGGCCACCGCGAAGGTGCCCGTGGGCAACGGCCTCGACGGGGGCGTCTCGGTCGGCCCGCTGGTCTCCGAGGAGCAGCGGCAGATCGTGCTGGGCTACATCCGCAAGGGCGTCGAGGAGGGCGCGACCCTGGCCGCCGGCGGCGACGTGCCGGACCGGCCGGGCTACTTCGTCTCCCCCACGCTGTTCACCGGCGTCACCAACGAGATGACCATCGCCCGCGAGGAGATCTTCGGCCCGGTGGCTGGCGTGATCACGTTCGAGGACGAGGACGAGGCGCTCGCCATCGCCAACGACACGAGCTACGGGCTGGCGGCCGGCGTGTGGACCCGGGACCTGTCCCGGGCGCACCGGATGGCGGCGGCCCTGCGCTGCGGGACGGTGTGGGTGAACACGTACAACATCTTCGACCCGGCGCTGTCGTTCGGCGGCGTGGGCGACTCGGGCCTCGGCCGCGACCTGGGCGACGAGGCGCTCACGTCGTTCTGCGAGAGCAAGGGCGTGGTGATCGCTCTGTGAGCGCCGCACCACTCGACATTCAAAAGCTTCGTTCGCGTACGCCGGGTACGCGGCACGCGCGGCACTTCAACGCCGCCGGCGCCGCCCTGCCCAGTGAGACCGTGCTGCGGACCGTCGTCGACCACCTCAACCTGGAGGCCCGCATCGGCGGGTACGAGGCGGCCGAGGCGGCCCGGGAGCGGCTCGACGCCGTGTACGCGTCCGCGGCCCGGCTGATCGGCGCGCGCCCGGAGGACATCGCGCTGGTCGAGAGCGCCACGGTCGGCTGGCAGCGGGCGCTGGACGCGCTCGCCCTGCCGCCCGGCAGCCGGGTGCTCGCCGCCGCCTCCAGCTACGTCTCCTCGGCCATGCACCTGCTCGACCGCGCCCGGCGCGACGGCATCACGGTCGAGGTGCTGCCGGTCGACCCGACCGGGGGAACCGACCTGGAGGCTCTGGAGAAGGCCCTGCGCGAGCCCGCGGCGCTGGTTACCGTCGCCCATGTGCCCACCTCCTCCGGCCTGGTGGAACCGGTCGAGCCGGTCGGCCGGCTCACCCGCGCGGCCGGGGTGGCGCTGCTGCTCGACGCCACCCAGTCGCTGGGCCACGTGCCGCTGGACGTCACCGTGGCCGGGGTGGACATCGCGGTCGGTACCGGCCGCAAGTTCCTGCGCGCCCCGCGCGGCACCGGCCTGCTCTACGTCAGCCCGCGGTGGCGCGCACGCATGCACCCCACGTTTCCCGACGTGCGCGGCGCCACCTGGCACCCCGACGACAGCGTCGAGGTCGAGCCGGGCGCGCGCCGGTACGAGACCTGGGAGGCGGCCCACGCGTTGCGGCTCGGGCTCGGGGCGGCCCTCGACGAGGCGCTGGCGCTGGGCGTGCCGGCGATCCACGCGTACGTGTCGGCGCTCGCCGCACGCCTGCGCGGGATCCTGGCCGGGGTGCCCGGGACCCGGCTGACCGACCCGCCGGCCTCGCCCAGCGGCATCGTGACCTTCGTGAGGGACGGCGAGGAGCCTCGCGACACGGTGCTGCGCCTGCGCAAGGCCGGGGTGCACGCGACCAGCGTCCCCGCCTCGCACGGCCGGTGGGACCTCGGCCGGCGCGGGATCGACGCGGTGGTGCGCGCCTCCGTGCACGTCTACAACGACGAGTCCGACCTGGCCGCCCTCGCCGAGGCGCTGCGGTCCCGGACCGCCCCGGCCCTGGTGCGCTCCGGCGACCACACGGACGTGGTCGTCGTCGGCGCCGGCATCCACGGCAGCGCGGCCACGTGGCAGCTGGCCCGGCGCGGCATCCGGGTGGTCCAGCTGGACCGCCATCCCGACGGGCACACCGAGGGCTCGTCGCACGGGCACACCCGGATGATCCGCCGGGCGTACCCGTCGGACTTCTGGGACGGCCTGGTGGAGAAGGCGTACGCGAGCTGGGACGAGCTGAGCGTCGCGACCGGATCGCCGCTGGTCACCCACACGGGCGGCCTGTTCGCGCGGGTGGACGGCGACCCGGGCCCACGCGGGCCGGGCTGCCGGACGGTCACCGCCGAGGAGGCGGCGCTGATCTTCCCGGGGCTGCGCCTCGAGCCCGGCTGGACCGCGCTGTACGACCCCGCCGCCGGCGTCATCGACGCGGCGGCCGCGCTCACCAGCCTGCGGAAGCTGGCGCTGGCCGAGGGCGCCGACCGGCGTACCGGCACGGCCGTGACCTCGTGGCGGCCGGACGGCTCCGGCGTCCGCGTCACCACCGAGGACGGTGTGGTCACCGCCGACCGCCTGGTGGTGTGCGCGGGTCCGTGGACCCCGCGACTGGTGCCGCGGTTCGCGCCGCTGCTGACGGTGCAGCGGATCGTCACGGTCTTCCTCGGGGCGCGCGACCCGGAGTTGACGGCGCCGCCGGGGGTGGGCGTGTTCTCCGCCGCGATCCCGGGCGCCGGGCTGCTGTTCGGCATCCCGGCGATCGGCGGCAGCGCGCTGAAGGTGGGCCTGGAGCCGGGCCCGGCGGACGACCTGACCCGGTCGCCGGGGGCCCCGACGGCCGCGGAGCGTGCCCGGCTGGCGGAGCTGGCGCTGCGGTTGCTGCCCGGCCTGGACGGGTCCGTCGTGGACAGCGCGGCGTGCCGCTACACGATGGCGCCGCGCAGCCGGTTCGCGATCGGCGAGCTGCCGGGCACGCCGCAGGTGCTGGTCGGGGTGGCCTGCTCGGGGCACGGGTTCAAGTTCGGCCCGGCGGTGGGCGAGGCCCTCGCGGACCTGGCGACCGGCATCGCCCGCCCCGACCTCGACGAGCTCACGCCCGCGGCGATGGGGGTCGTCGGATGAGCTATCCCCGGAAGACCGTGGCGGAGCGGCGCTCGTACCACCGGGCCAGCTGCTCCCCCGCGCTGATCACGTGCGCCCGCATCTCCTGGCGCGCCAGCTCGGCGTCCTCCGCGTCCAGCGCCGCCATGATCCGCTCGTGCTCGTGGAAGTTGTCCTCGCGGTGGCGCGGGTTGTCCTGCAGCACCAGCGCGGAGACGTTGCGCGGGAACGCCTCGTTGATCTCCTTGATCACCTTGGCCAGGCGCTCGTTGCCCGCGACGACGTGGATGAGCGTGTGGAACCGGTCGTTGGCCTGGGTGCTGGAGCCGTCCGGCCGGATCGATCCGGGGCGCAGCTCCTCGTTGGCGGCGCGCAGCTCGTCGAGGCCGTCCCGGGTGAACCGGGGCACCGCCCGCTCGCAGGCCAGCCCCTCGAGCTCGGCGCGCACCTCGTACGTCTCCCGGACGTCCCACGGGGCCGGCACCCGGACCACCGCGCCGCGGTGCGGGACGACCTCGATGAGCCCGCCGGTCTGCAGCTGGCGCAGCGCCTCGCGGACCGGCGTGCGGCTGACCCCGAGGGTCTTGGCCAGCTCGGCCTGCCGCAGCTGGGCGCCGATCGGGATCTCGCCGGACATGATGCGGGCGCGGATGGCCGCGGCCGTGTCGTCGACCAGCGCGTTGCTGGGTGATGCGTCCATGGCGAGTCCGTCCGATGTAGGGCTGGCGCGGCGTCAGGTTAGCAACTCCCGCCACGCCAGATTTGGATACCAGGCCAGTTTTGGATCCAGATTCTATTCCGTTGGATCCAAAACTACCGTACTTTGCAAGCAGCCGGAATACCGCGAACGCGGGAACGGGAGGAATGAATGAAGTGCCATGCGACTCCGGCACGCGGCCATCCGTTGGATCCGGTGAGCGCCGCCGAGATCGAGCAGGCGATCGCCACGGCCCGCGCCGACGGCCGGCTGGGTGAGCGCACCCGGTTCTGGGGCATCTACCTCGACGAGGACCACGCTCGCCGGGTCGCCGCGGGCACCGAGCCGGCCGGCGAGGTCAAGGTGGGCGTGGTGGCGATGGACTACAGCGGCGACGCCGCGTGGGAGATCGACATCCTGCTCGGCGCCGAGCCGCGCTGCCTCGACTGGCGTTCGGTCGACCCGCGCCGCCCCGGCATCACCTCCGACGAGGCCCGCGCCGCCGCGCAGGCGTGCCGCGACAGCGACCTGTTCCGGGCGGCCCTGGCCAAGCGCGGCATCCACGACGTCTCGCTGGTGATGATCGACGCCGAGTCGATGGGCGGCTTCGAGCCCGAGAAGTACCGGGACCGCCGCGTCACGTGGGGCACGGTCTGGCACCGCACGACCGAGGGCGACAACGGGTATGCCCGGCCGGTCCAGGGTGTCGTCCCGATCATCGACATGCACACCATGGAGGTTCTGGAGGTCGAGGACCACGGCGTGGTCCCGCTCTCCGAGGAGGCCGGGCCGCTCGAGCGCGGCGCCTGGGGCCCGGACCGCGAGGGTCTCGCGGCGCTCGACGTCGTGCAGAAGGACGGCCCGAGCTTCACCGTCGACGGCTGGCGGGTGCGGTGGCAGGGCTGGAGCCTCCGGGTCGGCTTCACCCACCGCGAGGGCCTGGTCCTCTACGACCTCGAGTTCCTGGGCCGCCCGGTCCTCAAGCGCGCCGCGTGCAACGAGATGTACGTGCCGTATCTCGACAGCAGCTCCACCCAGTACCGCAAGAACTTCTTCGACTGGGGCGAGTACGGCGCCGGTCCGCTCACCAACTCCCTCGCCCTGGGCTGCGACTGCCTCGGCGTCATCCGCTACTTCGACGCGACCGTGCTCGGCGGCTTCGGCGACCCGGCGGTCATCCCGCAGGCCATCTGCATGCACGAGGAGGACGCCGGGATCCTCTGGAAGCACAACGACCTGCGCCGCGGCGTCAGCGAGGTGCGGCGCAGCCGGCGTTTGATCATCTCCAACTTCCAGACGGTGGCGAACTACGACTACGGCTTCTACTGGTCGCTGCACCAGGACGGCCGGATCGAGCTGGAGGTCAAGCTCACCGGCATCCTGTCGGCCTCCGGCATCGCCGAGGGCGAGCGGGCACCGTACGGCCGGGTGGTGTCCAGCCGCGTGCAGACGCCGACGCATCAGCACTACTTCGGCGTACGCCTGGACACCGCGGTCGACGGCGAGCTCAACCGGCTCGTCGAGGAGCACGCCGAGGCCGAGCCGGATCCCGCGCTCAACCCGTACGGCAACGCCGTGCGCAGCGTGCGCACCACGCTGAGCAGGGAGTCGCAGGCGGCCATGCGGACCGACCCGTCGATCGCCCGGCACTGGCGGATCGAGAGCACGGACCGGACCAACCGGTACGGCGAACCGACCGCCTACCGCCTGCAGATCAAGAACACCACGCGCTCGTTCGGCCGGCCCGACTCGGTCATGCACCGCCGCGCGCCGTTCACCCACCAGCACCTGTGGGCCACGCCGCACCACCCGGCCGAGAAGTTCGTCGGCGGCCAGTACCCGAACCACGCCGAGCCCGGCGAGGACGGCGTGCACGTCTGGCAGCGGCAGGACCGCTCGATCGACGGCGTCCCGCTGGTGCTCTGGCCCGTGCTCGGCGTGCATCACGTCCCACGGCCCGAGCAGTGGCCGGTCATGCCGGTGGAGTCGATCCACCTCGCGCTGGAGCCGGACGGCTTCTTCGACCGCAACCCGGCGCTGGACATCCCCGACCCGGCCGCCCAGGTCAGCACCCCCTGCCACTGAAGTAATAAGACGGTTACACGTGCGACACCGATCGGCATCGGCGGGTTGTCACGATGAATTGGATCCAATTTAGCGAGAATCTAATCCCATTTGAGCCAGATGCCACGCAAAGTTAGCTGGATGTAGGAGCTGCCCCGATGACGGAATCCCTTGCGACCCGCTCCATCTCCCGACGATCGATCCTGCGCGGCGGCGCCCTGCTCGGCATGGGCGCCGGGCTCGGCCTCACCGGCCTGCTCAGCGCCTGCGGCGTCGCCGCGGACGACGACTCGGCCAAGGGCGGCCGCAGCGGCGGCACGCTCACCCTGGCCGTCGACGGCACCAGCGCCGTCATCGACCCGTCCTTCTACACCACGCTCGGCGACTGGATGGCGGTCGACTGCGTCATGCGCGGCCTGACCTTCATCTCCTTCGAGAGCAGCGACCCGCAGCCCGACCTCGCCGAGAGCTGGACGCTCTCCGACGACAAGCTCACCTACACGTTCAAGCTGCGCCAGGGCGTCACGTTCCACGACGGCAGCGCGTTCACCTCGGCCGACGTGCTGGCCAGCCTGGGCCGGCAGTTCGACGCGAAGGACCCCACCCTGCCCGAGGGCGCCTCCCGGCCGCTCAGCAGCCTCGGCAAGAACGTCGCGAGCCTGACCGCGCCGGACGCGAACACCGTCGTCATGAAGCTCAAGGCGCCCGACGCCACCGTGCTGGCCCGCCTCTCCGACATCGGCGGCCGCATCATCAGCAAGGCGGCGCTCACGAAGTACGGCAAGGACATCGGCAAGAACCCGGTCGGCACCGGACCGTTCAAGTTCGCCTCGGCGACCAGCGGCCAGGCGGTGACCCTGGAGGCCTTCGACGGCTTCCGGCTCGGCAAGCCGCCGATCGACCGTCTGGTGCTCCAGCAGGTGCAGGACCCGTCGACGATCGTCAGCTCGCTGATCTCCGGCGACATCGGCGGCACCCAGTTCACCCCGTACTCGGCGCTGGACCAGCTGCGCAAGAACGACGCGGTGACGGTGCACGACACCCCGTACAGCTTCGACGCGATCATGATGATCGACGCGCGCCGGATCAAGGAGCTCGACGTCCGCAAGGCGATCAACCTGGCGGTCGACCGCAACGCGATCCTGAAGCAGGCGTTCTTCTCCGACGGCGCGCTGCCGGTCGGCTACGCGATCCCGCCGTCGCAGCCCGGCCACGACCCGAGCCTGGCCGACCTCAGCACCCAGAACCTGGACGAGGCCAAGCGGCTGGTCCAGGCGGCCGGCGCCACCGGGCGCACCGTCCGGCTGATGGCCGCCAGCGACAGCTGGCACCCGAAGGCCGCCCAGATCGTCGCGCAGAACCTCACCGACATCGGGCTCAAGGTCGAGACCGACTCGGTGGACCCGGCCAGCTACTTCGGCCGCATCTTCGACCCCAAGGACAAGTACCACGACCTGATGATCTGGGAGCGCAACTCGTACATACCCGACCCGGACAACATGATCGGGTCGATGGCCATGCCCGCGGGGGTCTACGGCGACTTCGCGACCGGCTTCGCCACCCTGGACGGCTCGGCCGCCTTCGCCACCATGCTCACCGAGGCGAAGAACATGCCCAACGGCGCCGAGCGCACCGCCAAGTACACCGACATCCAGCGCCAGTTCGCCGAGAAGTACATGGTGCTGTCGGTGCTGGCATATTCCTGCAACCCGGTGGTCACGGGGTCGAAGGTGGAAGGCGTGAACGTCGCCGCCCTCGGCAGCCACCGGTGCTTCATGGAGAAGGCGAGTGTCTGAGGACGTCCTGCGCGTGCGGCCGGCGCCGGCCGGGCGACTGCGGTCCGCGTACGCGCGGCGCCGGGTCGCCCGGTCGGCGCTGGCCGCCGTCTCGTGGGGCGTCGTGCTGGTCTTCGTGCTCGTCGCGGTGTTCGGCCCGCTGCTGGTGAGCGCCGACCCGACCCGCCAGACCGCCGACGCGCTGCTGCCGCTGGGCGCCCCCGGGCACCCGCTCGGCACCGACGACCTGGGCCGCGACATGCTCGCCCGGATGGTGTACGGTGCCCGCCCGCTGCTGCTCGTGGCGTTCCTCTCCACGGTGCTGGCGTCGGCCGCCGGGGTCTCGATCGGGCTGGTGGCCGGCTTCCACGGCGGCCGGACCGAGTGGGGCCTCATGCGGTTCACCGACCTGGCCCTGGCGTTCCCGTCGATGCTGCTGATCATCCTGATCGTGGCGGCGTGGCGGCCCGGCGTACCCGGTCTCGTCGTCGGGATCGGCGTCGCGCTGGCCCCCGGGCTGGCCCGGCTGACCCGCGCCCTGGCCGCCCGCGAGGCCGGGCGCGACTACGTGCTCGCCGCCCGCCTCGGCGGCACCCGCGCGCCGCGGATCATGGCGCAGGA
>Ga0307509_10008517_pt1 | contig 13051 bp, 10 predicted proteins | sample 10_EM_MG_FD_202245 | JGI IMG/M metagenome (GOLD analysis project Ga0307509, IMG submission 202245) | Populus trichocarpa ectomycorrhiza microbial communities from riparian zone in the Pacific Northwest, United States - 10_EM | ecosystem: Host-associated > Plants > Roots > Unclassified | place...
CCTCCAAATCCCCAAGCATATTTTCTTCTCTTATCAAATGTATGAAGCAACAGCTAAGCGGATAGAGCAATCACACATTATGAATACCGTAAAAACTCCTGTCGTTTGCTATCTCCGAATCTACTGCCTAGAAGTCTTCAAAAGGGTTAGTGCTTTCCTATGCGGGATAAGATCAGACATCAGGACATTATTAAATCTCATTAACCGACACACGCAATTCTATTAACCTGTCAAACTAAACCTATTAGAAGCTGACGGAGATAGCGAATCGAAAGTATTTTTACGGTATTTTTATGAAATACCTGTAGATGACTGCCGTCCTCACTCAGGACGGCAGGTGACGGCGGGTACCTACAGGTGACGCCCGTCAATTCCAAAGACGGCCAGGCCCTACCGGAACTTACCATTTCCAGAAAGACTGCAGGGCCAGGCTGTCAACCTACAGTCCTGCAGTTAATATCGAGGACGGACGCCTTGCCCGGCCGTCCATACCAACCCCGCCCGGGACGGACGGGACTATTGGACGCCAGGGCCCTGCAGTCCGGACGGGACGGTTGGGAACACTGGGTTGGCGCGAGTGCTCCAACAGAGTCTCGAACGAAATAGGCGATGGTACACTCAAATAACTGGTCCTCTCATCCTCCCACTTCTCCAGAAGACCCTTCACCACTAATTCCTAAGATCCACTCAGGAAAGGCATAGGAAGTGATTGGCGGGTATAAATTCCTTGATGGCAATCAGGTGATCGATGCGTTTTTGCATGTTTCTGGTGTCTTCCGGTGTCGCGAGATTCCCAAACCCTGAGAGTCGCGATGTTGGTTACCTTCCCGTCTTAGCGCTCCTGATGACATATCAGCTATAAACATTGCTACCGGAAGTGATTCAGATATGGAATTACTGATGGTGTTACTCACACGAAGCATTACGGGAGTTATCGTAATCTAGGCTGGAATCATGTATCGTACTAGTAAGGTGCTAGAATGTGACAAGTTAGGGTCGCGCACCTACCCTGTTTTCTAAAAACGACTTTACCCTGGCTTAGAGTTGGCCGCAGTGATCGGCAGCACTAGGTAACGTACGATAGGATCCTGCTGTTGATTTATTTGTCTAACATTGAGCAGCCCGGAATCTGAAGAAGCTCTATTACGGGCGGAACCTCTTGTCCATTAATAAGAGTCCAGGCGCCTTGGCACTGTCGATGCCTGTATTGGCGGAAAGGTTTCCGGATGCCTGATGAACTGAGCAGCATTGCCGCTACAGGCAAAACAGCTACGATAGTACAGAGGATAGCTATAGTGGGGGAATGGCTAGAGGGAAGGGTACAACTAGGTGTATATTAAAAGGGGATAATGAGGGGGGGGTGTTAAAAGGAGTACCTAAGAGGGGACTACTAAATAGGTAGTCAGGGTTTACTTTAAAATGCTTGCTGGCTAAAGGTTGGTAGATAATTCAACTCTCCATTCTCCGCTCTCCCTTGTGGCAGTCTCCAAAATGGGGTCTTAATACCGAGTGATATGCTGTGATTGCGTTTTTTACCTCCCTAGCCGCGCGCCCGCGCCCCCCTGACTGACTGACATGCTGTTGTGAGCGGGGTTGACTACTGTAAATGTGGTGTAAGGTGGGGGAAACCCCAGTGCCCATGAATGAAACTTCACCTTTTGCTCCCTTTTTCCTGCTGCCAGGCAGGTTTTGTGAGAACAGGTGGCAGGATATGGAAAGTTGATGGGCCTTTATGGATGTGTGGAGCGGAGTGCGCCCTGGACCGTAATATTATCTTGCTTGGGGCGAGTGATTGGGGTTGAATTGGGCTCTTGGGGCCGACCGATGGAAAGGCGGAAATGGGAAAATATATCCAAGTTGATGGTATCCCCTAATGCCCAGAAAACAGGTAGCTTGAACTTTGTGGATTTATATCGGCATACAGTACAGTGCCTATAGGGCTCATGGAGGATGCGCTCTATTGGCAGCCCTTCAGCTTGTTGATTCATCATAATCCCGAGAGTACAAAATGCAAACCCTAACGTCTCCACCCCGCTTATCCTGGGTCTCGGCCCACAGGAACATCCCGATGCAGCGGAAGACCAGGCCCCAATTTATAATCAAAAGCCTAACCCACCGCATAACGATACCGTATCTCGTTATCACCCCAAAGTGACGTCGGTCCTTCGCTATTCCTACTTTTCTTTTATCAATCAACCCCCCTTCATCGGACAACCTTTACCCTTGCTCTCCTTGGCGTGGCGTTTAATCCGAGCGCAAACCTATTGTGGATGAGTAATATTGAACCAGTATTGTACTCTTGCAAAGTTCTTAATGTGTGAAGGATGTCCCGGTAAGTTCCCACCCGCTCCCCCACCACTTCCAACTCGATTTTCAACCCTTCATTCTCACATTAACTTTCGCTCCCCCCCCCGAATCTATGACCTAAGTAATAGGTCTGCTTTTGCCCTGAAATTGCGAGGTGTACCCTAGATTGAATTTTCTAATTACTTCCGGGCTCTGATCAAGTGAGCCTATGGCATAGGAGAAACAGCCTTTACAAATCTTATCTGCAATGCTTGAACTGCATGGTCCGTCGCGCTTTCGCTATGCTTAAGGGATTTTCCAAAATACTACTGAGTTTCTTCCTGATCAGTGCCTAGACTCTCGACCCACAACACCCCTCTGCGAGTGATGCTCCATGAAATGTATCGACCACTCTAATCATCAGAAGCATACACTCTGGCGAAGGGGAGGTTGTGTTTATTCATAAACTACGTTCCGTACCACTACAACACAAAAATACGTTAAAGGCCAAGTTAAATATCATGACCGCAAGCACCCACATGTCTCTCCCCCTCGCTCACAGTCCAATGGACAACATCGGTGACGTCCCGCCTAGCTAGAGTGCTGGTCTTATTCTTCGGGATCAAGTTGTGCCCATCCTGAGCTAGTACAGCGAGGACGTGTGCAGCAGTCTAAACGATCCCCTCCGCCGGATTAGTTTCAATCTATTCAAAAAGCGGGACAGAAGGGTGGAAGGGGGTCATGCCTTAGCGTTAACCGTCAATACTGTAGAATTCGGGTTCGTATAGTCGTCACAAGCCTGATGATAGCACGGGTCCTCCGCGGGTCCAGCACCCGTGTGTAGACCACCGATGGGCTTTTTCAGGGTGTCCATGAAACTGGCGTAGTCACTTGAACCAGTGAATGGCACCGGGGTGACGGTGATGCCCTTGCTAGTGAGGTCGTCAACGAAGAGCCTCTCGATGACATCTGACCCCGGCGGAGCGGCGAGGCCGTGGGTACTGCCGTCACCGTCAAATACACCGAAGTAGCCTCTCGAGACCATGTCAAAGTTGAGGTAGAGAAGAATCTTGGTGACTTCGGTTTGGTTGAGATGGGAGGTGTAGTACTTTGAGCCGAAGAGACCGTTCCTGAGTGGTGTTAGCGGGAGCAGGATTGATGGGATAAGAGGAGCGTTACTCTTCCGCACCCCACCAGGCGAAGCGAACTTTGTTCTTCACCTCGTACTTATTGAGGCCAGAAAGGAGTTCGAGAATCAAACTTGTCCCTGAACCGTCGTCATTGATTCCCGGACCGGCTTGGACACTGTCCAAATGAGCACCAAGCTATTGCCGACAGTTAGTATCACCTATGAAGGTCAAGCTAATCGTGTTATCAACTTACAATGATGACGTTATCAGGATCACCGCACTTTGTCTCGGCAAAGACGTTCTGGGTAGTTCTTGTCTCGATGAGCTGTGTCTGTTGGAAGTATGCGGTGATCTGCTCTCCAGCGAGAAGCCTTCCCTTTAAAGCTACACCGTCGACTTGGTTGATAAAGCCACTGCTCACAAACCCCTCTGGATCTGGAGCAGACAATGTTCCGCCCGTAACCTTCACAGGACTGTTATTGTAGATAATCACATTGGACGCACCCGCCAATTTTGCTGGTCGAATTCTCCCGGCAAGAGTACCACCTGTTGCGCACGCACCTCTTTCAACAAGCACGATCTTACCCTTCACGTCAAGGCCATCGTATCCAGTCACATTGCAGGCAGCGGTACCCTCGGGTCCTAGGACAAGCGGAAGAGTAACACCCTCGGCAGAGGTGGAGGGTGAGTATGTGAGGCCCCAGACAAAGTAGTCCGTTTCGCCAACCTTGAAAGAGATGGATTCGACCTTGTTGAACAAAGCAGGAAAGTCTTGAATCCAAGTGTCGACAGTATGAGAGAACCGACTTGTTCGTTCGAAAATATACTTTACTGAAGCCTCGAAGCCGGGAAAGCCAAATGCACGATTCCCACCGTTGTCGCGTGCGATCTGGTTCAAACGGTTGAGATTCTTCATCAATCTTTTTTACTATCAGCAACTGAGGCACTGGGACAAGTTTGGGTGATCAGGATGGACATACTCAACCTCCGTAATGTCATTTTGCAACTTTTCTGAGGTAACGGGTTCACCCTTTGCAGCTGCCGCCGCAAAAAATGCTGTGCAGACATAGACCAAGCTGAGCTTCATCGTGGGTGATAGTCAATTAGCGATGCTGTCTCCATTGAGTTTCTCCACCTCTTTATATAGTGGAAATTTATATTCAGCACTCAAGACAGCCCGGGAGGGGCCTGTAAATTGCGATTGGTGATACTTGTCCCAGGCCATAAGTACCCGAAAACAGGGATTAAAGAAATATATGGCAAAACATCCGTGCATGTCTGTGCCCCCATACAAATGATCCCCCTTCATTTTCGGGTACTTATGGCCTGGGACAAGTAGGACGGGACTGCATCATTCCGCATCGTATCTATTCTAAGGTAGTACTGCTCTGGGATACCTGCTTGAGTATGAAGCGGAGGTCGGCCGCTGATCTTAGGTTTATGGGCGATCCGGAGAGGGGGTTGTGTTCAGGAGGGGGCTCCGTTGAGCCAAGAACTATGGTCTCGAATACCTTCCTTACCGGTTAGTCTTGCTGTACCCCTGCAGTGGGCTCGTCGGTAATGGGTGAATAGAGATCCTTGAATGCAGCAATAGGTGGGATTCGGGATTTTCGCATAGGGGTGCTTGCCGCTGTGCTCCCAGGAAAAAAAAAGTAGGAAGGACCCTTTGCTCGTATTTGTTTCTAGCCCTTTGAGCAACGCGGGTTATTACATATATTTTTCTATAGACTAGGGTGGCATGTGACGGTCGTGCTTTGTTGATTTTGCAACACGTAGCTCTAGCCGGTGGCCAGGTAGCTGGCTTGTCTTGTCTTGGTTCACATTGAATATTGATAGACTGTCTTGCTCGGTGGTGAGGTTTCTCGTACCGATATGGCAGCAATCTTTTCTGCGACATATCAACTAATTTCATGTAAGGACATAATCGTGGCATCGGTTCGCACAGTAGATAAGATCGCTAAACTTTCTTTGGCCCTCCTGTCAATAATTCTCTTAGGGAGTTTCTGGGTCTGTTATCGTGAGTGATTCTAGTATCATATGTGATTACAAATACCGTTTTCTCTTTTTCAGGCATTTCATACGGTAGGTTGATCAAGACCACAAGTTAAAGGTCCGATTGGCCCCTCAATCATATCACATGTGTGTGTAACGTCTTGGCTTGGCACCCTTAACGGTATTGGAGGGAAAGTAAGGTTCAGTACTCGAGTATTCGTCCTACCGTATGCAACACTCTAATAGTTCCCGTTAGGAAACCAATACTAGTAGTGCATCTAGGCTGCAGCAAAATTTAGTTGTTCCGGGTGCGTTGACTTCGCCTAGCGCAGTCTCCCTATCGCATCTTGCAGCTCTTTGCCTTACTAAGTGATTTTGGTCTGAATGAGTTTGCTTTTGCTAGAGGGGAAATTTAGTGACACCAATGCCATAACTACCGCAAGGTTATCGTACGTAAATATCCGCACAGGCTCGGGATCTGCTTACGGAAAAATTCCCACCGCTTAAGATGGTTTAGGCCGCCCCGCTAGACACCGTTTCCCGAGATTGTACTACAGTATCGCACTTGGCGGGGCGCGGGCGGGGGCTTGTCCGGCAATAAGAGGGACCTAGGTACAAATTCTGGCTGCCTCATGGCATAGAACCCCCGAGAATACGATCTCGGTAGTTAGGCACCACAAACCAATTTTGAGCCCATTTTTAGCACTGGTACTCTGTGGAGAGGTCTTGGCTTTAAATACGGAGGGGCCTCGGCTTGTGTTACAGTATTTGTGCAGCTTGCCCTGGCTCCCAACGGCACCCCAAGGAACCAACCCGTATTCTGAGAAGAGATCGTATTGTCTCCGTGCCGTGGTTAGAATCTGTCTGCATGAGAGCCCAAGAAAAAGATGACGGTATGATGTGGTGCCTGTTCCTGACCAACGAGTGGTTGTAATGTCAACATGACCCTCCTGGTGTTCCTGGGCTTAGCTAAATCCGTAGGGATGAGGTTGTACAATAGGGCGCGACTAAACCCTTTCGGTAAGCCCAACCGTAAATTTGATACAGCTGCTGATCTACAGCGCCATACAGCAGCAAGGGCGAGGTATTTAGTCATTATTGCACCACACAGTGCATAAGTAGGGTCTCAGTAGGTGCAGTACGCTTGTGGGCGAAACATCCCGAGCTATGGTTTTTCCTGGCAATAGAAACTAGTAAGGGGAACTATGATGACCGATGTTGATCAAGTCGAGCACTTTCCGACGTTCGCTGGGTGGGGTGGGCGATCTCTTAAAGCTAGACCTTATTTTAAGCTCTCTAAGAACTGCTCAACAACTCCTAACCCCAGAACTCATTCAAAGGGTAAATGCTATAAGGCAACTTGATATATATACAGTGAACAGGGCAGCCCATGGATTATCCATATTCCTTGACTATAGGAAGTGTAGCTAGAGGATGCTAAAACATCATAAACCAAACCCCTTCATAATGAGCCAATGAACCCGGTCTTTTCGCCAAAGGGTAATTTTGTGCTAGGATGTCATTCAGCCGCGTCGTAGTGTACTGGGCCCCCCAATTCATAAAGGACTGCGTCCGGATATAAAAATGGCAAGATCTGGTGTTTTAGGCATCTTGGCCCCTTTCTGGATACTTTGCTGGTGTCTCCGAGCCAAGAACTAGAATTCTCTTTAGAGTGCTCGTATCAGCTACGAGTGCCTTTATCTAGCATAAACATTGGTATTCGAAAATGAGACCAGCTTTTTATTTATGGCTGGCTGGTTTGGTGGTTGTGTAGCGGTGGCCGTGCTCGAGCATTTCCAGACACTTACCGCCAGATACAAGCGCAGGCCCACAGAAAGGGCATATGGGTGCCGACCGTTGGCTCAGAGACACGAGTACGGGTCGTCAATCACAGTGTGATACCGGAACTTTGTCTAAAATTTACTGTAATTACCCCTGTTCCGGGCTATGACTAAACGCCCGACCCTTGTGCCGGGGGGGGGGATTACTCCTCCTAGGAGTTAGGGCTGTTGACGCCGGTACTATGGGGACAGTTTCGCAGAAGCCAACTCACAGCCTCTAGGGGGCGGACATTCCCCCGGATCACAAGACATCAAATAAGTCTCTGTCTGCTGCTTTGAGTTTGCCCACTAGGCAGTGAGGAACAAGGCGACACAGGCTACTTGAGAGACCCATGTGAAGCCCAATAGCTCTAGTATAAAAGCGAGTAGTAAAGCATTCGAGTGGGAGGGGCGCAGTAAGCGTATATATAAATACCGGTATACCAGTCTCCAGTCAGAATCAAACATTTTCAAAGAAAATCCCTAGAGAATCGCGAGCCGGCGGAATGCCTTCCGGTGCTCAAATGCTTTAAGGTTGGGGGGGGGGCAAGTGCCATGGAACTTGAGTGGGGCAAACGCTATATTGACAAAGCAATACTGTTGCGGTAGAAATGCTAAGCGATGCCTAGACTAATTTCTTCGGAACCTGTCTGCCATAACGCTTGTTGAGCTTAGGTGCCGGTACCAGGAACGTGCTTTCCATTCAAAAGGATGAAATTCTCTGAATTCTAAATTGTTTTGAGCTAAAACCCAACTGGTTGCCTCGGACAGATTCCTTGGATTATAGCCATCCGGGACAGCGAGGTGCGGCTGTATGTAACATACGAGCCTGTTTAACAAGAACGGTGGGGTGGGGAACCGTTCCAGTTTGTGATTATTTCACCTGTGGAAACGGTTGTTTCGGAATTTTGGGAAACAGTCATTGGTATGGTGACGGAGCGGAACCGTCGTATCCAAACAGGCGCTATGCTATTTTTAGGAAAGCTCTCATAGCCCAGGAAGCACCATCACTTTTCGGCTTGAATGGGATTCTAGGTAGCCTTATAGCAGCGACCGATTTTGAATCAAGATTTACTCAAACTGCTGTCATCTGCGCCAAGGTGTTTTTTTTGTGGCTGCCAAGGGAGTACGAGGCTAGAGACAAAAATGGTGAGTAGAAGGGCCTATAACCACCCAAACCATGCCCCTTCACGCTTTCCATTCAACACATTCTTCGGCTGTAAAAAAATCAAAAATTGATATTCTGGTCTAAAATTCTTTCAAATATCTCTCAAAGCAATTACAGATTATTAAAGAATTATCGGACACTTTGGCATGCAATATTGCAAAGTTGAAGTTGAAAACAGCGCCAAGCCTTGCCACTTCCCTTACAAAATAGTCACAAATTGCTCCATGACCAATGCACCAACTATAGCTCTCCTGACAATTCCTCAACTAGTCTAGATACAGAGTTCTAAAGGGTTGGGAAGTAAAATCTAGGGAATTGTTGCACAAATAGGGGAATATTGAGCCCAAATTACTTCATTGGCTAGAAGATTGTGAATATAGCTATTCTGGGTGGAAAACCCTTACACTGCTCACCATTCCTGCCACCAGCCTCGTACCTAGAGGGCCACGAGGGCTTTGATGATAGTAAGATACTTGGAGGCAAATTAGGGGTAAGTGACATTGGTATCTGCGTTGTGTTGCAGCCGCGACTTTTGGTTGCCGCATCCTCCCGATGGTTGGGTTGCACCCAAAGCCCATAATCCCTAGATTACGGTTAAAAGGGGCCGATAGGCTTTCGGAGTCTGGGATAAGAGGTTCATGGATTGGTGGTATTACACCCTAAACTCTTTGTGTGTGAATTAAGGTCGGCTCCGGGTGTGATTCATGTAGTAGGAGGGTCAACCCCACTCCAAAGCCGCAGTCATGGTAGATCATTCGTCAACATATACTAAAACCCTGGGTAGTGAGTTTGATTATCATATTTACCACACCAAGGCGACTGGAATGAAACAAGCGAGAGAGAAAAAAGGGAAGAGAAACAAAAGTTATTACCGGAACGATCCCCCAGCTTCAGCGTAGCCAAAAGGTATTCACCCCTGTATAATATAGCATGTTCTTGGTGCAGCAGCATGGGAATATTCTCCAGAATGGTGTTATGGCCTTAGCAGAAGATCGCTGGAGGTACGAACCTAACTTACCAATAAGCTCTTAGGGAGATTGAATCAATATTTGTGAGAGGCCAGTCAGGCGCGGGATTTTTAGAGAACTAGGTTGGCCGGACTATGGGATGTAGCCGGTTCTAGGTTCATCCAGTGGGGCATGGCCTCACCACAGATATCTGCCGGCTTCCGAGTGACCTATAATGATTTCTCCAAATTTAGGGAGTTTCCAAGAAGTGTACAAACCAACACGGATTGAAGAGAACCTGGTGTATGCATCAACAATCTGTGTGCCTACGTGACTATATTGGCATGAAATCTTGTCTACTCCCTATCGTTTATGGGGGATTAAGAGACCTCTGGGTGCAGATCATGGTGCTGGTCTGGAATGCACACTTATATTCTGACTTAAATAGCTGATCAAACCTGATGATCAAGTTTAAAAAAATATAAGAAACAGTTCGTGGTACAGGATAATCAGCATGAAAACCGTCTGGAAAACTAGGCTAAGGAGGAGGTGCCATGGGAGAGAGTGGTAGGTATTTGAGGTCGGTAATGATACAGAGGTGGTGGGAGAAATCGCTTGGCAATCAAATAGGATATCCGCTAAGTAATCTATCCACATTCTTAGAATATATCTAGTGATAGGAAATTTCGCGGTATCCACGCTAGTTTCCATGCTTTTAACCTGGCCTGATCCGACTGTATATCTGCACATCTGCACGCTGCCCGCAGGCTCTCCTTGGGGCCTGAGAACACTGGATCGGATGGGCCTTTGGGGTATGTTTCCAATGGATTTGCTTAACTTCTATTTCGGCCGGTGGCCCTGATGCAGTGGTCTCCCAATATGAAACCTTTATAACAGAAATCCTTTGACAAAGGGAGCTAAAGACTCTCAAAAGGTACCACTTGGACAGAAATACACTTTTCACAAAGGGAAATTTTCAGTTACAAGAAACGCGTTTTCCGTTCACAAGACTTTTTTTCTCTCATACCGAGAGTCTACTATGATAAATCCCGATTTTATTCTACAAGCATACAATGCAAGGAGTTCCACAAAATTACTATTTACCTTCTTGGAAAAAATTACTTGGAGCACTAGAAAAATTCAGGCAGAAATTCAGGCCCCCATGCGTGTTTTTAAGGCCCTTTCCTATAGAACTCTCGTAGCTAGTGATAAGAAAAAGAGGGGAGAGTGTGTCGTTACCACCTATTTTTTTAAATCCCGCGTTGCAGTAGGCTATAAATTCAGATCAACCCCTTCCTTAACCCTCGGTTCCCTTGCTTCACACCCAATTACTCAACCCTCCAGGCCCAACAGAAAACCCCTATACCCCTCTCCTCCCAATTCTCTATCTCGGGGCACCCCGTTGCCCTCTCGCCCCCCACCCTAAAAACCGCCCACCGACACCATAATGTCCGTGCAATCCCTCCCCCGCGAGATTGTGATAAACATCATCGAAGCGATGGAAACACCGGAAGAGATTCTAGCGTTCACTAGTGTTCGCCACCCATACTTGCAATTATTCCGCCGCCATAGAAACACCATCCTCCCGAAGGTCATGACACGCGTCCTTGAGAAATTCACCCCTGTTGTCAACCAACTCCCCCATATCTCTAATATCGCCTCTATTACTTGTGGGACATTGTCGGCCGTCCCAAATGAGCTCGTTCTAATGGCTATGGGAGAGTGTTTGTGTGTGCCGGATGTTCTCGCTTTGGCGTTGACTTGCAGGAGGTTTTATAATCTCTATGTTTTCAACCGCAAGGCAATAATGAAGGGTGTGAACAGGGGGCTAGAAAGGAGGTTCAAGCGCCTCTATCACATATAAAGAATGCATGATGACATTCTTAGGGCTTTTGGTAATAAATACCCTTCCTTCCTTCCTTCCGGATAATGGCCGATGTTAACATCGAACAGATGAAACATTTTCAACCAATTCTCAGGTCCCGGGAGTTAAGGTGAAACATTCTAGATGTCGAGGGGGGGGGGTTAGGCTTTCTAGTGCTCTGCTTAGATTGGGGATAGTGGAGTATTTTACCTTTGCACGTCCATTCACCTTCATTCCACCCGGTTTTCCTTAAATCTCAGTTCATTTTACTAGGGTTTTCGCAGGTTTGATCGCTAGGTGCTGAGCTTCTTGGAAAACCTGCCAAGATCAGACTTTCCTTCATTGCTCGTCCGCTTTTATACTATACATAGCATTTTCTTTTTTTCTCTCTCGTGGCATTCATACACTTAAAAAATCCTCTCTAGATACTGGTTCTTGGGTGTGGCTATCTAATTCGCTCTCTCTCTCAAAAAGACCTCTCCCTATAGCTATCAACTACCTAAGCGTCACGTATCCCAATATCACCGTTTACCAAGGGTAGACAAATACTACTCGATTTCTCTTCCGTATGTCTTGCTGGCTGAGGTTCACTATTCAAGGCTCGGTGATATCCAGTGACGGACTCATCCCAACCGTATTAGCTATCTGTACGACTGCACGATCTTGGCGAAAACAGAATCCGACACCAAGCGGGTTTTCCAGAATCGCCCATCCTCAACGGTGCCTACTTACCGCCATAATGTCAGAAAAGCCCAGAGTTAGTTCTTTTTTTTAGTTCTTTTTTCGGATAGCGCAGCCTGACGTGAAGACTAACAATTAAACACCAAGTTATAGAAAACATGCTAGGAACCCTGAGTGCTGGAGCTCAGTTCTAGGAGAAGAGCCCGAATACATCGCCAAGAGGGTCAACCTGTATAGGATCCCTACATAGCAACCACCATGGCTGGCTTCGCCCACTTACTGCGACTACTGTAAGAACTCGAATTACTGGACCCGAGGCAAGACGTCAGAAATCTCCTCTCTTGGATAGGGGGGCGAGCGCGAAAACTGACCCCCTCAGCCCGCGCTTAAGACAATATAAAAACAAAAAAGAGCCAGACCCTACCAGCAAAAGCAACTCCAACGTCTTAACGTGAGGTCCAATTATTCGAGTTCTCACCGTATTAGTGGTTTACAGGGAAAAAAAATTGGGTAATTTTATCTATTGAATGCTCTGTAAAATTTCCTTTCACTTGATTGCTTTTTTGTAGAACCAAAGTTGTTGTCCACCTTTCTGGCGGTTGACTAAATTTATGCACTTTTTACGGAAGTCCGGGGGGTCATTAAGTTTTCTTACGGCCCACCACCAAGTGATTGATGGGTTGCCCCTGCAGCGCTAAAAATGCGGAATATTCCTACATTGTACTCGGGGGTGTCCATAAAAATCGGAAAGATCAAATCCTTGTAATCCAAGGTTGGCGAGCAGAAAGCAACAAAACTTGGAAAACTCCCCTGGGGATCAGCAGTCCAAGAACCTGTAGTATGTTGAAATGAAAAGAGCATGTATGGGGGACAGATCCCATGAAATAAATTTAATAGAATAAATCTATCCAAATGATACCAATGACAGGACCTTTCAATCTTGGAGCAAACAATATCCTCAGCTTTTTTCCTTACTTGCAATCCACACTTTTGCCCCTCATTTCACTTTATACTGGTCCCTGTCTCTTGCTAAGTACAAGTATTAATTCAGTTCAACATACCTTGTTTAAGATGCCTAGTTACATGGAGTTACAAGGTTAAGTTTTCCAGACATTGTGATCGCTCGATCGTTTTGGCCCTGATTCAGCACGGGTAGTTTCCGA
>Ga0307509_10008518_pt1 | contig 13051 bp, 8 predicted proteins | sample 10_EM_MG_FD_202245 | JGI IMG/M metagenome (GOLD analysis project Ga0307509, IMG submission 202245) | Populus trichocarpa ectomycorrhiza microbial communities from riparian zone in the Pacific Northwest, United States - 10_EM | ecosystem: Host-associated > Plants > Roots > Unclassified | place...
AGGACGCAAGGAACGTTGCCAGGTAGCATCTGGAAGCGTGGGATGTGGCGGGGCGTTGCAACGCAAGTCAGGACGCACAGGACACATGGGACGCAGGAGATGCGTCGCTTGCGTCAGGACGCAACGCCGACGGATCAGACGCAGGGTCCGTTTTTGCTGATGTAATCAGCCTTGTCTACACAGAGGTTCACAGGAGCACAGACCAAAGACGAGAGGTCTCCAGAGCCAGAGGTCTCTGACTTCTGAAGTTCAAAAAATATCTCACAGGCATGCAGGAATCTCAGAAAATCAGACCACTTACGCAAACAAACCTGGCTGACCCCTGCTCAGGTCCATCCAGAAGATGGAAATTGATATCCTCATATTATGAAAGAACGTTGATGACCAAGAGTCTGAGATTCTTACATTATAAAAGAAGAACTACAACTTTCACAAATCGTAACTCAGCAAGGCAGATTTCAAATGACTAATACTTAGTAGACATAGGGTATGTTGGTTTCACACTATGACGTTACTTGACTTATAGTTCCCACATGAATGTGCACTTGCGAGTTATCATTATATTATGATTGGTTGATTGGTTCATGTCTCACGATTGTGACGTCATACGATGTAATGACTTTCGCACATGACTCATATTATGAGTCATGGGTTTTATGTATGTGACTCGCTTTTAAGCAAATAACTTGTTTATGGGTTTTGATTGGTTGAAGGATATTGCACAGATGGCTCAGAGGAGTCAACTGATGGATTTCACGCTATGACTCACTATGAGTTATAGAGATAGCGTAATGCAAAGTGATGAGTCACCAGGGTTATGGTTGTGGGAAGATGTCTATATAAGGAGCTTGGTTCTGACCAAGAAGTAGGATCTTCATGCAACCATCTAAGTACTTTTCTATCCTTAAGTTGCAATACAATTACATGTTCCTTCTTCTTCATACACTCCTCCTCTACAACAGCCTACGTTCAAAGAACTTGGAGACTATTGTGATAGTCTCAGAGCCAGGTTGCCTGACATAGAACTATTGTGATAGTCTACAAGCATGACAATCCACCCTTCTTACTATCTGATAGGATGGTATCCTTCAAAGACACGCAAGCTAGTTCCGTACTATCTGACGAAATACTACCCTCCTACCTTTTGGTGCAGAAATACAAGACTTGCTTATGCAGAAGATGACTGTTGTTGCCTGTTGCATACCTGCTCAATAATAGGATTGTTACAACAACCAGGACAACAGGATTTTCATGTAACAGAAGAAAACCGACAACCAGGACAATGAGATTATAAGGTTATGGCTGCTTAAGGATACCGCTCTTGCCATTCGTAAGCAGTTTTTTGCCACTTATTGGTGGAGCGAGGATTCAATGGAAGCTAAGGATCCCCTTACTATTAACTTGGGAATCTCAGAGCCCATGCAGGGGCCCTTTGTTTGGATGTTTGTCTCTTCAAAACTCAATTGATCGAATGTGATGATACCTTTTCTGCTCTATATAGTGTGTCATGGCCACAGGTTGAATTACTTATTTGTACTCTGCCTATTTATTTTGGGTCCCCTACTACAATTGCGGAACATCCAAATACACAACCTCTTCAAATATACAGTTCATTCCTGATTCGCTCTTTATTGGCTGAATCTTAGTAATCCAGAGTTATGAGCCAATCAGTAGGGACTGTGTATTCGGAAAGGGTTGTCTATTTGGATGTTCCATGATCATCATCAACTATATGTATTTCTAACTGAGACAACCATTAGGATACCAACAACTAGTCTGTGTGATGAACACCTGTGCAACCGCTATCACCAACCTCCCGCCTGTACTAGAACCTGAAACAGGAAGTTGCTTTCCGTAATTTAGCCTTGTGGATTAGCAATGCAACCGCCAAGGAACTGGAAATGTTTAAGGAAAATGTTGACAAAGATCCCTACCACCAGTGCTTGTTTGAAAGCATCGTGTGCGTTCTGTGAGCTTATTAGAAGATGATTGCCTGTGCTACTGATTGTGAGGTCTTGTGGGTTGAGGCCGGTTCTGTGATGTGCTTCTTGTCCCTTTTTGTTCGTTTTCTTCTTGCTAAAAGTGCGGTGTCTGGGGTGTTTACAATTTTGCCTTCGTGCTCTGGACGCACATAATGCCTTGATATAAAAAGTCCGAGTTTGGTTCTTTTCCCTTTTTGCCTTTCCTCCTGTCCCATTCTTGTATCTTGATGGTATCACAGGAGAATTTCTTTGTTGGTTGGAGCTCTGAAGCGCAGAGTGCTGCTAGCTTAAAAAATTGTCGGATTCCTTGTTCTACCAAGCTCGACTCTATGCTCTACTGTACTATACCGACTGCTCTGAATTATTAGATAATTTTGTAAACCATCTCCAGAGCCAGCACTTGAAGGACCACAGTTCATTTTCCTAGTGTGCACTTCGTGAACTACGAATCTACTGTTTGAGCCCCCCTGAGCTGGTTTGTGAGACTTCGTGATGATGCCGCCTGCCGTGAGCGTAGAACACCCGAGTATGACATTGCGGCTGAGTGCACATTTTCGGTCGCAATAACTACTGAGGTATATGATACAAGTAAGTACAGGGGAATTTAAGACCTTTCAAGGAAGTATCACTTAACCTACGAACAGTGAAAGCTTGAGCGCAATGCGGTACAGTACTCTACAGTATGAGTACCAGTATTGTATCGCAATCAAGTTTTCAGTCCTATTGTAGAGTTGCTAGAGATCACGTAATAAGTAAACAAGCATTGGGATATTGTCGTGCGTCTGTCAGTCTAGAAGACCATGACTTAGGATGGCCAATACTAATGTCGCACATGCAGGGCGGAATGAAATAATTTCGATAGTCAGCCTCCACGATGCCCTGCAGCGCGGATCGATGCCCTTTCCAATGGGCCCGATGCGATTTATATCGCTAGAATCTTATTTCGAGTATTATAGCTGCCTGTATCTGGCAATAAGTATCCGAAACCACGGATATTCTTACACAACCAACGCAGCCAGCGAAAGAAACCTTGCCTTATTTTCAGATACTTTATGCCAGATACAAGTAGCATCTTTGGTTGTTTATAGATTCAGACGGGTGAACTCGTCGTTTCAGTTGAGTTTGACACTTGCTAGTTCTTGCATAGGAGCCCTCGGGGCTATGCTCCCCCAGACGATTCTTGGAAGCCGACGGCGCTCAAAAAAGCTCTCTTGAGAGAACCCGGGGCTGGTCCTCCACCTCCTCCTGATGTTGATGTCACCGGCCCTTTTAAACTTGTTTCCGGTACCTTCTTGTAGTTGTCCCCTTCCCTTCGACTTACCTTATTTCAAGTGGTGGTCTTTTTTCGGTCTTTTTTTCTCACTCTTTAATTTATTTCAAACCATGGGGATAAAGGACCAGGAAGGGTAGGAAGGGCGGCCGGTAGTCTCATGTGCGTATCGGGGCGGAGGTTGTTCCTGGGCTCCGAGGATGGTGCCCAGCAGTTCATTTTACCTCCCACATAGTTTTTAATTGGGTTCAAATGCTTGCGACCAATTTTACACCCCTGCTTCGGTCTCTTTGAATATTTGCTACCCTATGGTAGACTAATAGGTAGAATCCCAAAAAGTCACAAGCTGGGTCAGTCCCTGGTTCTAATCATTTAACTCCAGATTGCTCCTTGGTGATCCGCAAAGGATTGCCATCCCCGTATGTTGTAGGAAGCATAATGTAAGTTCTTGACCGAGTTGTGAGGAAATTTAGTGAGAAGGAAATGCGTGCCAAATCATCCATGCACCTCTGCGGTAAAATTTCTGAATCAGTTTCTCGGGACGAATTGGGATATCGGGTCTGGGTAGGGAAGCACGAGTATAACATTAGTATAATAATATTGTTAAGCTGTTGGTCTCCCTAGCCTTATTTTTCATAATACTAGATATCCCATCACCCCTGTCACTTAACGGTAGCAGGTATTTTTTCTTTTCTTCCTGTTAGATCCTCTAATGGATCAAAGTATGATATAATACTATACAATTCGGGTGGAATGGTTGTGTGCGAATGCCTAGCTACGGCATAAGAGCCTGGGGAACTAGTGGAAGAGATGCTTAATAGTAGTAGGTCGAAGGTTAGACAAATGTCATCAGGGTGATAATGTAGGTGTCTTGTCAGGGCCGGGATTTTGATCGTTTTGGGCATTGGCCTCCTGGCCCCTTTCACTTTCGGGGTGTATAGGTGCTGTGAGTGTGGTATATCCCTTGTGGACAAATACGCAGTATTATGGAGACAAATCACGGCATATCAATCGGGGGATTTGAGCTCCGTGCTCTAAAAAATTACCTGTAGCCTGATGTCTTCACCGTACCGTACCTTACCGTAGTTACCCGGCTGATGATACAGTGCAGGGTGTCGAGGGCAAACAATACTTTCGGGCTTGACCCCACATCTTATTCCTGAGGACCCTGACATTTACGTTGAATTGGTTTACATGCCGATAGACTAATTGAGCTTCGTTTATTGTGCAGAAACACTGATGAACGGATTCCCTAAACCGTTGCTTCGGTATCCGGGGCTTTTGTTTGCCCTGTCCGCTCTTGTGCTTTCTTCGACTGCGTGACAGTTTCCCCCTTCGAGCTTTCCCCTTACCTCCCGCTTCTCGCTGAGGGAAACGCATCAAAAGTCTCGCGCCCTCACCTTACTCTTTACTTAACCGACTCTCTTGACTTCGAGGGTGTTATATAGTACACCTTTGTCCTCTTAACCGGGTAAAGAAGTTGGGAGCTAGTGATCTTTAGCTGGAACCTTCCAACGAGATTTGTTGACGTTATTTTCTCCTCACCTCCCCACTCCTACCTTCCTTGTTTGGTGTTTCTGGTGTCCCATAGGTCGAAAAAAACCAACCGCCGAATGATTTAGGGATAAAAACACGGCGCTGAATCTATCTCCAGGTGCTGAGGAGCCATACGCTTGAAATAGGAGGAAAAATAGAAGAAGAGAGCACCAGGCGAAGCACAGCTTAAGCTCCAGACCTGCTCTTCATGTCTCCCTCGACCCCACTCCGTATTGTTCCTCCCTCTCCCCTAGCTTCGCAGGCCGCAGGCCACGCCCCCAATACCTCTCACACGCCTGTTTCGTCGACATCGCAAGCTCTGCCTACCACAACACTGTCATATGCCATGGTGGCTCAAGGCAACAATACACCTACGAATACCATTGCCTCGGGAGTTTTCCAACCTTCTGTATCACGGACCCCGCAGCAGGCATCGCTGCCACACAGTGCTCAACAACACCACCAACAACAACAAGGTATCGCAATGCAATCAGGATTTCACCCATCTCAATCTTTTCGTCCGAATCCCCTCCAACCCCCTTTCAGCCCTTCGGGTCAACTGACGTCAGGGGCCAGCTCCTCTACCGCAAAACCCTGGCAGCCGGATGTCTATACTCTCCCTTTCATACCACATTATCTGCAGGCCATCAATACACTCCCCGCTGTGCTTGTCGCCTCTCTACCAGCTCCCTCGATTCCTTACCGCTCTTTCATATCCTCGTTTTGCGGTTCGGCATTTTTAAGGCCTCTGCCACCCGCTCCCGCTGTTCCTCCGGTGCCGAGCACGTCTGTACTGGTACCATCGTCGGACCTCACGCCAGCAATGTATTCCGAGTATTTTCTCAATCTCCTGTCTCACGAGGTTTCGGCACAACACAAGGAATTTCGAAAGTACGACCTTTTTAATGTCCCCATTTATATCCAGGAACCATCACAGAGCCTTTATAGGCTTGCCATTCCAGGCATCCGGGAAAATAATCCTCCGGTGCAACTAGGAGACGTAGTAAAGCTTAGACAAGTCAGACAACCAGGCTACATGGGGATGGGGGGAACCTTCACTGGATATCAGTATGATGCCTGCATTTATGGTATGGATAAAACTGTCGGATACATTGTTCTTAGGGTGGATCATCTGGTCCTTGAATCAGGACGCTTCAATGTTTGTTTCGTTGTTCAGGAAAAACAATGGACTGGGGCTACCAGAGCTATTGAGGACCTGGGAGCAGAGCTCAGGGGAGCTAGCTCCAGAGAGGCAACCGGGAACCCAGTTGAGGGCACTAAGGTTAACGGAACCGAAGCAAATAACAAACCCGGAGTATTTGTAAGGCGAATGCTGTTCCCCGAGAAGGAAGACGGGATCTGGCAGACGACGCTTAGTAGGGGAATTTTTAAACGGCGGTGGTTCGATGGGGAGTTGAACTATGAGCAGCAGGTAAGAGTAGTTTTTCGCTGGGCTGGAATCACAAACCATTTTCTTTGCGTTTATTTCCACGGCTGTATTATAGCAGGGCGAATCTGTGTGTTGGTAGATGAATTGTACTATGATCCGATTTTGTTGTGGACGGTGCAAAGCATAGCGGACATGCCCTGGCTTAGACTGGTTATTTCGAAGGAAATATGAAAGTAGAGGAACAGAGGAAGAAGGCTAAAGGTAGTGACATTACAGAAAGCGGTTGACACCATTCTTCAGCAAAACTACGGAAACGTTCCATACCTGATCTCTGGGCCTCCAGGAACAGGGAAAACGAAGACTATTGTGGAAGTGGGTATGGGCAGAGTTTTCATCACCCGGTTATAATGGTGCTTTTTATTGGACAAGGAGTGCAGGCTGACTGGGGTGCATCCATTTCTCTTTAGCATTGCAACTCATCTTCACACCTTCCAATCCAAAGCATCACATCCTCCTCTGTGCGCCGTCGCAGGAGGCAGCAGATACCTTGGCCTTGCGCTTGGTTCCGTATCTCAACCCTAGGGTTTTGTTTCGCCTTCAGGCCAGCACCAGAACCTTTCCTGAGGTGCCCTCTGAATTGCTGCCTTATTCTTACATAGCGAATGATATGTTCTCACTTCCAGAATGGAGAAAGCTCATGGGGTTCAGGGTGGTTGTCTGTTCCACAAGAGATGCAGAGATATTAGTAGAGGCTAGGTGTACTAACAAGGATTTGGCAAGGTGGGAGAAGAGTGTTTTTGATTCGTTGAGGGGAATTGGAGATGAGAGCGATGGCAATGACCCAACGGTCAGTGGAGTGGTGGAGAAAGGGCAGATCGTGAATGTTCATTGGACAGCCCTGCTCCTGGATGAAGCGGCGCAAGGTATCGAACCGGAGGTTGCAGTTGCAGTTTCTGTTGTAGTTCCACCGGAGGAAGCTAGCGTTGATAGGCCAATTTTTGTCATGGCGGGTGATCAGAGGCAGTTGGTGAGTAATTCTTTATGGGGGATTGAGATTTTTGACAATAAAGGCCTAGCCAGAACTTGCTAATACAAGGTAATTTAGGGACCAAGAACTGTCAGCAGGGTACCGCAACTTGATATGAGTCTGTTTGAGAGGCTTTTTTTAAGAGAGCTTTACAGCCAGCATCCGTTGGCTAGGCAAAGCTTTACACATGCTTATGAACAAAGTCCTCGGGTGTGGAGTGCGGAGAGAATCCTGGAGAAGAAGCAGGCATTGTTGGTGCGTTTTGTGAACCATGGATTTCACTTTTATGATACTAACTACAGCTCAGCCGTATCTCCGCCCGCCTTTTACAAATCTAATTCGGAATTACCGTTCTCACCCAGCAATTCTAGCTGTACCAAGCGCTCTCTTCTACAACGACACTCTAGTCCCTGAAGCATCAAATACGAATTATCTAGAGGGGTGGTCTGGATGGAAGGGTAGGAGAGGGGTCCCCGTGAAATTCTGCCTTAATGGAGGGATGGATGAGTGGCATGAAGAAGGGGTCTCATTTTACAACCTCCGCGAGATAAAAATAGCCTGCAATATCGCGAAAGATCTCGTTTCTTCTGGGCTCGTTGCACCTCACGAAGTTGCTATCATGGCACAGTTCAGAGAGCAGATTCGGCGTCTAAGAAGAGCACTCCGGTCGCCAGTATACAATCTTCGTGATGTGAATGTCGGTCCTATTGAAAGTTATCAAGGTAGCGAACATAGGTTCGTTATAATTTGCACTACTAGGTCCCGTGAGCGTTTTCTAGAGGGAGACCTTGAAAGAGGTCTGGGCGTAATCTTTGAAAACAGAAGAGTTTGTGTGGCTATGACACGGGCAAAACAAGGGCTAGTCGTCGTTGGGAACCCCTGGATTCTGGGGAAGGATCCTGTCTGGAGGGCCTGGATGGGGTTCTGCTGGCGTCACAACTCTGTGGAAAAAGACCTTTTCGAAGACGAAGAGGCAGACAAGGTTTCCGATCCCCAAGCCAATGGAAACGAGAATTCTCAACCCAACAAGGAAAATCCATCACTCCCTAATGGCTATTCAAATAACACCAGTGGAAAGTCGCCAGCGATAACGGAGCTGAAAGTTAACAGCTGGCAGCCGCCGGAGGATGAGAGAGAGACGCCGCAGTATATCAGCCGTTTGGAGACCGCTTTGGTGTATAGATCCAGAGTAAATAATGGCTATACTGGTGCTCTTGGGGCTGTTCATGGTGGTTTTGATGAGGATGACCCAATGTGGACTGCAGGAATTGTGGCAGAGGAAGCAGTTAGAGGGGGGATCGGAAATGGAGATCTGCTGGGTGAGTAAACCAGTTATATTTTTACATATCGCGGAGTAACCCATAGCATCTTCATATCCTCCATACGTTTTAACTCATGTGCCTTTTCCCCTTCCTTTTTTTTCTTTTACCTATTTTTTTTTCTTCCTTCTGCAACAATCCGTGGCATTTTTTTCTACTCCATTCAACCTTATTCGCCGGTATTTTATTACTCAGCTTTGATGCAATTATGCCGGGAGATGAAAGGCATATAGAAAAAGAGAAAAGAACAAGTCAAACTACCGTGTCGCTTGTTTAGAGAAGAAAAAGAAAAAAACTTTCCTTTTCCTAGACCTCGTTCTGTCGGGGAAGATGGAACACGTCATATCTCCATGCATTGTCATCTAACTCTCACGATTTTTCCTTTTTCCCCAGGGGCTGTTCCTGCGATACCCTCCTTCCTCCTGTTATTCCCTTTGTGCCATGTGGCGCCCAGTGCCTTGCTTTCCTGCGGGCTCAATCTGCCCATCCAATACTTTCCCTTGTATAGAGATGAGATGTCCTTACCAATGACGGTATTGGCGAACCATCCTTTCTATGGGAGATCCACTGCACCCAATACCCAATCCAAATGCAACCATCCCACCCACCATTATTTACATAAATCTCGCTCTCCTCTTATGAAAAATATTTTTTGCGCTGCATCATGCCAAAGAAAAAAGGTGGGAAAACTACAAAAGCTAACCATGCACACGAACCAACTGCAGAAGCAGCAGCAGGAACCAGCATGCCATGGCCGCAACACCTCCTGGACAACACTATCTTCGTAGACGGGAGCCCCCAAAGCTTGGGTAGAAGGGATTCTAGTGGAGAAGGGGGAGAGGGGGTTGAAGAGGAAGGGGAGGAGGGGCAGGCGGAGCCTGCGGCGGCGATAGGCAAGAACAAAAAGGGCTTCAGTGAAGTCAAGACCGCGGAAACGACGCAAACGTCGCTGTTTTCTGTGGGGCCGGGGAGGTGGTGGGGGAAAAGTGGAAACTAGACTTTCCTGATGACGAGTCTCTTCTGTTTTGGGGCTATCCTTCCTAGGCTGGTCTCGTTTCGTTTCGTTTCGTTTATTCGGCTCTGGACAGCTTCCGGCATTTTCACCCTTTCCCTTTTGTTTTTCCCTCTTGCTTTTCCTCTCTTTCCCATCCATTCCCCCGGCTATACTTTGGTATTATGGTTATGTGGTGTCTAGACGTTGCATGGATTCTCACTCGTATGTTTTTGTCGTTATACTCCTGTTATTTCTTTCTTCGGGTTGCCTTACCTCTAATTTATTTCTTCCCCTGTCCTTTTCATTTCCTTCCCCTATGATATTTACTTAGTACCGCTCACATCTCTATTCATTCTAATTCATCATCCGCCTGCCGCCGTTTCCTGCAACTCGCTTCATCACAGCAAGACAAGGGCGGTAATGTTTGTTTCAGCGTTGCACTTATGGCTCCTTTCTTTCTTTAGTTGATTTTTTTTGTTAGCCTCATGTCACGTCACGTCACGTCATGTTATGTATGGTTGAGAGATGTGCTGATCTGGGGTGCTTGTTCCTGTTAGTGGTGCTAGTTAATGTAGTCATGAATGTTAATCGTTATTTGTAGCCGTGCCTGCTTTTCTCTCGCTCCCCCCACCCCGCGGGAGACTATGTAGTGGCCCTGTGATGGTTCTTGGCTAATCACTGGCGGATGAGTCCTGATTGTACACACGCATCGGAGTTTTTCCCGGGAGGAGCGAAGGGTGGAATTTGGCGGGGGTTATTTGGGGACGGGGTGGGGTTGTGTGCTTGGGATGTAATTCAGTGTGAGCTGGAGAGGGGTGCCGTGACATAGAGAGCATGAACACCGGCTCTCGCCCACCCGAGGCAGGTCCTTCGGAGTCTCTCGAAGTATCGCCCCCCTTGCAGGGCCAAACGAATCCAGAGCACGTAGTAGCCTTCGCAACATACTCCATATATATCAAGCCCACGGCACACCACTATGAGGCCATAGTCCTAGCTACAGTAAATCCTCTTTGCAAATCACAAATACTCACCCATCGTCACAGAATCTGGCAGGCCGTTCCATACTATGCTTTCTCTACACCATAAGTGCTTTGCTAAGGCTAGGAGTGGAAAAAGAGGGGAGCTAGTTCGGGATATGGTTTAGGTTCTGGGGGGGTGTCTGTCGAGGCCTTGGCTTCCGGGATAAGGTCTTTGGGGGGGAGGGGGCAATAAGGATTGAACGTCGGGGTGGGGAACAGGCGCAGGGCACGGGTGACTATCCCGCTCGCTGTATAGTATGATATGATATCATACCCCTACCGTAACCTCAAATCTACTCTACGCTATTGCCATCATAAATAGGCCATCATACTATTTTGGAGAACAAACTTCATGATGTATCATATCATACTCCGGGCTGTCGCTAGCATATCTTTTACGGTAGCCCGGAATGGGTCGAGGGATAGCCCAATCACCCTGGAGGGTTTTCAAACTAGGAATGCTCGAACGCTCAGGCGAACCGCCCGCGGTGTGATATGTATCCCGTAAGACTAGGCGATAGCCCCGTATTAGCGCAATAAAGCTAGTGACAGGTCGCGAGGGGCATGCCAACCAGCATTTATCCATCATTGCGATCTGTTCAGCTATTTAGTATAGAGCTTTTATCCAACGCACCAGCCCCCGGTCCCTCCGTTTCCGTGATCACTGCGCTTCTCTTTTGTATAATATCGCACGAGGAATCGTTGATAATATGAACCTACTCGTGTGCACGCGGTCGATAGTCAGGCCCTCTTTTCCCCCCCCGCATCCATGAAATCAGTTGTCAACCCTTAAATAGAACCGTATTTGTTCGTTCTGTCTCGCTTGCCTATTCTCCTCCGCATCAACATACAACAGGTTATATATACAAACATCCAAGTCCAGCAAAGCCATTCAGGATTTCATCTATTCCGCTGTTCATACCAGTTCTCATTCTCAAGCGCATAGTGTCATTCCTTCTCCCAACCATGCTGTACATTCCACCATTCCACCATTCCACAATGCCAGTAACCATTTCTGCAATACGAATCATTCCACATACCAGCAAGCGCGATGCATTCTGGACAACAATCCAACACGCAAGAGGAGCGAGTGACACAGGATGACTGTCAAGGAGGATTGTCACCACAAATTAGCCGTAAGCCACCCGGACCATTCGCGCAGCCGATCACGCCTGGGCCCATGGATATTGGCGGACACTTGCATGCCCATAAGGACTGCGAGAAGAGGTATTTGGTAGGTGAGATTCAGATATACCGGTAGATGGGGTGGGGTCCTCCTCCTCATTAGGCGATACAGTCCATGCAGGAACAATTCTCTCCTACTATCGTTGTCCTTTCAGTGCTTACGCGTTGCCATCGCCCATCATCGCTTTTCCCTTCCTATTTTACCCTCCGAGAGGGCAAAGCATTCTCTCGGCAAGCTAGGGGAAAGAAGGCCTTGGGGGACGAACCACCGCCTAATGGAGTGGCGCATTGGAACAAGGAGGGCCACTTCTAAGAGGTGGGAAACTTGGTTTAAGCTAGAGGAGGAGGAGGAGGAGGAGGAGAATTACTAGTATAGTTCTGTCATTTACCCCCATCGACTAAAAATGTGCCCTCATTAATTTAGCAGCTCTCTTGAACTCGATAGACTGGATACAATGAGCCCAGTGACCTATTGCCTTCTGGCCCTTGTTAAGTGCTGTAATGGAAATTCCACATTACGGTTGATTGAGATGCATTACTGAAACGGGGGCGAGAGCGACGGCTGGCTATTAAGGACATGAGTGAAGGGCCAAGATAACTTGAACGACTCTTAGCCATGGTGTTTTGAAGCTATGTGGGTTGCTCTCCTGGAGGGCCTTCCTCCCCTTCTGGTGACGGCGCCACCCACCCACCCCCCCGCAAGTAAGTAAGTCCTAGGTAGACTGGCCGGAAGAATTCGCTACCGAAGGCAGTGTATTATCGAAAATTGCTCGGCTCCCACTCTTCCGATAGGTGAATGGGCCAGGTTTGGTAGTAATACCAGGATAGACTACGGTTCGGGGCCTTGCTAACTAAGCAACTTGGAGCATAAAAGTAGTCCGTGCGCAACTCCTTGCATAAACGGTCTCTCCTTTACCGGAGGCGGATGGACTACAGTAGCTGAGCCGCATGGTACTCGTATCATCATGAGCGAGCGCACGCGTGGCGCCGGGACTGCCCCGGGTTAGGGCATCATACATGTGAACCGCATCCACGACCCCTCTTTCCTTCCTTCACAAGGGATCTGCGATAGTTGGTCTTACACTACAGTAGTATCCGTAGTTGCCGGATATCGCATGTGTACACACCGTATCTCAGTACCACAGAAATCTGAGCATTTAGCTAGTAGATCATTGAATCTCACTCGTCAAGCTGTTTGTTTGACCTGTAGCAACGCGCAATCGTTTCAACTGAGAAGTAATGATAGCCGACAATCAAGATCATAGATTACCGCCAACTATTACAAGAATGATAGTAAAGATATGAGCAAGCTATATAGTGTGGTGGTCT
>Ga0307509_10008519_pt1 | contig 13051 bp, 8 predicted proteins | sample 10_EM_MG_FD_202245 | JGI IMG/M metagenome (GOLD analysis project Ga0307509, IMG submission 202245) | Populus trichocarpa ectomycorrhiza microbial communities from riparian zone in the Pacific Northwest, United States - 10_EM | ecosystem: Host-associated > Plants > Roots > Unclassified | place...
AACTTCATCATGCGCCCGCGTTGATGCAAAACCTATTGACAGGGACACGCAGATCATCTGGGGAAGGTCCATTGAAGAAGATCCCTGCCGCAACAGCAATTCCACCTGAAACGGTTTCAAGCTCCTCGGCTGAGCCGTCACCACGGCTTCTTGTCGAACCAACACTCACCCTCTTCTAAGACGAAGTCAAGGGCCAAAGGAAAAGGAAAAGATAAAGAGAAAGCGACCTACCCATGGAAGAAGAAGAGGAAGACACCGAAGACGTCGCACTGTCAGCAGCCACTCCAGAAAGGCATCCTGGGCTGGATGAACGCTTGAAAAACCTCGAAACACATTTGGCCTTGCGATATGGTGCGTTTTGGTTCATTGTATATCATTACTATCCGCCTACCATCGGGGTCCAACAGTGCCTTCACCACCTCGAACACTCCTGGCGCAACTTAAGTTCCTGGAAGACCACGTCATTAAACTTGAGAAAGAATACCCCTCCTGGCTCTGCATTTCAACCAACCGAATCGCGGGGTGTTTTTCCATTCATTATTCAACTAAATCGATATTTTACAACCCAGTGGCCTCCGCCTCCTGAGGCCACCCCGATTATCGTTCCTCCACAGCTCAGATCCAATGATTCTCTTGCAGCACCAGCATCGTCCTCAACAAATCTCGATACACCATCGACTACACAAGCGCCCAGCATCTCCAGTCAACCTGGAAGTGTTCTCGCTGGAGGTAAACCTCGCAAAGTAAATTCAAGCCTACAAAGCGGTTTTGGACCGCCTGGAGGTGCAGAGGGCGATGAGCGAAATGAGTGGAAAGAACTCACAGGTACCATAGCTTGTGTGTGATTTTCCATTCTATATTCCATTCCATTTCCAACTTGCTAACATGGCCATTAGGATATTTTCTGTACAAATCGTCGTACTTGAATTTAATTGTCCTTTCGCATCATTTACCAGCGCAGTACGCTATCGCACCCCGAGCAACCATCCTCAATTAAGGTGAATCAGTCACGTGTTCACTTCCACCAAAGAAAACAAAAAATGAGAACTCAGAAGTACCAGAAATAAAGGCGTCAGCGTCGGACACCAGAGCCCCTTTAATGACTGATCCTACGGTGCGCAGCCAAATGCTCTGTTAGTTCAAGCACGCTGTCAGCGCAAATTACGCAGCAGCTGGAATGACAGGTCTTTTCCGCAGCAGCTATATAAAGGTGGGAAGCACGGATCTCGCACAAGTTCAAAATCACTGCTACACCGCAATGGTGACCATCAACGACACAGAGGATGGTGTAGGAGTTAACCCTTTCTTTCCCATCTTACACTAACAGTCGTCCTTCAGAAACAGGCTCCTATTGTTCTCGCATCCTACGAACATCCGCCAGCTTATCCTCATGACGATACCATTCAAGGTAAGCTCGTCACTTTTGATCACGATCGCAATTCTGATCTCTATCTCAACCAGCAAATACGTCTCCGAAACTTACGACGAAACCACCAGTGGAGCAACCTACGATTTACAACTACGTAAACCCAGTCACGAAACAACATGTCGTTTCTTTACTTCCTCCGGACCATCCAGAAATGATTTGCTTGCAAGCTGGATCGCATGTACCTCGAACTCGCTTTGGGCTAGTGGGTGAGCTTCCCAGTTACTAACCAGTTTGTCCATAACTAGTAAAGCTCTGGATGTGTGCATTGCAGGTGTACTGGCCGCTGTTTTCTGGTTTCCTTTAGGTATCGGTCTTGCCCTCTTGGATAGACGAGTAAAGTGCAGTCGATGTGGCTTGATCATCGAAAGTGGAATCAGCTGTGGTTGACAATTCTGTCGGTCATAGTACTTCCAGTCCGCTATCTGGTAACGGACTGCCGTAAACTTTATTGATGATGGTGTCCACTGTCTAACGAAGCCAATGATACAATAACGTATAAGATTTGGGCAGTTCCCAAGATCTGGTTCATGAAGCCTGACGCTTGAGGAAACTTGGAGATATATTGTGACCGCTTGGCTAGGCAGCAACCACTACGAAATACTAGTAAATTTTGGGGTAGATCTCAGAACCTGGGGTTCTTAGGCTCCTTCATTGACCCTCAAAAAGTTCACATCATGATATCACCCTTTGAGCCTTCGGGCCTCCAACTTCCAAGTACACTAAGCCAGAGACATCTGAACTTCTACATACTGGGCGATCCACAAAACTATTGAAGGACTGGTAGCCTTTTCTACCAATCATTTCACTGTGGCAAAGAGACCAACATCCTTTTTTTTCGGGACCCCTACCTTCCTAATAGAGTATATTTTTTCCACAAATATGTTTTCCGTGATGTCTTTTTTTTGGAGATTGTGCCAAAACATAAATCCTAAGGCAGTAGATCATTATTCTCTATTATGGGTGTAAATAATTAACATGATTATTTGCCATCTTCAGTGGACAAGTTTGAGATGACAAGTTCAAAAGGTTTTCCGCTCAATTCAACAACAAGAAAGTAACTGCAGCAATTTGAAAACATTTTGAAGCCTGAAGCCTGAACTCAAGGAGAACCCTGCAAATTTAATGACATTTGAATAGCTCATTTTTGCTCTCAAATTGTTCCTTGAGGTTTCGTGTGGAGTCTCTAATTCTTTTTAAACTCTTTGATTCTTTTTTTCTGTCATGACAGTCGTGTCTCATCAATAGCCGGGTTAGCCCGGTCACCCGGCAATGGTTGGCACTGCAATTTATTTAATTGATCCTAATCAGATTTGAACCCATATTTATTCCTTGTACACTCGGCAATGTTCCCAAAGCTGCGAAGGCGAATTGCAAACAATCCCTCATCTGTCCCTCTTGCCCACCTTTTGACGACCAACTACCCACCGTCAGATGTGGAAGAAACTCTTATTAGAAGCACGATCCAAGCTATGCGGGGTGAGATCACTGCCCTGCAGCTTCAGATTGACAACTATTCGTGCCATCTAGGGAGCATTACCACTCTACAAGACCGTAAAGCGACACTCATCAAGGATATCACAGCTCACGAATCAGTCATATCCCCTTTGCGGAAACTCCCGCCAGAGCTTCTCCAAGTTATATTTCAGAAAACATATTGGGACCCTGCGACTACTTTTACGTTCCCCTGGTCTTTAAGCCAGGTCTGTCGGTCATGGAGAACGGTCGTTCACTCTACCCCCATCTTATGGAGCTGTATAACCATCGATTTTGGCACGAAGCTGACAAAACTTCGCTCCCAGGAGGATAGGCTCAAACTGATTCTCCAACGATCAGCCTATACTGATCTTCGGATCTCAATCCGCGGTACCATGAATCAAGGCGACAAGCGTCTCTCTTTACTTTTGATCTTGATAGCCCATTCCGAGCGTTGGCGATATCTTAATCTTGAGCTGACCATAACCACAGAAACCATCATGGCATTGCGGGCCGTACACGGCCATCTCCCAAGACTATCGCAATTACACCTGAAATTCCGGAGACTCAAGCCAATAACCGGAATAACCATCGACATGTTTGGTATTGCACCCCGACTTGAAACAGTCGTCATTAATAATGTCCCTCGCTCTGTAGCTCAAGTGATCGTCCCACTTCACCAACTCAACTCATATGTCTCCAGAACCTTGCCATACATGGGGAGCGGATTGAATACTTCGCTAGCCGCCTTTTCCAATCTAGTACACTTCGAAACCTACTGGGAGAATGCCATTGATCCACAGGAACCGTGTATCACATTCCCTCGTCTCAAAGTTTTGGTAATTACCTTCAGCCTCACCACCGACAATTCAGCGGACGGTTTTTTCGAGCGGCTCACTCTCCCTTCCATCAGCGAAATAATCGTGCTGGGTCAAGCCAGTGGCATTTTCCCCCCTCTGTCGTCGATGATTTCGCGGAGCCTACCTTGCAACCTACGTATCCTCTCGATCACTACTACAACCCTTGAAAATCCAGGCGATCTGAGATCATTGCTCCTTCTCACCCCTCAACTCAAGTACCTTCGGATTCCCCACTCATTACACCTTGACCTATCTAATCTCTTTACTGCATCAGGAAATCAGATTTTACTCCCAAAGCTCCAGTCCCTCCATGTTGCAGTGTCTACCTTCATTCTACCTTCATTCTCTTCTCCTTTGGACACATTTATTGCGAGGCGGGTGGAAATTCCATCAAACGTCAGAGCAAGATCCCGTCTCAAAACGTTACAGCTGAATTTCTTGACTGAATTTGCGTGTCGCAACGCGTACTTTGCCGTACAGCCATTCCCTCAAGTCGACGAATTAGACAGAGATGTACTTGCCCTTATCAAATCGTGGAAGGACAGGTTGGTGGAGGACATCCCGCATCTTTCATGCCGCCCGACACCTCAGAGGATGTTCATCAATTTGATGCATTGGCACCGATTGGACCAGCTTTTCAACGCCATTGAGGGATACGATATTCGAACAAGTGGTTATCTTCACGTGCGTTATTCTCTCTCACCACCAAGAACTTTGCGTACTAATTTATGGGGGGATCTTTCAAGGTCTCGAAATTGCATTTTGTGATGTACGCGGTTGACCGCACTGCACCTTCACTCATACCTGGAAACAAACGTTACCACTTTTGTAGTCGCGCAAAGGAACTACTCGCTCGTTGGGAACCCATTTTACTCCGGGATGTTGACTGCTACCAGTGGTTAAATACGGATCCGATGACATTGCGATATGTACCTAAGCGATCAGGTATTTCGTCCTTTGCTATAGCTTTTTCTACATTTTGAATCGTACAAATTAGAGTTTCGTAAATCTTCAAGTGCGATTGACTTGATATACAGCCGTGCAAGGATGCATCAATTTTATCTGTAAAACATGGACCAGATGGACTTCTCTAATGTTTGGTTATTCTTTCTTGTTTTTTTTTTTTTCAAAAATTAAATAGGAATATCTCATTACAGATGGTAGTCCGCAATATTTAATCTCACAGAAGGGAAATCCACAGTCGACGCTGACGTCTACAACATATTTCTCAACCGAAGTGTAGGGCCCTTATCATTGTTTTGCCACCTTCATCCGTTGGATCTGAGGAAGCCTGGAAATTTGATTAGTTGTGGAAAACAACGATGGGGAATGATATGGTTTACCGCCTCAGGGAACAGCACCCTCACACCATCGAACCACACGGAATCTGTTTTAACCTCCGACTGCACCTTTTGCCGACTATATGGCAATCTTCCAATAAGCACATCCTTGAAGGCGCCCTCATGGAGAAAAATATTTGTCCTCGGCTCCTGCACGGTGGTCGTATCCGAAGATGAAGATGGATCGTCGGGATTTACTGTAGCGACATCCATTCTTCCTGGGATACCCTCGGCTGTATCGCTACCCATGTCACTAGACGAACTCTCGATTTCCCTTGGGTTAAAATTAAGAACGTGCAGAGTGTGGTTATGGAGTTCAAAAAGTCGCTGACCCCAGCTTGGCGGAAGAGTGCTGCCGAGAGTGGGTAGCCAGCGAACTATAGAGGGACCCCATTCGTTCCAAGGGATCACTATTCGGGGAGAGGAGTTCGGAGTATTAGCTAGATTCCGCTGGACGAGGTCCAAGAGAGCTCTGCGATGCACGACCATTCCGAAGCTCCATTCTTTAGGGGGATCGTCACGTCGGACCGAAATAGTAAACACTACAATCGCCTGCTTTGGGTCCTCTGTGAATGGAATTGATTCGGGGAGATGGCTTGGGAAAGCATCTTGTGCAGTAGGATTCGGGGAACATTTACAGTCTATGAGGGAGAAGTAATTGCCTTTTTCCGGAGGTGGAAGTCCAAGCGAGCATATCGGCCGTTTGGAAAGACCCGCGGTTCCATTTTTTAAAGCTATGGTTGGCAAAATTGAGTATATATTGAGTGCACAAGAGGACGAAGAAGGATTTAGGAGAAGTTCCTCCGACAAGAAAACGAGTCCTGGATCAGAGACCCGCCCGCATGTCCTCTGCAGGGTCATAATAGTGTAAGAATTACTTTTGCAACATAATTGATTCAACGTACTATGTCAAGTTTTTGTTTGAAAATGTTCCAGTCGATGACAAGTAAGTCCGTAACTGCTCCACCTTCGTCGAGTTTCGAGGAATTACCATGGGAGTATTGCACAATGACAGCCAGGTTCTCCCCGGCCACTTCTACGGCCACACGGGAGATTGTTGCATCTAAGGGTAATTCAAGGTTCATCATGTCTGAACAGCCACTTTTTGAACAGTCACTTTTCCCCACAGTTACTGTGGTAACCTCAGGGTATGCAGGATCATGACCTCTGTTCAACGGTATATTAAGTATATAATTATTGCCGCAAATATGCCTTGGGGGGAAAACACGCCGACGTACCGAATGACATAGACATACGAATCGTGTTCTAAAATGGCTGAGCCAATGCCTATGATCTTAATATTTTGCATAATATTTTGCATAGGCGATTCGAGAGGAGTACGATAATAATTGCCGTGTTCGAAGCTAAGATCACCGGAAGACTCTACAATCCTATGAGGAAAATGCAGCCGGGAAATAAGGGGTCTCGAAGGGGAACTAGTAAAATCGCCAGCGACAAAAGCAAAGGGACTGAGAGCAATATGGTCTAGGTCCAAAAGACCTTTGACAGGAGCATCGGGATCCCCATCAGGTTTGAGCTCGTTCCAAGCACGGGTTCGGTCAAGAAGAAGAGCCCAGCGAGCTTTAAGTGCAAGATCGGAACGAGGGTTATCTCGCAGTCCCTGTTTATAGAGAGCACGCTTGTATCGCAGAAAAACAAAAATTTCGAAGACGCGAAAGATCGCACGGCAGGTTAATCCGTAGTTCAAGATATCTCGGCTCGAAAGCAGCCAGAATATTTCAGGGTGGATATCAAGCGGGAGACCAGGAAGGCCGCAGCGATGTTGGGGTGTGGAGTACGTATGCTGGAGAGCCATATGGGAGGAGGGAAATTTGAGAGTTGACGTGTCTGGAATTGGGCCCGCTGGCGGTCTGATATACCATTTAAACATAATAGGGAGGATCATTGACGCCCATCCATCATGAACCATGTTACCAGAGTACTAGAGCCATCGTCGGGATCGTCATGGCAAAGTGCTAGTACTGTGTCAGGTAAGTACGCGCAACAACAAGGACTCCAAACATGAAACATAGTCACGATGAGATACAAGAAGACTTTGGCGCTCATACATCTGTGTCGTTATGTTTGAACATTGAACATTGTTCAACAGGGGGGCATGTACAGGAAGTCTAAGGAAGAAGGAACAATTGAAGTTTCGGCCGAAATACCCGGCCCTCAATGTACATGTGCTCGGCAATAGGCTGTGTGCATTCTATTTCTTGACTTCTCGACGCACAGCAGTATCACCCACCATTATAATGCGGTCGTAAGACCATCTTATTCTCACCGAGGATTTGTTATGGTTACCTGTTCAACTCCAAACGGGCTTCTCGTCTCCCAAACAAGTCTTGGATGCATAGGCTCAAGTGGGTTCCGAGTAAATACAGTCCCCGTGTGGCGCCCCCTCCGACAATTACACAAATTTCCAAATTCAATTTCTCTTCAGTAAAAAGGACTGCTACAATACAGTACAACAACAATAACAGGGAGTCAAGACGGCCAACGCCAAAAAGAAAACGAAGGTGCGACATGGTTGTCAATAAAATGAGCGGAAAGGTAAGCAAAGTCATCTCTCAATAACCAATTATACGAGTTGACGAGAGGTTTGAAATTCAATTCTAATTATACATCTTGATTTGCAGGAGATTGTGTTCTCAGAAGTCTTCTTCCACGTAACAAAACGGGAACGAGCGATGTGACGTGTGAATCGAAAGCGATGACATAGCAAGATGAAAAGAACAGAGGAATGCGGAAGATTCCAAGATCTCGATGAGGAGGGGGGATTCGCATTTGCAAGCGGCGGGTGGGCCGAGTCTTCATGGTGGCCGAAACGAGACAAGAAAAAAACTTAAAAAAGAGTGACTGTGGTATGTGCCGTATTCTCCCGTTTTCATCACGGTGTTATTCCTAACGAACCAAACCCAAACCATTAGGACAATACTCGGAGTGAGAAACGCAAGAACTCACCCAAAATATAATATAATATCGATAAAAAACGGATCACTTGCATATCAAAAATTGAACAAAACCTTCATGCATGACTTTCCCATCCATCCGCGTCTAGTCTCTTCAACAACCGCTGCGAAAGAAGAGCCTCTTCAATACCAAAATCCGCATCTTCCTCTCCTACTCTCGAAGCAACGGCCTTCATAGCACCCAGCGCACTAGCCATACTCGGCAATCTCGCCCTCCTTTCCTTCTTCTGCTTTCGATGGCCAACAGCCACCTTCGCCCCAGATCGACCTGAATGGATACTGCCATTCGTATTCCTCTTGGCTCCAGGATTAGCAGCAGGCGAGAACGGCCGTGTGGGCATGGGCAACTTCCCCCACGCACTCATCCTCCTCTTCCCATCACCACACTCCATGTCGTCGGGGCCGTACGCATCAATGATCAAGAAATTGTCACCCTTTTTCGCTCTCGCTCCTTTCTTCGGGGTCTTCTTCGTGGGCGTCACTACCACGGCTGCAGCGGGTGGAGACGCAAATGGGTCTCGGAGGTCCATAAAATCACCATCGCTATTCTCCATGAACATCTCGCTGAACGTAGACCCAGGACCACCCCGCGTCATGGATGGGACATTGCTCATCCGACTACTCATCCTCGCACCCACACCCGCAAACGCATTCCGCACCGCCGACAACTTTATCGTTGATTGCCCACGGGGCGTGCTCGGCGTCGAACTAGTCTGGAGACGCACTGGGGACGAAGACCGTTGTGTATGTTGATACATACTCGAGGGTGGATCATTGCCGAAAATCATGGGGAAGCGGAACCCTCCTGCCGTAGACGGAGCAGAGGATGGCTGATCGTCCCACTCAGACTTGGGAGCAGGTGGAGAGGACAACGTGAAGCGTTTTGGCAGTATCCCACCAGCAATGTGGAACTTCCTTGGTGATTCCTTCTCGCTTTCACTTCGTCTGCCTCGGATAGCCTCCATCTCATGCTCGAGCTGCACCACATCATCCTCGACGTCGTTGGCTGCCTCTCCAGTATGATTCCGCGTCGCCTTATTCCCTGCCATCTCGGAAAATGGATGCGGCTTCCATTTGTTAGGTGTCGGCGTTGGCGTTTTTCCACTCCAAAACATCGCAGATGAGGAGGCAGGAAGAGGTGCGTGCGGTGAACAGGAAAATGCAGGTGCAGAGGAGGGATATGGAGGTACATCGGCGTTGCCAGGCGAAGAGGGCAACGAAGTGATGATAGCAGCCAGAACTGGTCGCTCTTTCGCGGGTAAATCTCCGCCGCTCGTCGGGGTCGCGAGAATCGTCGAAGCAGGCGTAGCACGCGCAATAGACGCCGACACCAATTTCGCAGCCACAATCGACTGAATTTCTTCATCATCCACGCCCTCTGGAATGGACTCTGCGACAATCGACGGCCTCCTCTGATTCACCTTTCTAGTCGGCTCGACAGCAACTTTGGAAGGCGTCCCAACCGACAACGTCAAATTCGGTCCTAGTGTCCTCCCAACGCCCAACTTGAAATTCTTCTTCAACTGGAAACCTCTCTTGATGATATCTCTCCCAGTCGCGCCCCCGTAGCTTACTTTACTGGCCTGACTGTCCCCCGTACCAGGCCTCGACGACGACGACGACCCAGATGCATGATGGCCAAGACGTCCCAGGCCGAAGCCGCCACTTTTCGATTGCGTTGTTATTGGCGTGCCTATTGGATCTGCTGCGGCCAAAGCCACAGAGAGCGGACGCGTACTGGAAGTCGGGTTCGGGTGAGGACTAGGTGGCGCGCACGCACTCTCCTCTGTGGTCGGTCTAAAGGAGGACTTGGATATCTTCTTCAACTTCCGTCGTGGACCGCGTTCAATTTGGCTCTTCTCCACCTTAACAGCACCACCGCCACCCACCGCCTTCCTCTCTTCCTTCCCAATACCCCTCCCAAATCCGTAGTCCCCTCTGAGATCAATGAAACTTGACTCCTGTTCCTGGACACTATCCACGGTCTCCCTCGTCATCGAATACTTCAACCCCAACCCCGTTCCCGCCTTCTCCGTTCCATCGCCACCTACTTTCTTCTCAGCATCCCAACCAAACTCCCACCCAAAGATCTTCTTAGCGGGTATGGATCCGCGTCTGCGTATATACACGTTCGGATCATCCGATGGTTTCAACTTTGTCCTCGGACGCGAGGACCCGGATGAATGAGATGTCGATTCGGGTTTCTTACCAGTGCTGTGGTTGACGATGTACCCACCACCGCTCTTCCGCCTATGCAAGTCCACGGCGACGACGCCAACGCTGGCGCGGTGGAACGTCCGACCTCTTACTGGCCTCGTTCCACGACCCCCAGACACGTTCGATTTCGAACAAGAAGGTATCGTTGTGCCCATCCCCGTCTCCTGCTCCTCATCCAGACCCGCCCGCCCCTCCTCTTCTTGGAACTCATCCTCCATCTCTGTCTCAAACTCCAGATCCTCCGAACGCGCATCCGCTTCCATCTCCGTGTCAGTCTCGAACAGCGAATTATCCTCTGCCCTTTTCGGAGGGACGTACGTCAGATGTATAAAAGGCTGTCCTGTCGCTGAGCCCGAAGGTCCATAACTATATCCAATAGACAGGCCGCGCTCCTTTTGAGGAAGAGGTAGAGGAGGAAGAGAGCCAAGACCCGACCCAGCCAACGCCAACGCATCAGCATCGCCAGTTAAATCGATAACAGCACCAGTAGCAGGAGAAGGACCCATCAATGGCATCGGAATCGACGACTTCTGGTGCCCACCACCTGTCATCGTATCTGTGCGCTTCCTCGTAGGCGACAGAGGTTCAATAAGTACAGGAACTGGTGGTATCCGATTGTTCGGTGTATACGTTGCCGGTTCCACCACCTCGGGCATATCCACCGCATTCCCTCCTCCTTGCACACCCTCGTATCCATCCATTCCATTAAGCGGATTCGAAGGCACCACTTGCGCGTCGCTTGACACCATATGTACATCATTCTCACTCTCGTTCGAATGCCCCTTGTCGGTCGAGTTTGCAAATATATCGCTTGATTCCACTTCTCGGGGTGCAGCGACCGTGCTTTCTGCAAATGCCGTCACACCCGGAGTGATATCCGTGAGTATTGCAACAGGGAAGCGGGAATGGGGCTTAGGCCGCGAGCCTGCTGGTTTCGGCGGACGTACACCGCCTGATATTATTGCGGTAGTAGTGGTTGTGGTATTGGTTCTGTTGGGTGCATGGTCGTCAATAGGACCAGTCGATGGAGGAGTATATTCATTATACGCATGCACTGGGAAAAGGATGGTGTTGGTTATCATTCGTGATTGGGTATCGCAAGTGGGAAGAGGGGCGAAGGGATAAACAAGCAGGGAGTGAAAACGCAAGCCAGGGACGAAATAGCACTACGGCATGGCATGACAGGACAGATATGAAAAAGATGGCATTCCAAGGCGGCAACCATGTCCATATATCCCTGCATTCCAACCAATTTCCATCTTGGGGACAAGAAGAAAGAGGTCGTATGATGGCAACGTAAACGAAACGCGTTGAAAGCCACCCCAGCACCACGAGAAAGGCTAGCACAACGGTGGCGAAGCTCTAAGATGGGCCAAATAAAACATGGGGCAGATACACAAGGCAAAAAAGGAAAGAAGAAAAAAAAAAGTGGGGTTGACGTACGAAAATAGGCCGACATCGTGCCCGTCACAGCAAGCACCGTACACGCCGCCTGCACAATTCTTAGCGTCAACGTGCCCCAATTCGGTTCCTTGAATCCTCGCGGAGGGGTCCCTGGCGGCCCTCGTGCGATCACCCCTTCAATGCCATTCCCTCCATCAGCAACCATTCTACAAAAAACTTTTGAGGAAATCCACCTACCAGATTGATATCCCCCAAAAGCGACCTCGACTCCAACTGCACAAGCGTATGCCCCAAGTGCCGTGACCTGTGCAGCGATCAAAAACGCAAAACAGCACCGGGTTCGGGTGAACTTCAATTGGTTTAGCAATCCTCCGTGGTGGGGTTCTCCGGTCCTGACTTGAAGACTCGATGTTCTTCCAGTTCTGGTGCTCCTATTATCGGTATTCCCAGTGAACAAATTTCCGAATCGAATCGAATTAGGCACGGATGTAATACCCTGGTTAGGTGTCGAATTCGAATATTGCAGCTCGACGTCTGACGATCGGGCGCTGGCGATGGTAGGCAAGCGGATCCTTGTCAATGGAGGAGTCAAGACGCGATTGAACGACGATGCGCGTTCGAGTTTGCGATCGGTGTTCGTGGTGAGTGTGGATGTCGACGAATCGACGCTGGACCGATTTAACTCGACCTTGTGTTTGTCTTCCCTTCGGCGGCGTCCCAGCTGATGATGTTTTTCCTCTGAATGCGGGCCGATGCGTTCGGGAGGATATTCAACGTGCAAGTCGTGATAAGAATAACCCTGCGAATTCCGGTCCCTCTTCCGTTCAAATCCCGAGTCCCGGCACGGGAGCGAAATATCTAGCTCGATTTCACCGCCGGCTTGCTGATTGTAGTTATGGTGCCGAAGCGAATGGCGCCCAAGTTCAAGCTCGTAGGATGACACAGACTCGGTCAAGGGGAACGAATTTGACGAGGATGGAGAAGGTAAACTGAGAGGATAAGATGTTCGATGTGTCGCGACGTGAATGGTGATTGGTTTCCGTTTGCTGCCAGACTTGGGATTCAGCGGTATGCCACTGCGAAAGAACCAGGATGGCTTGGAGGGTGATGGTGTGAGAAAGTGAACGGAGCTATTTGAATCTAGGTGACGAGCTGGAGAGTGGAGTAGAAGGGCCTGGGCAAGACGTGGGAGAGCGAGGACGGAGAAAACGAGGAAAAGTGCGGGGGGGATGTAGGCGGCGCCGGGGGTGGACAGGAAATGGATGAGGAGCGCCAGGAGGGTGGCTATATGCGCGTTTTTTTTTTTTTTTTTTTTTTTTTTTTTTTTGTTTTTTTGGGAGCATGTGGCAGGGC